>CAACVD010000307.1_pt1 | contig 23559 bp, 29 predicted proteins | sample 2381771 | NCBI WGS metagenome assembly CAACVD01 (sample SAMEA5211965, study PRJEB30684) | marine metagenome | biome: Marine; feature: Epipelagic; material: Water | collected 2015-10-15 | depth 15 m
CACACATTAAGTTACTGACTCGTTGCTTAGTTCTCCACCACCACCAAACAGGACGAAGCATTCCGATTCCTTCGAAGTTGGATCCCGTCCGATTCAAGGTGAGGAGGAGAAGCTTGTTCGCAGGAATTGGCTCGGGAGTATATGTATATCCAACTACATTTTGGAGGACTCCATCTAGATGCTGTCCATCTCGACTCAACCAACGATTATGAGCGGACGGCTCCCGATCTGCGTAATAGTCCAACCATACTCGGACCTTGCCTCTTGAATCGGGACCGACACGATAAATCTCTTCTGCGTATCGATATCCTACAGGAACGAACTCCCAAAGATAAGTGAGCTGCTCTTCCCATGATGTGGACATCTGACCCGCGTATCCATCGAATCCATAAGCTTCATTGGCAAAGCGTGCAAGCTCTTCCGAGGTCTCATCTCCTTCGACTCCAGGAACGAATCTCCAAGTCGCAGAGAGAAGAGTCTGTCTCAACATATGCCATGATCGACGAACGACGGGATCAGTCGCAAGCATATCCTCCGCTTCTTGGACCCAATTAAGTCCTGTCAGTTTTGGATTGCGTTCCTTGCCTGTGATCTTCCCTCCCGAGATTTGAGTCCCACTTATACCGCGGGTTCTAAATCTTGGATACATCGCTTTGAGATGATCGGGAGTTCTCTCGTCTTGCTCGTTGCTCATGCTTGATCCTCTTCTATAAGAACAAAGGACTTTATTCTATTATTTCCAAAGATTCCAATTTTTCAATCAAAATCATTCTTTAATCTAGAAGATAAAACATATTGACAAGTTTATCAAGAGTTTATAAATTGCGCTCTCGACTCCGACTAGAATCATTTTTTTACTTTAAACAATTTTACTTATTGATTAGAGAGTAGTTTTTTTCTTTGAGATTCAATCTAGTTCGGAGTCTTTTTTTTTAGAATAGACTGACCTGATAAGAGGGACACACTTTATCGCTCGTCCTTATGGATAGCTCAATGTTTATTTGATTAAGTGTCTTCCTTATATTCTCAGTCATCCTCAAAGAGTTATTCGCATAAACGATCGGACCTATATTGAGTTTTAGATTTTGCAAGTCTGAGAGTTCAAAGACTCCCGCTTCCAACTTCTCCTCATCGATCATCATTTCAATGAATCGACTCAATATGTGGATCTTGTTTCGACTGTCGATCTCCAGGATTAAAACGAGCGCGTCCACTTTAGTCATCTTGAAAGTCGACTCAATATCCTCTTTAGTCCACTTATACCCAAAGCATAAAGATATGAATATAAAGTCCGATATGTCCTCGTATAATTCCATATCAGAAGACTTAAGCCACCGATCAAAATCACATACTTTCCCCCAAGTCTGACTTAATCCTTTATCGTCAAGTCCATAAGATCCGAGGATATTTAAAGCCTCTTCTATGCACTCCTCTTTAAACCATTCGTATTTAATATGATACTTATGGAGAAGTTGATGGAGCTGCTTCTCTAAATGTCCACAATTTCGGAATGAATATAATATCTCATAAGATCGATTCGATCCTCTTCTAATCTCTCGGATCCGTCGGTTTATATCGCTAGTCCTTCCGATCTTAATGTCCTTTGATTCTTCGTCTTGTATCAAATATAGATAGTTCAAAATGATTCCTTTCGTCCAATTCTCCGAGTCCGTCTCTCTGATCTTTTAGCTCTGGAGGTTGGAGAATATGATGGAGTGGAGAGGTCACTCCAGTGATGAATAATACAGTCATATCGAAGAGCGTCCAAAGGATCCTCTCTTCCATCCTTCTTCGGTTCGTCCTTTGTTGGAGTCCATCCATAGGAGAGGATTGCTTTTCGGAATGAGTTTCCAACCGCTCTCTCTCCTCTCGTCCATACCTCTCTAGTACAAAGATATTTCTTCCGAGCGAAGGCGCGCTTTAGTTTTTGGATTCCGTTTAGGACGTTAGTCAATACGGGATCGGTCGTATATCGAAGAGGAAGTCCGATCCCTCCTTGATCGGGAGACTTCATTATCTCCCGAAAAGCTGTCCTTCCTGTTTGATCATTCCGAGCGGCTCCCGCTTTATCTGCGATTCCACTGTCCAACCATATCCGCGGACTTGGAGCGGAGTCTTTCAACTTGCGAGGCCACGCGATGGAGAGGATGAGCTTGGAGAGTTGGGAGATCGTGACTTCCTGCGGATTGATCTCATGGATGATGACAGTCGCTTCCCTATCCTCATCATAGACCATTATCAGGACACTCGGTTTTCTGAATCCCCAGTCAATCGCAATCCTTCCAGTCATCTCCTCCTTATACTTGAATCCATCGATCACATGACTCTCCGTCCATTCGTTATAGATCAATCCACTTGGAGGACGAGGTTGATTCATCACCATCGCGAGACGCTCTTCTTCGGGAAGGAGCTTCGTCGCTTCGAACCAATCATCCGACAAGTTGTCTTGATTCACATAGGATGTAAAGAGGAGAGGATTGTATCCCGCTTTCTCTGCCAGATGACACCACCAAGCATCCGAGACAGGAAGTCCGACGAGGATGAGGATTGGAGATGGACCCGCGCGAAGACGTCCCAAAGCTTTTTGAGCTACCTCATCGGATCGGAATGTTTGACATTCATCGATCAACGCGACTCCACTTGTGATGTTCAATCCCTCAAGTGGATTGTGAGTCGCTTCTCTCGTTCCAGGTCTGAAGTAGGATCGACACCATATTGAGGATCCTGTGATTGGACAACTCCACTTCATCTCCAAAGAATTAAAAGTCCATCCAAGAGGACCGAGCCACTTCTCCAACTCGGGACCTAAAACGGATCGATACCTTGGAGAGGTATCTGTGATGAGGAGGGAGGACTTTCCTGGACGGATCCGACTGATAAACCATAGAGCGAAGACTAATCCACTCGTCTTCCCCGATCCCCATCCACATCGCGCGGAGATCACCTTGTCTCTCCTCCTTATCCTTGCGATTATGTTTTGCTGAAGTTCATTAAGTTGTAAGTTCATCTTTTAAAAGCTTCCTTATCTCTGAGAATGCATTGAAGAGAGTCGTCCGACTATATCCCTTCTCTTGGATGATCTCGTCATATGTCAGATCTTGGAGATAGTGTAGATCAAAGTAGATCGCGAGACTTCCTCTTCGATGTCGTTTGAGTCGATCTCGGAGCTGCTCTCCATAAAGCCAATAATCCGAGGAGTCCGTCCGATAGGGAGAAGGAATATCCCACTCTCTCTCCATTCCCATCAGTCGACTCTTCCAACTCTTATTCTCCTCTCCTCCCATCCATTTAATCTCCTGCTTAATCATCAAATGAGTTTTCCATTGATCAATCCATTCGAATCGATCTCTCTTCTCCCATAGACGAAGGAGAGCGGCTTGGACTAGGTTCTCGGGATCGTTGGAATATTCCGAGGCAATATTGATCCAGTGTACATAGTGATCTTTATGGAGATCTTCCATCATCTCCTCAAGTGGATGATTAGAGCGTCTCATTAAAGTCGAGTCCAATCTTCTGGAGGATGTCCGCGGTATTGATCTTCATCTTGCTGACAAAGAGATCTCGGACGATCGCTTCAAAGTCGACTTTGTAGTTTCTCCCATTCCTCAAGATCCATCCATTCTTAACGAAAGGTTGTAGGAAGGAATAAGCATTCGCTTTCTTGAGGATCGGAGCGAGTCCTTTAAAAGGAACATCGTATCCAATCGATACTTGATGATTTAGGATCTTGAGGAAGAGCAGCTCTTGAGTCGGAGAGTATTGCTCAATATGATCATTCAACCTTAAGGAGATATGGGAGATTAATTCATGGAGTCGATTCTGATTAATCATGTCGAGATACGGTTGGATAGATTGATCTCCATGCAATCGATCAAAGTAATCATCCAAATCAGTCGAGAGATAAAGATCCTCATTGAATGAATGGAAGTTGTCATAGAATCGGATCGCTTGTCTAAAGTGAAACTCTCCAAAGCGATTCCATTGTTTATGGAGATACACAACTCCGATGCATCCATATTGATTATAAGAGCAGACTCCTTCCGACTTTTGATCCTCCAAGGTCATAGTAAATCCATGGACTATGATTCTCCTTCGATTGGTCCGATCTTTATGGAGAGCGTGTTGAAGGAAGGACTTAGTTGATCGATCGCTTAAAGTCTCAATCAGAACCTCCCGAGGCTCCCTTCCTACGCTACTTCTTAACTTGACTTCAATCTCACAAAGCTTAAGAGGATTCTCAAAGCTTGGATCCTTCTCCTCAATCCATCCGTCGCAGTATCCTCTCTCTCCTGCGATCATCCTCACACTCTCCTGATGAGAGACGTATAACTCCGACGCTTTGAAGGCTCCGAGGACTTCCAATTCAAATCGATATCCGCGGCCTGCATGATGATTCATTTTGACTTCCTATCTCTTTATAAGATATTTGCTATTGATGTTTTGATTCATGTTCTTTTAGGTATATCATGTCCGACTATGAATTAGTTTTTGTTTTGATCTGGATCTTCGTCAGTTCCGTCCTCGCGATTCTCAATTCCGAGTAAATGATCAGTCTGTCTCATCATCAACTTGATCTCCTCCAATCCTTCAGACTTGGAGACATTCATATCGATCTGCTCTCGTTTACTCCATCGCTCGGGAAAGCGTCTCTCCAGGATCCACGCCTTCGCTCTCCAATCCTCATTGACTGAGATCTCAGTGATGAGACGGGACTCACTTACTCCGATCGCTTGATCGATCATCTCTGCGAAGTCCTCCTTTTCTCTTCTCCATCGATGAAAGGTTGACTCCGAGATTCCCAAAGTTTGAGCGGCTTGTCTCATTGGGATCCCTTTGGAGACGTGTTCGCATATTTGATGAGCAAGGATAGATGTGTACTTCGTGTTCTTTACGCGCGTATTGCTTTTATCCTTGTCATTAAGATTCTCTAAAAAGAGTTCTCTCGCTGCCAATCCTTCTAAGTTTGATTCTTCTTTACTCATGTTAGAAATATGCTCCAGTGATTGATTGCTTTCGGATGAGAGAGGTCTTGAGAATAACTCAGGATTATATTGTCCTCCAATAACTTAGAAAGTCCATGAATCATTAAATTGGTGATCTTATAGTCTGGATCTTTTGAATCTCCTAAAACTCTATAAATGACACCTTTGGGACAAAATGAAAGATAGTGTCCTGATTCAAGACAATCTATAACTGTACTCTCTACCGAATTAAAAGAATATAGAGTGGAGTGATTATCTATCACTTCTTCGAGATATCTTCTAATCACATAATTAAAAAGATAAGCCGCTCCGATCTCATCTTGATAATACTTTTCCACTTCTTCCTCGGAGAGTCTCAAGAGTTTATCCCAAGAGCGGAATCGATCGCTTATTAAGTCATTGGCTTTGAGTCCGTCCATCGCTCTCAGAGTTAAAACAGGAGTCTCTTGTCTTGTGTATGTTCCGATAAAGGTCAAAGGAACATCTCTTTTTTTTATCTTAAGTTTCATTATATTCCCTCCAAGTCCGAGAGTTGAATCTCTTCGATCTTCTTGTTTAGATGTTGCTCAACTTCTTCATAGACTTCAGGTATATCTCTCAAGACTTCAATCCCAATTCTCAACCATAGATCGATAGCTTCAATATGAAGTTGTTTTTCTGACTTCTTCTTCTTTGACTTGGACATCAATTGGACTCCTTCCGATCACTTAGGACGATCACTTTATTGACATATAAAGACCAACGAGTCTTTCCTTCGTACTCTTCGGATCGATGAGGACCTTCGATATAGACTTGAGTCCCCTTCTTACATGATCGGAGAAGATAGTCTGCTTTGGCAGCGAATGCGACGCAATTAAACCAGGTCGTCTTCTTCTCTCCCTTGATCGCTTCATTGACTCCAACCGAGAATCTCACGATTGACTTGTCATAAGTTCCGACGCTCTCGGGATCTCTTCCAAGATTTCCAATGATACTTAAATTATTTACTCCCATCGATCTTCCTTTCTTCAATGCCACGCTCTAACATTTCTCGCATAATCCGAGCGCGTGGACGATTCTCTTTTTTTGCGATTCGATTCAAGTCATCAAACATTTTGATCGGTACTCTTAAAGCTATATCTTTGCTAGACATCTCCTTCTCCCTTCTTTGTAAGTGATATGATGTCATATGAGATCATAGTCTTAAAAGATACTTGAGTCAAGGGATTGATCTAATATAATAGAAGTGGATACTTACTTAAGGAGAATCAAAATGAGTATAGACTTTTCGTCCATTTGGCACATCATTGGATTATTAGGAGCGATCGGTTCCTTCATCTTTTACGGAGCGCGGACCTTTGGAAAGACCGTTGAACAAATCGAACGACTATCCAAAGCGATCGACACTCTCCAAAAGAATCTTGAGAATCAAAGCGAATCATGCAAAGAGGGACGCGTGGAGTTATGGACGGAGGTCAATCGAATGCGAGAGCGGCTGACAGCTGTCGAGACGATCCAGAATCTTAAACGAGATTGACTTAAGCTTGATTGGATGATAGCTTAATCTTGTTCATCCTCTTTACCCTCTGAGGAGGTGATCTATTCCTTTCTAGCAAGCGGCTGATCCTGTTCTTCTCTCCAGGATTGGCCGTTTGTTATTATGGGATCAGTTTCTTGATTTCCTTTTTGATCTCTTCGGAAGTCCATCCCATCGATCGGAGTTGTCGAATAAAGACCTCTCTCACTTCCTCCTTGTACTTTGGAACGATTGGGAAAGGCAGCTCTCTAACAGGAGTGGGAGACTTATGTCCTTTGGCCCATCGTTGGAGCGTTGCGATGTGAGGAGGATTGGGACAATCAAAGAGAGTCTCTTGGATCTGTCTCCATGTATATCGCAGATCTCGGAGTCTCTTAATCTCTTTGACCATCTCTTCATGTTTGACCTGATAACTCATTTGAAGAATCCTTCCACATCTCCGCGCCGATCATTTCCTTTCATCTCAAAGAGGAAGTCTTTGCACATCTCTGCGATTCTGGATTGACTTCGGATGTCGAGAAACTTTCTTTTCATTTCGCGAGGAGAAAGATTGGAAGCGAAGAGGACTTGAACATTGGACTCATAAAGAGCATGGATCAATTCGTTTGTAGTTTGGATTCCCCATTCATTCATCCGAAAGAATCCAAGCTCATCAAAGAAGACGACATCCACACGATCAAGCCAAGTATAGCGAGGATCTTTGATATCGGTCTTATCGTCAAAGGATTGTTTGATTCTCTCCAGGAGGCTTTGATGAGATACATATCGGACTCGCTTCCCTCTCCATATCATTTCACGAGCGAGAGCGGCTAAGAGATGAGTCTTTCCATTCCCTGTATGTCCATAGATCAATCCTCCTCTAATCTCTCTTCCTGCGAACGATTGAGCAAGACTCTCCAATCCGTCCTCAAATTGATAATTCCCGAGATGCTTATCGATTGCCGCAGCTGTCAATCCGCTTTGTTTGAATCGGATAAGGAATTGATTAGTTCGTCCACAGAATGGACAAGGCTCGGAATATACATAACGATGTTGAACAGGCATCCACAATCCATCCTCCTCTACTCTTAAGCCGAGAGGACGCTTGGAGATGTCTTCAATCTCTTCTCCATCATCTCCTTTGATCATTACAGGATCGTATCGTTTAAGATCATCGATGAACTCGACTCGCTCTCTTACATGGATTTGAGAATGGGAGGCAGTACATCCAGCATATCCACATGAAGGAAGGAAATTGATCTTGAGCTTTGGGATTCCCATAATCACTTCTTTAGTTAAGAGATTCTCTTTTTCCAAGTCGAAGGAATGGATCAACTCAGGACGACCGATATTAGTTGGGATCCCTCCTCCGCTTTTCTTTTGTACTGCTTTGAGGAATAAGGATAAGGATTCGTTTAAGCTTTGCATACTTCTCTCCTTTGCTTTGCTTAGACTTGAGGTTTAGTTAGATCAGGGAACATGATTCGCTCCCGATCGGAATAAGTTAATCGATGATAATTGGCTTTGACATAGTTCTCCGCTTTCATCCTTTCTTGAGGATCAACTATAGAAGAAGGATATCGGAATGTATAGACTTGATTGATCTCTCTGTCGTTTTCTTCAATCTCCTCCTCTCTCTCCATCTCTCCCCATCTCAATGCCTCTCCCGCGTGTTCTTCAGTAGTCAGAGAGTTAATAGAATATTGTTTATTATTGTAACTTATTGTATGGGGGTCAACCTTGTCATACTTAACAGTGTCAACCTTGTCATACTTAACAGTGTCAATCTTGTCAGTGTCAACCTTGTCAGTGTCAATCCTGTCAGTGTCAATCCTGTCAGTGTCAACCTTGTCATACTTGGAGAAAAAGTTGAGATTGATCTTAGTCAATGCGACTCGACTTTTCGCAGCTCCTGGATCTCGCGTTGAGACTCTCAAGATTACTCCCTTGTCTTTCAACTTCGATATCACTCTTCGGACTGTTCTCTCTGAGTTGGAGGTCAACTCCGCAAGATTGGAAACAGAGACGGGACCGCTCCAAGTATTCCAATCCAATCGAAAGCAGAGAGCAAAGAGGAGGACTTTCTCATTCGCGTCCAACTCGGGACAACTGAGGATCAGTTTTCTTAAATTGTATTCATTCATAATGAACTCCTTTCTCCTCTCTTATATAATGATCTCTTTTCTTTTGTAAAGTTTTTTATCTTTTTTTTTAAATAATCTTGACAAAGGATTTAAAACTATTTAATGATTGACTTCGAAAGGAGTTCAACATGAAAGACGAAATTAAAAAAGCTCTGAAGACTCAGAGATATACTTTCTCTCATTTGGCTGATCGAATGGGATATACCAGACCTTACTTGAGCATGATCCTCAATAAGAAGTGCAAAGCACCGAGACGATTCTTTTTTACTTTATGTGCTTGTCTCAATGAGATGACAGGCTCCACTTTTACAACTGAAGACTTCAAGGAATATATCAATGATTAAATATGCACCGAAACAAGACCGAAGAACATTCGCAGAGAAACACTCAATCATCATCGTGACTCTCATCGCTCTCGGAGCTGCTCTCGCTTTCCAATCATTTCACGAAAGCACTCAACGAGATGATGTTGTCAAGAATCCCAATCCTTCTATTTTACAAACCGTCTCGACTATCCGAGCTAATCAATAAACATACACACTGGAGAGAAGACCAATGTTAAACGATAATCAATTACAACTAATCCAAAATCTTTCATCCGATCGCGACTTCAATGATAATGTCAAGAGCTTCCTTACCTTTGGACATCTCTTCGAATTCAACGTCGCTGTTACTCTTGCTCATACTTATTGCATCCAAGGCAAGCCCGCTCTTAATGCGGATGCTATGGCAGGAGCGGTCCGTCGTTATGTCGGCAAGGATGGAAAGAAAGTATGCGCGGCTATTTGGGAAGAGATCTCCGAAGAGTCTGTCACTGTTTATGCTTTACGTCGTGATGAGTTGGAGATGTCCAAGGAGTTCGGCTTTGATGTTAAACCTAAATCATGGACTTATACTCTGGAGGACGCGAGACTCCGAGGAACTCTCAATCAAAGAGCATGGAAACAAATGCCCAAAGTAATGATGCATAAGCGCGCCTTAACTGCTCTCCTTCGACTTGCTTTTCCCGAGATCATTGGAACCGCTTGCTCTCCCGATGAACTCGCAGAGATGATGATCAAGGATGAGCAGGAACGAGATGCGATTGTTTATGCTTCCGTTGAATCCGAGCGCGCTCCTAGACCTTCCACTCCTCCAACTCCCGCTCCTAAAAAAAAAACTAAATTAGAGACTCCTCCTCCCGCTCCTGTCGATCCTCCGTCTCCTTACAATCTTTCAAGTCCCGTATCCAATCCCCTTCGCAATTTCTTAAACATCAACACAACGATCGAAGAGATTAAGAAGGAGGGAGTCGATGTGGATCAAGCTTTGGTCGCTATGGAGACGATGAGTCAAAAGCCTCTTGATCAATGTACTCCAGATCAACTCGCAAGACTCTTCTATGCCTTCGGGATGAATCCGATCAATGTCTTCCTTCAGGACGGACAAAAAAGAATTGGATACGAGGGATTCAAGGAATGGGATAAAGCTGATATCCAAGTCCTCGCAAGTCTATTCGATTCATTCTATGGGACTTGTTTCGATCCTGCAAAGCATAAAGACTTAGCTCAATATTGTTTCACTGTACATGATAACTCTTATCATTATTATGGAGCTTGGAGCGAGACTATGATCATGCTAAGAAAGCAGCTCAATGAGGAGAAGATTGATCAAAAGACTTTCAATAAATATGAACACGCGATCAATACAAATCCAGGAGGAGGAACGTTCTTTATGATTGCGAAGTCCTTGGGAGTTCACATTTAAGACCGTCGCATCCTGTCATCAAATGAGCATCATTCCCACCTCCAACCGAAGTGAGATCAATCTTACTCCAATCAAGAGTCAATAATCGATTCCATTCTTCTTCCTGCGGAGTTCCATCCTTAACCGTTTGGAAGGGAGCGTTTTGATAAACAGTGTCTCCATAGTCGGAAAGAAGAGCGACTCCTCTCACAGAGCGACGATTCTTCCAAAGCCAATCCGAGACCATCCCCCACTCATCATCCTTGACAGTACAAGTATTAGATACATTATGAGATAGTCCTTCGACTCGACTTGATTTGGATCCATACTCGACCCAATGAGCTTGCACCAAAGCGACGGACTCAAGGAAGTCTTTCGCAGAGAGATGATCTCTCGGAGTTCCATTCCCTACGCAAGCGAATTGGATGATTCCCGTATCTCCTTCAAGATCGATCGTCGCTTCAGGGAGCTGCTCTTTGATGAGCTCCCATATCGGATTAATTTTGGATAGTCGGATCGTCCGAATATATCTGTCCGCGTGGAATGGATGGATTCCCGATGAAGTCCCAAGGATCGTCGAAGTATTCCCACTCGGTTTTATACAAGTTAAACGAGATGCATGATTGATCCCAATCCGCTTCGCTGTAAGTTGATTTGTATCCTCAACGATCGTCGCTCCGTCCCGAAGGATGGAAGGGACAAAGGAAAGCGGATTCGCGTGCATACCTGTTAAGGAGACACCGATGAGAGCTTCCTGTTCAATGATCGTCTTTGATACTCTTCCGAGGTATCCCGTCTCTGTGTATCCCGCTTGGAGAGTCCCAATATAAGAAGCGGCTTCGCAAGCTTCGAAGAATAACTCCTCCGTTTGATTCTTCTCCATGTTGATCTCGGTTAGATTACACACAGCCCATCCACTTCGCCAAACCCAACCTCCCATCTCCAATCTTTTTCGATTTCTAGTCACACTCAAAGGAAGATCCGTTTGATGAGTACCGAGCGCGGATTGGACAAAGTATGGATACAATCCAATCTCACAACATGGATTCGTCCCAAAGTCGGGAGAGTCAGAGAAGTATACTCCAGGCTCTCCCCATTCTCTATTCAGTTTAACGATCCGATTGATCATGCTCTTTGTCTCGCTTCCATCCGTCGGAACGGTCGCAGAGATATTCGCATAAGCTCTATTAGGATGACTTCTCCACCAATCTCCCGTCTTCGCATTCAACATGAGAGTATCATCATTGTCGAAGAGACAGATCGAAGCGGATCTTCTTACTCCTCCACTCAGGACAGCCGCGCTTAATTCCATACAAATATCAAACACGTCAATCGATCGGAGTCTTTGTCCGAATCTTGAATGCATAATCTTTTTGATCTTCTCAAGACACTTGATCAAAGGCTCGGGACCTGGAGCGATTCCACCCGACGAGATCGGAGAACCTTTGGGACGTACCTTGTCGAAGTTGAACTCCAATTCATAGTCATATGAATGATCAAAGTAATCAGTAAAGAAGTAAGAATCAAGGAGAGCTTGGAGAGCTTCCGCCCATCCCTCAATCGAATCTTTAACGACATACTCCATTGATCTCCTATTGAGATAAGCATTCTTAATGATGACTCTCGGGAGCTTCATTATATCAGTCCGACGAACGGAGAATCCCGTCCCACATCCGCAAAGGAGGAGCCAAAACATTTCGGAGAAAAACCGAGGACGATCCGCAGGAGAGAAAGTACAATTGTAAATCCTCATATTCCTTCGAAGGATTGCATCTCCTCCGAATTGAGTTGATCTTTGACTTGGGACAACTCTCTTCTCTTTGACGAGGGAGAAGGCCCAATCGATCTGCTCTTCCTCATTTGGATATTTCTTTTTATGCATGGAAGCGACACGATCGATCGCTTCTTCCCAAGACTCTCTCCCTTTAGAGGTAGGTCTAGCGTATTGAGCTGCGAAGGCAACTCTCCCCATGATTTCATTCTGTGACATTTTACAACTCTTTAACGTGTACCGAAGTAAACACTCGTCGCAGTAAGAGCGACCGTCGCGACGACTGATCCGATAAGTAATGTTTTATACTTGGATCGCTCTTCTTTAAGTTCAAGTTGTAGATTCTCAGTTAATATTTTGGATTCGTCAAGAGACTTTCTAAAGACATCAAGTCTCTCATTACATCGATTGACTCGGGATTCCGTCTCCAACTCAAAGCGCGCTTTAATTTCACTTACTCGGATTAAGCAGGAGTTCCCATGGAGAGAAGATTGGATGTCAGCCATATCTCCTATCTTGATCACGAATCCCGAAGTCTTTGAGATCGTTCCTCCTTGGACGAAGGGAGCTTGGATTAAGTGTCCATCGTCAAGAGTGATCGTCGCGAATCCGAGCTGCATCAGCAGAGGAAGGACAAAGTAGATCATTGGAGTCCCACTCCACTTCCTGGAAGGACGTTCTCAATCAATGCGTTGCAATTAGCTTTGATCGTCTCCTTCTCCTTTCTACAAATCTTCTGCTCTCTTTCAATACAGGAGGTCTCTCCATGACTAACACATTGAGCATATTCGATCTCAAGATCTTTGATCTGCTTTTCTTGGAGCTTAGTCAAGATAAGTTCTTCTTTGCATACGTCATCTTTAGAGGAGGATCCGAGACTCATCCCAACGATGAGGAGGACGGAGGAGAAGAGGATGACAGCGAGAGCGATTCCAAGCGGAGTCCGAAGGAGATCTCCCGCGTCCTTAAGGTCAAGTTGTATGTTAAACATTTTATGCTTTCTTAATAATCTGTAAAATCGGGACTCCCGAGTTGTTATTAAACTGAGGTTCAAAAGCGAAGTTTGGAGATCCTGCATCCGTCGTGATTCTTAAAGAGACGGTTATACTTGAACCGCTTGAGGGAATATAAGCAACTGCTTCTTTCCTATACTGAGGATTTAAGGAGCGTTGATTCGATCCACTGATCAAGTTCGCCTTGAATCCGATATTCGCTGAAGTCGTTTCGTTATACCATTGCAAGGAGACCGTTCCCGATTTAAAGGAAGTTGATCCAATCAAGATATAAGAGGATCCCGAGTCTAAGACGAATTGATATCCATTCGTTGAGGATACTCCAAAGCCCGAAGGGATCTCCGTTTGGTCAAACTTCGCATAGCGAATGCTGGAGACCTCAGTCGAATCCTGTCCATTCAGGACAGCTGTCTTTATACCTGAATATAATGGGAAGCGCGCAGTCATGTTGTGATCACTCCTAAGATTCGAGTAAATGTATTGAATGTGATTTCAACACTTGAAGTACGTTGGAAGAATAATTCGACTGTCTCTTCTGCTGTCACATTCGAAGCGATGATCTCATTGGAGGCTCCCGCGTTCGTTGATGTGATTTCTCCTGCGATCACTGATCCTTTTCCATCCAGTCGAGTTCCGTTAATGTCCATCATTAACCGACCTCCAATCCCTGTACTCGAATTGTTTTTCACATCGCTAGTGACAAAGCTATTGAATGCGATTGTAAATTCATTCGAAGAGACGCTCCCGTTGTCGTGAAGTACAGTGTCAAACTGTAATTGTTTTGTTCCACTTCCTGTCATAGATTGACCACTGTTCTCATATACTGCGATCAATGGACTTGTATTTGCTCTATACGTCATCATTAACTCATTTCTATAATCATTATATGACTACCGTCGGACTCTATATCTCCATCCGCATCTTGTGTCTTTACATAAAACGAGAGTGTCGATGTAGGAGAGACAGAGAATTGGAAGACTCTTGAGTCTGTATTGTCATCTGCTGGAAGCTCTGATTTAAAAAAACCGTCCGCAGGATTAAGCTCGGTCGTCCCATCGGATTCGAAGAACTTGACTCTCTGAGAATCAGTATTAGAAGTCCGAGTCATAACGACTACACCGAATCCCCAATAATGACGATTCGCAGATAAGGAGATCAAGTTGGATGAGATCGATACTCCATGACCTGAATCCGCGGAGATCGTATCAAACTCAACTGTCGTCGAAGTATCAGCAACTCCCGTTTGATCTGCGGACATAGTGATTTGAACAAAGCGCGCTTCATGACTGTTATATGTTAAGTATGTCATAAGACACTCCTTAAATGATAAAGTAGTTTGAGGCATCGCTTACGACAGTGACGGATTGATATTGAGTCGTGAGGACAAAAGTATCTGAAGAATCGATTTGTCCATCCGTCGAAGGAGTCGCTGTCTTTATTGTCACATTAGCTGTCCCAAGTCGCTTAATCTGATATTTATATCCTTCTCCAGAGGTGGACGCTGAAGGGATCGTGATGGTGACTGCGGTTGATCCGTTTGAGATCAAGTGGACTTCTTCGATCCCTGTTGTCGTTGAGATTGTTGTATCTGTCCCGCTTGAATCGGTTACGACATCAGGAGCGGATCCTCCTCCTGTCGCTTCCTTCGCTTCCCATCGTGTATTAGCATGAACATAAGTCAATACATAATTATTGATTCCCGATCCTGCGGTATAGTTCACATCATTAAGATCGGTTAGATCAGCAGCTGCGATCCGTCCGTCCGCTCTCGTATTTGTGAAGTAAAGATTCGTTGTCCCTTCGGAGAGATCATCAGTATCCTTAGTCGCAAGTTGAGTATCGAATCTCGCATTCGTATAATAAAGATTGGATGTCCCTTCCGAGATGTCATCCGTATCAAGGACGACCGCTCCCGTTTGAGTATTTACAGAGGAGACAGCTCCCGCAGGAGCGTCCGCGGCTTCCCATCGATTATTCGCATTTACATATTTAAGGAACTTCCCATCGATTCCCGCTCCTGCTGTATAGTTGACATCGTTTAAGTCCGTCATATCAGCCGCAGCGATCCGAGCGTCCGCTCTCGCGTTTGTATAATAGAGATTGGCTCCCTCACTCAGATCTCCAGTGTCCTTCGTCGCGAGTTGAGTATCAAATCTCGCATTCGTATAATAAAGATTGGAGACTCCCTCGGAGAGATCATCAGTATCCTTAGTCGCGAGTTGGGTATCAAAGCGCGCGTTTGTATAATAAAGATTGGATGTCCCTTCCGAGATGTCATCCGTATCAAGATTATTATTGAAGGAAGATAAGTTGACAGAAGAGAGCGCAGTCGAGACCGCTTGATTGGATGCGTTCCCAAGGAAGATCTTGTCTTGATTTAGATTGGGAGTCGCATTCGATCGTCCCGCTCCTCCGACTTTGATGATCCCGCTTCCATTATCAGAGCGAACGACGAAGCCAATATTCTGGATAAGATTCGATTCTCCTGAAGGCGCGGTCTCGACAAGTCCTCCCGCAGTCGTTGAGGAAACAAAGAGATTAGAGTTGAGAGTCAAGAGAGAAGTATCAAGTCCTCCAAGGTTCCCGAAGGTGATGATCTCAACATCCGCAGTATCATTGGCATCGGCAAAGACTAATCCGAAGGCAGGCATAGTAGACGATGAATTGGCTTGAGCTTTTCCGACGGTTGGAACCGTTCCCGAAACTCCTTTGATATATACAACTTCTCCCGCGTCTAATCCTCCAGTCTCATCGACTTTCGCTTTGAATCGGATCGCTCCATTCATGTCTCCATAGTATGAGATAAATCGAGTCGATTCATTTCCGATAAAGTAAGTCGCGTCCGCGTTTGGATCGATGTCTCCTGTGACTGTCAATCCTCCTGTAGTGATGGAGTCCGTCGTTGTGGATCCTCGTCCGACTACATCGTCCAAAGTATCAGAAGAAGCAGGAGCGGAAGCCGCTTCCCATCTATTATTCGCATTGACATACTTAAGGAATTGTCCATCGATTCCCGCTCCTGCGGTATAGTTGACATCGTTAAGATCTGTCATGTTAGCAGCTGCGATCCGTCCGTCCGCTCTCGTATTTGTATAATAGAGATTGGATCCTCCTTCGGAGATGTCATCCGTATCAAGGACGACAACTCCCGTTTGAGTATTAACGGAGGAGACAGCATCGGTATTGTCGATCACATCAAACATCGCAGAAGTAAGAGGAGAAGCCGCGTCTTGATTAAATACGATGTGATCTCCTACATTGATTGATACTCCTGCTAATGTTCCCGCATCAGGATTCACGATATAGAAATCACCTTTGACGGAAGTCGTTAGATCGGGAGAGTTCGTCGTTACGTTGTACTCTCCTTTATATGTCAATCCTCCTGTAACTGATCCAGCCGCGGAGGGATTTGGTCGAATATCTAAACTCATTGTTTACTCCTTATTTTGAGAATCCTGCGATCAAGTAGAATGTATCTGATCCCGCGGCTTTCTTGTATGCAATCGTTGAGACAGTTGTATTGATTGTTCCGACATCATCAGAATAATAGTAGTCGATTGGAAGTTCGTTGGTCACTGCGTCTCCCGCTCCCGTTCGCGCTCTATATTTGATATATGCGAGACTGCTTCCTTTATTGACGACAGCGAGGAAAGCGAAGGACAATCCAGCCGCGCAGGCTGATCCTGTCACAGAGTCGACGAAGTCATCCGAGGATAAATCATGCCAATCCGTATCATTCACAGAAGAAGCATTATAGACAGCGCGGATCGATCCCGCGATAATTGGATCTTGTACATTGAGACTCATTTGGAGTCCTCCTTTTTTGGTTCGTTGTTTTGTCTTCCCTTCGCGACATTAGCTCCCGCAAAGATTAGGAAAAGAGAGTCAATCGCAGAGATGATCTCCGCGTGTGCTTTGTTCATTATGGCAAGAATGAAAAGGACTAGCAAGGTAGCATAGAAGGCCATCGCCTTCCGTCCTCCCATTCGTTGGAGCATCGTCCTTTTTTTCTCTTGTTTATCCATTGTAGTCCTCATCGATCAATCTATAAACACGAGCGACGGAGGAAAGATTCCGAGTCCGCTTTGAGACTCCCTCTCTCCAATTCTGATCAGGTCCCACTCCATGAGCATTCCCTTCTATAGTGTGGAAGTCTCCTTCTTTATTTGGAGAAGTCCGCGCGATCGTGATGTGATTTCCATAGGATGGAGAATGATCATCCGAAGTATAGACGACAACGATGTCTCCTGGAAGGATTGAATCTTTTGTTTGTACTCTGGATGAATTGGACCAATCTCTATTCATTCGATAGCAGGATGGAAACGTACTCTTTCTTACTTGGAGGTTGACCATATCTCCGAAGCAATAAGCCGCGAAGGCTCCACACCAAGCGAACTGTCCATTCTTTGTATAGTCATCTTCCCAAGTCCATCCGATCCCGTCCGTCGATTTTATATATGAGTTGATCCGTTGCCAATTCCCTCCCCCTTCAGGTTCTGTCACATTGAGATCCCATTCCTTCTCCGCTCGGTTAAGGACTTGAACTGTCTTCTCGTTTGGATGGACTTTCCGATCAATATTCACATTGATATTAACTTCGACAGTTTTATCAATGTCAATACAGAGTTGACTCATTGCTCTTCTATATCTTCGGTTCTCATGTTGGAGCGCGTCCAACTGATCCTCTAATTGTCGTTTGGTAAACTTGCTCATTATGCGAACTCCTTCCCATCGTCGGAGGCTCCAAGGACTCCCGATGAATTAGCTATATATGCGTCTAGTTTTTGATCTGCGACCGCGGAAGTATAAACAGTAGGTTCAAGTGTACCTCCCGCGCTTGATATTCCATGAGCTGCGGTAAACGTGATCGTCGCGCTTGCTCCGTTGTCGACTATGGATTGAATAGTCAATCCAGTGATTGAATTATCGTGATCTCCTTCGGGGACATAATCGACTACATCATCGACTTTAAAGAACTCAGAATCCTTGACAGATTCTCCGAGGAGATTTGTATTAGAGAAGACATCTTGATCGATCGTGACTGTCGTCGTCGATGGGATAGTGAGAACCTTCGCAGAGTCATTCCATCCCGCTGTACTTGTTCCCGTTGTCAAGATCTCCAATTCGCATCCTTCGCTTAATAGCTCTTGTCGTATGGATCGAATTAATCCGACTCCATTTGTCACTCCATACTCAGGACCATAAGCTTTTAAACGATCGGATGAGACGAGAGCATAACGACCGATGTCAATCAAAGCACTTTGACCCGTTCCAATCGATCCTCTCCAAGTCCGAAGGGGATTGGATAAAAGATTGAAGATCCGAGACACGACAGGAAGGAAGAAGGAGAATGAGTCTCCTCCAGTTGATCCGATTTGATCGGACGAGACTCCGAATAAATCAAGAGTGAGTTTTGACTTTTCTCCACCATATCGATTTATCGCTTCTTGATTATTGAAGATTCTCTTCGTTCTAAGTTTCTGCTCTGCGATGTCATAATCGAAGTTGACTTCGACTTGACTCACGATATCCTCGTATGTGTCCCACGTTGGAGGATCGTCTGTCAGCCAATCTCCTTGATTTATCGTGATCGCTGCCGCGGCTGTCTGATCCATTCCCAAAGGTTGGAGAGCGATCTTTGATCTCCCATCTCTATTTCTCCTCATAACAAGGACGGCTCCCATAGCTTGGAGGAGTGGAGTCAATGTGGATCTCAAGTCCGTTCCTTGTCCTCTCAGATCAAGATTGATCATTAGATTAGGAATGGATTCATATTGGAGAAAAGATTGGATGTCGATCTCAATCTCATCGATATTCAATCCGACGGATGACTTGTCATAAGATCCATTGATTGAAGATCCTCCTCCGCTTTGGAGGATTTGGAGGATCGCTTGACCTGGAGTCTGAAAGTTGATCCGAGTTGTCAAGTATACCTTTGTTGGCTCGTATCCTTCCCAATCTCCAAAGGATCGTCGGATGGATGAAGAGAAAGGCTCTTCGATGTGGAGAAGGAATCCAATGTCCGTCCCTGAATACGTCGCAGTCGTTTGGTGAGTAATCGGGAAAGTTTGGAAGGACTCTTGATCAAGGTTCCTATCATAGTATGAGATCTCTACATCATAAGAGACTCCACTTGTCGCAGATGATGGAAGTCCAAGATTATCCTTAACTAGGATTGTAGACTCTCCATTTTGATAGTATGCCTTCGCGATCCCGTTGATCTTCTGTTCTCTACTTTGATTCTCAAGAATTGGAGCGGCGAACTCCTCAAAGAACTCCGCTCTATTATGGAAGAGTGTTCCCTCTTCGACCAAAGGATCCTCGGGAAAAGGACGACCTTCCGACCATACGTCGAAGGGATACCAAAGCCGCTCTAAGTTTTGAGTCTGATATATACCGAGGGAAGTGTCACTCCAAATCGCCATCGGAGTATTAATTCCGTACATTCTCTCAAATTGACTTAATGCGCGCTTAGATGAATAGAAGATCAATGAAGTCCGCGCGGCTTGCCGATTCACGTTGGACTTGATCATCAAAGTCGTATCGTCTGCAATTGTCCATTGAGCGAAGGATCCGTCCGTCCCTTGACTTGATCCAGTGTGATTCGCTTCTAGTACATCATTAACGATCTCGGGAAATCGTTGGAGTCCCGAGGTCATCTTGTAGGATTTGACCTCTCCTCTCGGAGTTGATACTTGAACTCGGAAAGTCGTTGAGGCTCCCGAAGGGACTAGGGAGTTGTATGTCGTATCTGTATTGTCATAGGTAATCGTCGAAGCTGTGACAGTCTGAGGAAAGAGTCGTCCTCCTGTTTGATTATTCAGATCAGGAAAACGAGGATGAATGAGATAAGTCCCATCCGTTCCAGGATATAAAGACTCGTCGAATGCATTTGCAATCTCCAAAGGTTGATCAGCCGCGGCCACTGTCAAAGTCCCCGATCCCGTTGATCCAATCAGATTAAACGGTTCGCTCTCCATGCAAGCGATCCCATATTCCAACTTCGCTCCATTGAAATCGTCGAAGTTATGATATCCATGGACAAGTCCCGTCTCCAAAGCGATCTCACTTATATCATTATCGATCAACGCTGTCAGAGGAACTAAAGACAAAGAGATCGCGTCCTCGTCTATGTTTGGACTTGATTCGATAAATCCATTGATGATCTCAGTAAAAGACTCGACGTATCCATCGGGATTCATTTGTCCCATATAGAGAGATGCCTTGCGTCCTCTAAATGTAATGATCTCTGTGAACACTTCAGGGACGTTAGTTCCTCCGACTGTCGTTGTGTGATTTTGAATTGGAGTTCTTCCGACTCCTCTATTTGAAATCGTGAGAGTCGTTGAAGTCGCTCCCGATACGCGAACGGTCTCCGCTCCGATATGCATGACACGAGGGAAGGACAAAGAGGTAAAGTCTTGATCGACTGTGATTGTCTTCGTCGCGTCCTTATGGAGTATATCAGTTGAGATCTGAGCTTTAGTAACGTCGGTTGCTCTAGGTCCACATCTCCCAAAGACGACGTGTGGATCCGTCGTATCTCCTCGAAATCGATCAATGGATAAGGAGACAGTCAAGGGAGAATAGTTTGCTATACCTCCCGCGGGATCGATGGAAGCTTGATAGGCTCCGACAGAGACAATCCCTTGTTTATTTACATAAGGGACTCCCGTTGTGAGATTCGCATCCAGGTTGGACGAGGAGATATCCACGTCCGAAGATACGTATCGAATGGAGAGTCCTCCAATCTCAAGGACAAAGATCCTCCGCCCAAAGTCATAATCAATCATGGAGTCACCTCGGGTTGATACAAGTCAAAGAAGGAGACAGAGACGAGATCGCAGTCTTCCACCTCTACTTCTAGGAGAAGCATATCTCCTCTATTTGCTGAAGGAATATAGAGAGGACGAGGAGTATCAAATCCACTTGTCCCACTTGGAGGATCGTAGAAAGTCGCTCCCGTTGTCGCAGTATATGGACGATCGATGTCTCCGTCGATTGTCATATTTAGATGGGATGAATATGTAAACCGAACGGACTTGGAGAGGAGAGTTCCACTCAAGTTCTTTATCCTGAATGTGATGATTGGAGAGTTAGTTGAACTCTCCTTCGTCGCTACATATTGGAAGATGACTCCGATCCATTCCGATAATGGAGTCGATCCATAGAGGAATGAATAGTATTTGTTTGTTTTGTTGAGTCCCTTTGGAAGTCCGCTCCAATTAGTGAAGAAGTAGACATTCGTAAAAGCTGGACTCTGAGTTGGTTTCGCGATCGTATAATTTGCGAATCCTAAAAATTTGCAGTGACTCATTTGGACGAGAGCTTGAGCGAATTGGGAGACGACTCCTCCCATGACTGTCACTCCCATATAGACAGACTCTTCACTCGTGATCGGTTGGAATGATGTTGGAACTAACATTAATTACTCCATACTGAGAGCGCAGTAATCCGAGGAAGATTTCCCGCGAAGGCAGCTCGTCGATCTAAGTTGTCAAGAAGTGTATCGCTTTGATTATAAGACGATGGATTGATTTTATAAAGAGATATTCCAAAGGAGGAGGATTGAGGAGATACATTCGACAGATCAGGGAAGAAGTTAAACTCATTCCATCCATTCGACGTAACTGAGAAAGTCCGTCCCATGAAGGCGAACTTCTTTGTTCCACTTATATCGACAACATATACATACAAAGTCAAAGCACCTCCTCCAAGGAAGAGAGGAGATTGAATCTGCATTGTCTCCACATCTCCCACTCCTAAAGACTTCGGACCTTTTCCTCTTCCTGTAAAAGCGGAGGACGGATTCTCAACTCCACTCCAGGAGAGGAGAGGACGCTTCCGACTTCTCATCGTTTGGATATTAGTTCTCCATTGAACTCCAGATCTAGAAGTCAATGGATAATTATTCAAAAGTCTATTCAGTCCGAAGGGAGTGATCTTATCCGTTCCTTGTGCTGTCGCTCCTGCGGATAAAGGAGAGGACAAAGGAAGGAAACGAGCTGCGACGATTTGTATATCCAAGTCGTATGTGATCGCATCCACCTTCCCACTCATAACCACATCCACATATTCCGCAGTTGTCGCAGAGCTGAAGGAATGGGAGACGGTCGCAAGTCCCATCGATGTCGAAGTGATGGAGATGGAAGAGTCTCCTTGTGCCACTGAGTTTCCATCCGTCAAAGTAAACTTGATCGTTCCTGTCCCTGTTGTAGTCACTTGAGCATTGACGTGAAAGTCGATTGTCGTATGGTCATTCGATGGGATTGGGATTCTCCATCGACAGAGATCTACAAAAGAAGTCGAGTTGGTGACGCAAGTATTCCGATCGAAGGCTTGAGAGATGCAAGTCGATGTCCCTCCATAAGCATGGAGATAGTTAGAGAGGTCTCCCATTCTTCCCATCGTCTCAGTCTTGATGATCTTTCCTGCAATCAAGTCTCCAGTATCTGGAATCGTTGGAGGAGTTGTATATGTATTTCCCATTATAAATGCTCCATAGTCATGGATACAGGGACGCGCCTTCTCAATCGATTAGGATACGCAAGCGAGATCATCCCATTGTTAACGACGGAGGCGCGGATCCTTCCTTGATCTCCATTGTCCTCGGAAGTATAGAGGAGGTCATAAGCAGGTTGCGAAACGTTTATCCCTGAAGTGATCAAAGCTCTCCGAGAGTCTCCCCATCCTTGATAGAAGTTTATTCGTTCTCCGCTTGGAATATACTCGACGAAGTTGTTTGTAAAATGTCGATACAAGTCCTTCTCGTCTAATAGAGCGTCTAAATCAAAATCAAGGATTGATTGAATATAAGATCCGATGAAGTTAGATGTATATCCTCCTCCAATCTTCCGACGCGCTTGTGTAAGTGTGTCCGTTTGGAGGTGATGTCTCTGATATGGACGAGATGGGAATAGAGATCCAGGAAGAGGATAGTCCGCGCTTAATGTTTTAAATAGAGTACCGCTTGGAGATTCGCTTCCCGAGAATCCAAGTCGATCTCTAAAAGTAGTCGAGACCCAAGTGATGTCAGAGACAGCATTCGAATACATACATTCTACATGACCATTATCGTTTATATACCACTTGATGTAAGTACTCGCAGTGTTTGCATTAAGATCTAACTTCTCAAGACAGTTCGTCGAGTTGACATCATCGATATCATTAGTCACTCCTCTCTCCCGAATTGCTACAACTAGATCTTGAGCGTTGAGTTTTCCTTGGATGTCGAAGGAGAATGTACTTGATCCCGCAGCATTCTGAAACTCATATTGAGAATCTTTGAGTCCGCTTCCTCTTGTCCAATCGTTGGGACTAGTGAAAGAAGTCGCAGCTGTACCATAGGAGGAGGATCCGACTCCGAGGATGTCATCTCCCGCTTTGAGTCGGACCTTGAATGAGTCATCACATGAGATCAAGACTTTAT
>CAACVD010000308.1_pt1 | contig 23525 bp, 34 predicted proteins | sample 2381771 | NCBI WGS metagenome assembly CAACVD01 (sample SAMEA5211965, study PRJEB30684) | marine metagenome | biome: Marine; feature: Epipelagic; material: Water | collected 2015-10-15 | depth 15 m
TAATGTTTACATGATGACAACAAACAAAGGAGAAAACATCATGACTACATACACTATATTTGTCTGCGTCGTAGCCGAGGAATCGTCCTTGCGATCGGTTCTGTGCGCAATCTGGACTCCAGTTCTTGCGCTGTCTCTGGTTGTCCTGTCTTCTTTGCTTTGAGTTTGGCACGACGTGCAAGAAGTTCTGCTCGTTGTAGTCTCTTCTTGTCTTGCTCGGCCTTCTGTCGGAGTCTTGTCGCTGCAGCGATAACAGCCTTTTCGATCGCTACATCTTGAGCCGACTTCTTTCCGGTTGCTCGGACGTTATCGACTCGGACGGTTAACTCTCCATCTTTGAACATGCGGAAAGCCGCAGCCGTCGCTCGCTCTTTGTTGAGTCCTTGCATCCTGAGCCGATCGATCTGCTGAGAGATTGCTCTGTTCTCATCGATGGTTCTATTCTTCTTTGCTCTGCTCACTTCTTGCTCTTCTTCTTGTTTGTCGCTGTGCGTTGTCCTCGTTTGGGCTTGCTCGGCTTCTTCTTTTTGTTGTTGTTCATCATCTTCTTCACTGTGCTCTTTCGTGTTGATTTGTGCATATTACCTCCGGAATGCTGCTATAATTATACTGATATGATATACAATGTGCAACAAAATGAGGAAAAGATGCCGAAATATAAAGTACCACAGAATATTGTCAAGATTGCACAGCGCGCGATTGATTACAACCTATCTCTTCCAATGTCGCGCAGAGCGGCATACAAAGACGACAAAGGCAAGAGAGTTCCCGGAACCGGAATGCGAACGGCTCGAAGATTGGCAAGCGGAGCAATCGATGAGCAACAGATGATTCTTATGAGAGCATGGTTTGCTCGTCATGCCGAATCTCCAGGAGAGAAGAAGGCGCGACGTGACAGAACAAGCAAGGCTTCGATCGCTTGGGCTCTTTGGGGTGGATCTGTGGGCCGAAGATGGGTATCTGCATCACTGCGCAGGATAGAGAGAGCGAGAGAAAAGAAGAAGAGCCGAGAATAGTCTCGGCTCTTTGTTATTCTTGGTTGTTGTTATTACTCACCACACATCCACAACCAAGAATCAGCATTTTGATCAAGTTTAGTTTCTTTGCAATCGTTTGCAAGTTCTTGATAAAAGTTTGCCATTTGCTCAGCACTATCAGCCCAGAGATATTTTTTCATTGATTGAAAGTATTCGATACCTCTTTGTGATTTGTAAAAATCTGCACTGTGTTGAAACTTTGCAATGATACAAAAGTTTTCGTGATCAGCGTCCATACGTGCTTCAAAATTTTCTTTGCCTTCTCTATGTACAACTATATCAAACTTGTTGTAACCTTGAAGATTTGGCTCATATGATAACACTTCTTTAATTGCCTTTGTTAGTTCCTTTGTGCTGTTATATGTTCCTTCTTTGCTGATGTAACCTTCATTAAATTCGATTGTGTATGTAGTCATGATGTTTTCTCCTTTGTTTGTTGTCATCATGTAAACATTATATGGCATGTTTATTTTGTTGTCAAGCTGAAAACATAAAATAAATTAAAATATTTTTACAGAGCAGAGAATCAAACCTGATCAGAGTCCGGAGTCTCCAGCACTTCGACAAGCATCCCGACGAGTTCGACATATATCTCCACCAGTGCAAGCTTTCTTTCGTCTATGATGCCGAGTCTCTCCTGTCGTTTGATCGCTGCAGTGAGAGCCGTCAGCTTCTTCGTCAATATACGTAACTCTGCTCTCATCGTCTGCTCCTGTGAGACGACGACATTGTAACACAAAAGAACCCCGAGCAAGTCAAGTTTGTCGGGGTTCAGGAGGTTGTGTCAAAGTCTGTATGTATTAATCATCTTTGTCTGAGTCGGCAAGTGATAAAAGGACAGGAAGTGATAATAATGTTCCGATTGCCATCACGATAATAATAATCGGCCTCGCAATCTGTCCGAGTTCGATTAGTGTCTGCATCGCGTACTCCCTGCGTTTAATAGTTCGTTTGTTGTTACCTTTCCGTATCGTCTGACGAGTTGGCGGTATGCTCTCTCGTCTCCGGCTAGTGCTTTGAATACCAAGTGTTTTACGTTGATCATAATAGTCTCCTTTGTTATTTATTGTTGGTTCTTGTATGTTTGTAGTGATTGCCAGCAGTAAAAGCAAGCATAACCATCTTCTGTTTTGTAGAATGCAAAGCAATCCGGGTTCTCTTTTTGTGCTGCGTATCGTGTGGTTTGTTGTGAGTATCTCATGATGTTGTCTCCTTTGTTGTTGTCATCATGTAAACAGTATACACCTATTTGTTTTCAATGTGCAAACTTTTTTTATGTTTTTAGTGATTTTTCTTGTCGAAAGTTGGACGCGTCCACCTTTGGCCCACCTTTGGCCCACCTTCTGACTTTTCGACAATCTAGGTTCTACGTACCTTTTCGACGTGCGTCCACGAAGTCCACTCTTTTTTCTCAAATCTTTCTGAGAAAAAGTAATTATATAGTTTATAGAAAAAGCCCGGGCTTTCTGGGACACAATAAAATAACCCCGGTATATCCGAGGTTATTGACGATTCAGAAGGTGGCCCAGTTCCTGGCCCGTCCAAGTTTTACTTTGATATTGGCCACCAGCCACGAACACGTTTTTTATCATCAATCTTCTTTCGTGCGTACTCGTAGCCGTTGGACTGAAGAATATCATTGATGATGTTTTGATTCTGACGCGTAGACTTCTCAAGATGTTTCACGTTGTGTCTTTGCTTCTTGTTCTGATAGTATTCTGAAGCGTTGTCTTCTTCGGGAGGCTTGTACAGCTCCTCTATGATTCTTGCTGTCGTTATGGGAGCCTTCAGACGCTCGGCAATGTCCAAGACAGCATCTGTCAGAGGATGGGGATCAGTGAAGTCTTGTGCGCTCTGCTCGCGCAGCTTCTCTTCTTCGTCTGTCAGATACCATTGACCGCGCTCTATAATCTTCTGTAGTTGTTCATTTGATAGATGTTTCATATTGTCTCCTATTTCTTTGTGTTGCGTGTTCTTAGTTCTTTGATTGCTGCTTCTCGTTGATCGTAGTAATAAATGACTTCAGACCAGATCAGAGACAGATCCTTCTTGAGCTTTGCAATGTCGATCTTCTTCTTGCCAAGATCGACACACCAGAAGCGACGTGATCCGGTTGCATCGTGCAGGACGTTCTTTTTGTTGGTAGTTGCAACAAATACAGTCCGACGTGCAAACTTTTCGTTCGCTCGTTTGTATGGAAGCCGGACATCATCGATCTTTCTTGTCAAGAATGCTTTCTCTACTTCGACAGACTTGCTTCGTCTGGCGAGTTCTTGGATCTCATAAATAAGCTTACCCTGTATCGACTGAACCGCTTCTTTGTACTTGTCCATCGATAGCTCGGAGTCTCCGAAGTACGTTGATCCGAGTGCATCCGAAAAGCACAAAGCCTCTAGTGCTGTACTCTTTCCGATTCCTTGTCCTCCGTACAATACCAGTGTCGTGTCGACCTTGACGGGATTCTGTATTGTTGCGTGTGCGCGAGCAACAACAGACAGCAAGAACCGAGCCGAGTATGACTGATTGATCTTCGTGTCTTCTGCTCCGAGATAGTCGATCAAGAATCGATGTGCTCGTCTTGGATGCTTGTCTGGGTCCCACTGGCCCCGGAGAGAATCGAAGTGTTCCAAGATTGGATTGAATGCATTGTCCTTTGCGACGAGTTCGACTGCGCTCCATACCTTATCGGCAGTGAATGCAACTCCCCATCGGTCTTCGCACTCAAGTCTGATAGAGTCGATGTGATAGTCTGAGATTCTCTCTTTGACTCCTGCTTCGTTTTCCCAGAATACCATCTGAGCAAACTCATCATATCTCGCGCGATTTTGGAAGAGAGGATAGTGTCGTAGCAGTTGGGTAATGTTGAACATACTCGCGAGAACTCTGTCTCCGGAGTCAGATCTGCGAATCCGAATCTCAAAGCCGAGATTCTGAAGTGCTACGATGCGCGCGTCCTGGTTGTATAATCTTTGTGTGTTTGACATGTTTGTCTCCTATAATGTATATCCGTTAATTTCTGCAAGATAGCCTACAGACTCTTTCCAGTTGCAAGACTCTCTGTGATTGCAGTATGCCGAAGGATAGCGAGTCGGGTCTATATAAAAGAATGTACAATCATTCAAAGTACATCTCGGACAACTCCAAAGAATCGCTCTCTCTCCAGCTCCGCTTCCAACAATCTTCGCACCAAGCCAAACAGCAAAAGTTCTTCGGGCCGATGAATCATTACGGAGAAGCTCATACATGTATCGTCTCTTATCAGATCGCGAAACAATTTTGCCCAGTTTTTTTAGATTCTCTTCTGCTCGTTTGAGTCTCTCTTCTTGCTCTCTTCGTCTGCGCTCCATTTCGATGTTGTACTTTTCCTCTTCATCCTGTGCTCTTCCTTCCCAGTCAAGAATCTTGCCTGTGTTTGATGTCTCCCACCAGTCTTCTGTATGGTAGCCGACATAATAGGCTCTCGCTGCATCCTTTGCCGACTCATCGAATACTGCATCAGAAGTGAATACCTCATGAAACCAAGTTCTTAGAGCACGATAATAGAATTTGTAATCATGCACGGGAATGTCATTGCCAAGAGGCAACACGATTCGAAATCGATGATTTTTAGAGCTGTGACTCACAGAGGTGTGTATATAGCTTTTGACTCCTCGGACCATGAGATTGGCTCCGGCTTGTCCGAGAGTGATGGAGTCGTCAATGTCTAAGACCAAGCATGATAGCTTTGTCACATTCTCGTTTGCTCTCTTTCCAACAAAAGAAGCAGGACTCCAAGCTCCTTGTTTGATCTTCGCGACTGGCTCTCTTTGTTTGCCGAGGAATCGGCATAGATTGGTCCATGAGTACGCGAGTTTAATTTGTCGATCCGGTTGACGGATGTTCGGAAATGCGGTTATACTGTAAATGCGCATTGATTCTCCATTTGTTTGTTTGTTTCCTTTATGGTTTCTTTGTGCCTTGTGTTGTTGAGCCTTGGGTATGGGATTATCCAAGGCTCTTTTTGTTTTCTGCGCTGCTGATGGAGATTTCGATATGGGGATCTTCTCCAAAGGCAGCATAGAATTTTTTCGCTGTGATGCTACAGACAACAGCATCATCAGGAATCGGTAGCGCGTCAAGAACCGCTTTGACCATGTTGTCAAGATCGGGCCTCTTGCTGTGTATGACTCTTTCGCCTTTGCGCATTGCTTTCGGACGTTTGACAATGAACGTTAACTCCACATGCAAACCTCCTTCCGGAATCTGCATGTCTGCAAGTCTCTCTCTCATGTCCTTGATCCAAACTTTATACTTCATCGGATAATATGTCCTGCCCTGTCTTGTCACTCTGGGACGAGGACATGCGATCGGCTGCATGTATACTATCATATAGATTCTCCTCTTGACCTGCAAAGCACAGCATAGATATGTTTACAAATACCGTGGAAGAAAGCACCTTTGCAAAGACAAACAGCGCAATCTCTCAGGCCTTCAGGCTCTTCATACGTTGTCACACGATAAACGGTATCTTTTGAGGACAAAACATCGGCAATCGATACGCGATACTGAATGCCCGCGATCGTCTGCTCTTCGTGCTTGATCGCTATGATGCCGACGTCTAGAGCCTTCTTTTTGATGTCGTCGGATACGATTGGAATCATTGATCTCTCCATGCTTTGATCCGCACCTCTTCGACTTGCTTGCGTAATACAGGCAAACGTATATTGACCAAAGGAGCAAAGTATCTTGCAATCGCCTCTCCGGATAATGCTCCGTATGGTCTGCCATAATACCAAAGTTTGATGCTCGCAACACGAACTCCACAAGCTTCCGCAAAGTCACGATCGGAGTATCTGTTGCCCGCTTCTCTTTTGAGTCCAAGCAGGAACTTCTGTAGCTCTGAGCATCTTCGATTGTTTGGCTTTCTCTTTGGTAGCTTCGTGTATTTTTGCGGAGCGTTTTTTGGGAGTAGATTTTGATTGAATTGTCTTCTGCTCATTCTGATCTCCATTCGCTGACGTGTACTCTCCAGAGAATCTCTCTAATCATCGGATTGTATCCATCGATCCCAAGGCTTGATAGATGCTCGGCAAGTCGAACACGAAGAGCGCAAGACGGCAATCTCTTTCCGGATAGCCAAAGAGAGATTGTGCTCCGGTTGACTTTGATTGCTCGAGAGAGCTGGCTTGCGTTCAATTCGTTGTCTGTCATCGTCTGAGAGAGCCAATCTGCAAAGGATAACTCTTTCGGGTTTACATAATCAATCATTCTTAGTCTCCTGTAGTTCGTATTCTTTGAAAATGTCTTTCAGTTCATTTAAGCTTTTTCTTCCAAAAGAGCTTTTTTTCAAGAGTCCCCAATCTCCGTTTATGACCCAATAATCATACACATCTTCCAAGTACTCATATCCAAAATTACACATAAGATTAGACAGTCTTGGACTCATCGAACATTCGTCAATCTTGATTTTTTTTTGCATGTCATCTTCTCTAGTTATTGATTTTTCTAGAAGATAATTTATAAGAATGTTTTGTTTGTGGACTATATCTCTAAGTATAGATACCTGTTCATCATCGATACCTGACCAATAATCCATATCATCATAGATGCTAGATACCAATTCTTTAATTTTTGATGGCAAGCGATTATGTAATTTCATTTCTTTGTCTCCTGTTGTTGCATTGGTATATCTGTAACGACTCCTATTTTTGCATATTTATATAATAAAGCATCCACAAGCGCAGGATCATCTTTTTCAAATACTTGTAATTCTCCATTTGGATAGTAAACTGTTATCATTGTTTTAGTCATTGTTCTTTGTCTCCTGTTGTTGTTGTCGTTCTCTAAGTTGCATCTTGATCTTTTGCTCCATGATCCAACCTAATTGATATGCATGTGCTGTATCTTTTACAAGATCATGCACTGCTTGAATCTCTTCGCTCGTCTTGGCATTTTGCACCATGAGAGCGATCATCTTCGGGCTAATGTGTATGTTTGCCATGTTTGTCTCCTTTTTGTGTCCTTTTTATCTGGACCATACTATGTTATCTTATACGATGACAACCTGCAAACATAAAAGAGAAAACATGAAAAAACCATTGGCATTCGTCGACGTAGAGACGACAGGACTGAATCCTGCTGTACACGAAATCATAGAAATATCAATCATCAAAGTCTGCCCACGGAAGGGTATCACAAACTATACAAGCAAGATCTCTCCGATACATTTGGAGTATGCCAGCAAAGAAGCATTGCAGATCAACGGATATAATTCCAAAGATTGGAAGGGTGCTCCGGATGCTGAGATCGTTATGTCCAAAGTCTCCGAGATGTTAGTTGGCTGCATTCTTGTCGGTCACAATGTCCGATTTGATGAAGAGTTCATCTTCGAAACATGCTTTCGTTATGGCATCAAAACAAGATATGACAGAAGAATGATCGACACTGTCACGCTCGCACTTGAGCATCTGCACAATCTGGAGTCTGTGAGCATGGATTCAATACGGGACTATTTTGGATGGAAAGAAGGACACAGAGCGAGAATCGATGTGATGCAGACATATCTGTTATACAAGAAGCTCAACAGAGCAACAGCGTGTGATCGTCTCTTCTGGAGATTGCGCTATATGTTACGCTCTCTCTTTTCCTAATTGCTTCTTCAGCTCCTCCTTCATTTTGATCTCACTCATCTGTTCTTTCATCGGTTCCAAGAGTGCAAAGAGCTTTCTCTGTCCTCTTTCAAGAGAATCGATACGACTGGAAAATCCTTCGACGAGTGTTTTTCGATCTTGATTCAAGTCTTTGATGACAGCTTCGAATCTGTCTCGGATTCTTGATTCTTCTTCTCTTGCTTCGATACGGAGTTCTCGGAGTTCTTGCTTTGATTCTTCGCGTGTGTGCTTCAAGTCCTTTTGTGTCTGAACATAGGAGTAAATCATCCATCCCAAGAAAGGACTATTTGTGGCGAGATTGATCCATAAATCATGATAGGTTGACGGGTCCATTAGCTGATCTCCTCGTCTGTAGCCTCGATCAATGTATAGGTAAAAGTCTTGTATCCGATACCAAGTTGCATGCGACACAATCCCATTAAACGAGCATAGTCTGCCGGGCTCTGGACCACTTGGCATCCGTGACTGTAGGCTCTTGTCGACTGCGCTATTTTGTTTGGGTGCGCTCTGTGCAGATTTAGGCCGATGTATCCTTTCGCCTCGTTGATATAGTCTGTGCGATCGTCTTTGTTGTCGTCTCGGTAGAAAGAAACACTGGAGCCTGTTTGGACAAGAGCATCATATTGTCCTCGATGTTTGCCGTATTTGTATATTCCTCTATACTGACCGGGCTTCATGATTGCCACTCCGGTTTTATGATTCGGATTCAGATGCTGCTCCATACTTGGATCGGTTGTTGCTTTGTACCGTTCCTCTATCCAATCAAAACCTTCTTTGTAACATACACAGATTTCATCATCAAAAAGACCCGGTCTTCTGTTGCTGTTACGGATTCCAATTATGTTCAGGTCATAATTTTTTTGTGTAAAAATCTTGTATCCTAGAGATTCAAGTGTGTTCAGAATAGGAGGCTGATTGAGGCCCCAATTAATATATTTCATTGCGATACTCTCTGATTGTCTATTGGATTCTCTTGAAACATTATATCATACAACCATGATGCTCCGTCGTATGTCTTTCCAACAATCTGTACCTTTGCCTGTGACAATCCGATGTCTGTGTCTGTCAGTTCGATGATGTCACCTATTGACAAGTATCCAAACTTGAAAGAGGCTCTGTATCTGCAAACTTTTTCCGGAAGACATTTTCGTCTGATGATGTCCAGTCCGATTTTTATCGCTGTATCTCTGTCCGATACATAGTCCAAGGCCAAAGAGGAGCTCTGTACACCATAAATCTGCTGTGATAGTATGCAGTACGGAGAGACGATTTCATACGGAGCATCCAATGACTCTATCCTGTCGGCTTTGATGTACAAGATGCCTTTGTATTCATTTCCTTCAATGGCGAAGTTTGTGCTTTTGTCGGTTGCTGATATGCTGAGTGTACTTTGGAATCCGCTTGCATATTGGACAACAAGTTCATTAATAATCTCGGTTTGCCTTGGAGTCACAGGAGAGATACGCTCAAAGACTGGACTCGTTGTGATCGACAGTCTCGGACTTGAGAATCGCTCTGTGCATCGATGATCTATGACCGGATAGACTCCGGAGGCTCCTGTGCTCAGTGTGACCGGCAAAAAAGGAATGATGTATTTTTGTAAAAACTCGTATGTCTTGATTGATATATCATTGATGTATCCAGAAAATGAATACTCATTCAATACCGGACGGACTGCCTCAAAAGCTTGACGATCATAATCGATTCGCAGCGATTCCAAGCACCATACAATTAAGTCTCCTCCCTTTGTTAACTCTTCTCCTGTGTACGGAGAGATCGCTCCTCCTCCTCCGGTCCATCTGACAAAATACTGCAGGCCTTCATCGTTTGCACTGAAATCGATCTCATCATCTTCGAAAAAAGCATAAGCAAACAGTTGTCCATCTTGGCCCACTCCATTGAAGACCTGTCTGCCTGTTGATATGTTGCCTCTGTTGTCTTGCAATGTCACAGTCGACGCTGTCACGGCATGTCCTGCAATGCATACGAAGACATCAAGAGGAGGAGTGGTGATGTCGACTCCGATAATGTAGGCTGGAGTCGCAGGAAAATTAATCGATGTGCCGTCTCGTCTGATCGTCTGACCGGGCGAACCAATCACAGCAGGAACTGTCTTTCCCAAATGAAAACTTTGAGCCGGAAGAATACCTCCTGTGATGATGTTCTCTAACTGACCTGCACCTGCAAAGGCCTCTCGCGAGAAAGGGAAGTTATCGAAGAGTGTTAAATCTTTATTCAAGGCCTTTAGAATACTTGTATCGTTTACATAGATCTCATTCTCTACAGAGAACTCTACATATCCTTGATCGGCATTGGGATGTCCGTATACAGGTTCGCGAATCACTCCTCGGAAAAAGTCGATGATCTGCTCGTATGTTTGCTGTACGATTCCTCTTTTGATTGTGATATACGAGAGTGTTACAACTGCGTTATCGATGCCATTTCCAAGCATCTGACGCTCTGCAATGTTGAAAGGAAAGACGAGAGACATTGATATGGTATTCGTTGATAGCTTGATCTGTCCGATCTCCTGCAGTTCTTGGGAGAAGTTTGGATCTCCAAGGAGGCCCGAAAAAAAGACCACTCCACCAGATGAGAAAGCAACTTCGACCGGAAAAGAAGAGAATCGATATGTTGTCCCTTTGAGATCGACTTCGGCAAGGAAGCAGATCTCCGTCTCTAAAAAGTCTGTGAGAGGATACATCCGCATTATACAATCTCCTGAAGGGTAATTGTTGCGCAACGCATGAGTTCTCCTCCATCTGTCACAAGTTCGTCTCCGAGAACATTTTCGACTTGTACATCTCCGACAAGCATGACCAATGCCTGTTCAGTCTCGCGATGTAGTTCTCTTGGAGTTGTCTCTTTGGATATCAGAGGCAGATAGACGATCGGAGTCTTCTCTCCTCGCAGATAATCGAGCAGACCCTGCAGCAAGTCTGGAACATCGTTCGCTATTGCAATTGGTTGTCCGGAGGTAGCGTCTGCGATCCAATAATCAGGATTAGGATTATCACCTTGTATCTCGGAGATGTCGATGCCTTCTGTCCATGCAATCCGGAACAATCGACGAGAAGGACGATAGTTGCGAGCATAGATGACTCCTGACTGTGTCTCTGTTGTTTCTGTTCCTGATGAGATTGTAATTGTGCGTCCTCTCTGGTATTGCTTGCCCGGTATGACCACGGCTCCAACATGCAAAAGTCCGATTCGAAAATCATTCTCTAGCGTCGTCTGTGCCGGAATGCGCAATCCAAGAGCTTCAACCTTCTGCCCGTTGAGATTGATCAAGAGCGTCATGCTATTCGGAATCAGATTGATCTCTCCACTTGCTCCGGTTATCGTGACGCTTGAATCAAGCAGAAGAACCGCTTGCTTTGTTCCTGTTGCTGTGCCTCCAAACTTCCCTTCCGAATTGCTGACCACTGTTCTCCAAACGTAATTACCGGAAGAGACTTCAATTCGTACTCTCCATCCTGCGCACTCGTTGTATCTGAAATATGGCTGATTGGATGCGCTTGAATGTCCTCGGATTGTTCGGCCGTCTGCAGCACATTTTGATGTAATCGATGCATCAAATGTATCAAGCACAGTCCACGATGCAGAACTATAGAATTCTATCTTTGCTTGTGCAAAGTTGTATCCGGAAAGATGAACTCCGAGTATATCGTTTGGGAGTGCTTCGTTTTTGTGAACACTTGTATCTGCATCCAACTTGAGCGCGATAAAGTTTTCGGGCACGTTGCCCGATGTCACGCTCTGACTTTTCCACGTGACTCTCGGAGTTGGAGAACTTTCATAAAATACATTATTGACGGTAAAGTCTGAATCTGGAGTAATGCGATACTGATCTCCAAGAGACGTTTGGCCGTTTGCTGTGGTTATCAATACATTGTCAGACACCCAAGCAAACCTCTCTATTGTTGGATATGCTCTGTGCATCAAGTCGTCCGGATTTGTAAATGTGTGTATTAGCTCGGATATTTGGAATCCTTGTGCAAAAGATACACTTGACCAATTTGTTTCCAGTGTACCGGAAGCATAGGCAAGCTGCCCCCATCGGACGCGCTGCAGTATTGTCGATCCTCCTCCTCCGTCTGTGAGTGTGGTGTGTGTTCCTGCATCAACCCATGATCGACGATTGTTCTCTGTGTCTATGTCCCTATAAAATAGTGTCACGGTATTTTTTGACAACGCAATCAAGAGATCGACAGTATTCAAAGACAAAGAACCTGCAGTGATTACATTCGAAGATGCATTGTTGTCTCGGACGATGATCTCAGTCGGAGACACTCGGACCTCTATCTCATAATCTTCGGTTGTATCGTCAATCTTCAAGAGGAGCCCTCTTACGTTTAGATTGTTGTCTCCTCCGGTCATTGTCTGAATCCGAGCATGAACGAGCAGGCCTTTGTCGATAATGTCTGCAAGAGGCATCCCGGAAACACTTGGGTTTGTTGTCCAGTATTCTAGATTTTGATTGAATACTCCGTTTGATTGTAGAGCCTCTCCTCCCGATATTGCAACTTTGGTTACATTCGCAAAGTTTGAGAAGATGTCTACTGCCGGATAATTGAATGCATAGGAGAGTCTGTTCCACTCTGCTTTCGCTGCATTGTCTCTTGCTGCCGGTGGCAATGTCACAGAAGAGTATCCACCAAGAGAAAGCATACAGATACTATAGTTGTTTGCTGTACTGTCTGCCTCTCCGATCAAAACCGTCTTTCCGATCCATGTGACCGCCTTGATTCTTTCGATCTGACTGTTGGAGTCTCCGGTTCGAAGTGCTCGTCCTGCTCCGTTTATGTCTTGACCCATCGCTCTCCATCCGATCGCATCTTGACTCCAATATATGCGGAAGTCTCCAGCTCCTAGGGAGGATGCTCGCGCGATGATATGATGACTTGCTCCTTCGTCTGTGAACGTCGACAACTCTCCATCCGTCATATAATCATTTGTGCCGTTGCTGCTGATCGATGAGTCTACAACAATGAAAGCACCTGCAGATCTCATAGAATGCACACTCGTAAATGCAGAAGGCAAGGTCATGTAGCTCGGATTCTTGTCTCCATAAAATGCAAAGCGAAATAGACCTTTGTCTGCATAGAGATCGATGCTGTGAAAAGAATGATCATCGATCTCTGTATCTGTTGTGATTTTGCGAAACGTCGCTCCGAGATCTGTGCTTGCGTATTGAATCACGCGATTTCTTTTTGTTGCGCTGGCATTGTTCCAAACCGTTTCAATGAAAAGAAGAATCACTCCGTTCGCTTGTTCGATACGGATTCTCTTTGGATCATGTGTGTCACCAGATGTCACACCAATCTCGATCTCGTCTTGGAGTGCTTTGTCTGATCTTTGTGTCCATGTCGATCCGTCTTCAGATACATGTGTTTTGACATTGACGAAGCTAGAAGAACCGGCAATATGAGCGAGAAGATAACTGCCATCGGGAAGAATGCACATATCGGACATGAGTCTATATCCGGTTATTGTTGCGCTCTCGCTGTACACTGTCGCACTTGTAACGCTGTCATCTTGGCTCCAAGTGTCCACGATGATCTGATGCGCTGCTGTTGTGTCTTTGAAGTATGACACAAGCAAGTCTCCTTCTCCTGTATCAAGAGCCGAAGGGTCTTTGTATTGTGTTGTCGATAGAGTTGAAAATCTCAGATTCTGAAATCTGGAGAGACTGTTCTGCGAATCTCGTCCGAAGGTTGTACTCGTTTGATTGTCTGTAAAAACAAAGCCTGCTCCATATCCAGCAAAGCCCGGAGATTTTGTTTCGATTGTCAGATTTGACGCTCCGCTTTGTCTCCCCTTTGCGATAAGTTGCATTGCGCTGTTTTGCTGTGGAACCGGATCTCCTGCTCTCTCGTCTGCTGTTGTGAAAGAACTTTGATCGCTCCATACATTATCAGAGCCAAGAGCAAGAGGAACAAGAAATCCTCTTAGATATGTCGGTGTTACGTTTGCCATTAGTATCCTCTTCTTGCAGATCTTGACGAGAGGCCCGCTCTTTGTCTGTCTGCCATGTATCGGTCAAAGTGTTTGTATGGATTCATAACTATAACCTCGGCCTCTCCTGTCTGTCCATTTTGGAGACGATTGACTCCGGGCTCTCCTCCGAGTCTGTCCACAGTTGCGCGATCAAGGACCGCCTCTCCTGCCTTTACGACTGCGATACTCTCATCTGGAGTCATACCACCCATGTGAAACTCCGGAGGCTGCTGTGACATAACAATCGCACCCTGCGCTGCACCTTTGGCGACTGCAGAGGCAATCATCAGTCCATTGATGGGAGGTGGATAGGCTTGTGCCGCTGTGATTGCTTTTGCCGTGTTGAATGCAATCTCTCCGATGGATGCAATTTTGTTCATCTCAAACAGGGAGCGAATTAGCTTTTTGTTTTCTGTGCCGGTTGCTTGCATAATTGCACTGACCGCATTTGACATATTTTGAAAGGTTCCTATCGTGACCTCTTGCGCGATTCCAATGTCTCTTATTGCATCATCTCTATCTTTTCTTTTTTGATCTGCGATTTTTTTTAATCCTTCTTCTTCTTTCTTTCTGTTTTCTTCTTTGATTGCAGCGACTTCTTTGTCTCCTTGTATCTCTATATTTTTGGTTTCTTGTACCAATGCCTGAATTGTTTTCTCTCCTTCTATTCTGACTTGTCGAGCCGCTTCTCTGTCTGCGTCATTTTTTGCTAATTTTTCCGTAGCAGTAATCTCTTTATTGATCTCTTCAATAACTCGGCCTATTTGATCAATTTTTAATTGTGTATTTGCTTTCGACTCTTTCTCGGCTTCAAGTGTAGAGTTTAATATTTGCCTCGCTCTGTCCTCTGCTGCGACTCTTTGATCTGCGAAAACTTGTCCTTTTGCTTGTATCTGTTGCAATCGTGAGAGAGCTTTCTGTCTGGCAACTTCTGCCTCGGCTTGGGCCTCTTCCTTGTTTGCTGCCTCCTCTGACTCTTTGTTAAATTCTGCTTTTGCTTTGATCGTTTTCTCTTCTATCTCCAAGACTTGTTTGCGTCGATTGACGATTGCTCTTGCAAAATCTCTTTCTTTTTTTATTCTCTTCAGCAATTCTCCTCTAAATTTGAAGAGAGCCAGTTCAGCAGTTACTCCTTCTGCATCTATGCCTTTTTTTACGGCTGCATTTTTACTTGTTGCCATTGCTATATTTAGGAGTTCTCTTTCTTGGGATGTTAATTTGGATGTGCTAATTTCCGCCTTCTTCAGTATAACCAGGAGTCTCTCTTCCTCTTTGACTCGCTTCTCTTGTGTCTCTAACTCTTGTCGAGTCTTCTCTGCAGAGATGTCTCGAGCCGTGTCAAGATCAAATTGAAGTTGTGTTATCTGTCCTGTTAATAATTTATATTCACGATTGGCTGATTTGAAATCTCCTGTAATACCCTGAACAATAGAGAATTGCTCGTTAAGCTTTTCGTTTGCTGCTTTCTGCGCTGCCGCGAGTCTCTTCTGCTGTGCTGCTGCGAGTTGAGTTGATCGCGTATATAGATTATATGCTCCTGTTCCGGCTACAACTGCGGCAGTCAATGCCATCGTAACCGGTCCGCCTTTGATGGCTTGCTCTGCTGCTGTGGCGATGCCATCTGCCATCTCAAGAGCCTTCTTTGCTCCTGCGTCTAGATTCGGAAACAATCGACTCACGGCAAGATCTGCCGCTCCCATTGATGTTCCAAGAACCTCCGCTCCTTCTGCAAGTTTGTTCGATCCGGTTGCTGCATCCTCAAAGCTGACTTTAACTTCATGAGCAGATGCTTTCGCGTCTTTTGCAACTTTGTCGAAGGATGCCCCGACTTTCTTTCCGCTGTCTTGATATGCTTTTGCTGTGGCCTTTGCTGCCTTCTTGCTTTCTTCTGCTGCTTTCTTCGCGGCCTTTTGTGCTTTGTTGAACTCGGAAGCAAGAGATCGCGTCATTGCCTGCGCTTCTTTTTTGGTCATATTCGGGATGTCTTTTAGCGAGGATTCTAGTTGCTTGAGATTGGCTCTCAGCGTTATCTCCACGCTCTTGTTCACGTCTGCCATGATTACACCTTTTTCGCTTGATTAATGAGATCGTCTGCAAGCACATCGACAAGACGATCTCCGGCTTTGCGCATTGGACTCCAGAGAAGCTCATTGCATGTTCTTGTCCCATATGCGAGATCATTCAAAGTATATTGCCCGGTATGGATTGCCCATGCATACGGAGCCAAGTTCCGAACAAACGCAACCAAGTCCGGACCGTCAATCATGATCCCTCTTTCAAGTTTGTTTTTTGAGTCCTCGCTCTTATTAGAAACCTTTGCCTCGGATGCATCACCCGGCACAAACTTTCCTCGCTCATGCATATCCTTCGCGATTGCGTAAGCTTGAGATCCTGTCTTTCCGTCTCTGCGTAATCTGGCAACCTCGGACATCATAAGCGATCTCTCGCTCTTTGGAGGATCTACTCTGACAGGCCAATTACGATACGCTTCTTGATAGATGTCTTCTACTGCGTCTTGCATCGTCCGTTTGATAATCGGATTCGCGTCTAATAATTGATTGACAAGTCTCTCCAGCTCGTCCGAGACTCCGATCGCTGCATTGCCATATTTATAAAATACTTTGCTCATGTCATGCGCTCCTTCATCCGTCTCGCTTGTTGTACATTATACCGCTTTTTTCTTTCGTCTCTGTCTTTTTGTGACTCATGTTCAAGAATATAATCTGCAATCAAGTCTGTCTGTGTCTGTCTTGGTAAGTTTGTAAACCATCCCGGAGCTTGACCCCAAAAGCGACACAAACGAAGTGCTAATCTGTCGAGATGTCCGGCTCTTGAGTAGAGGAAAAATTTGCTCTTTCATCGACCTCTGCTTCTGTCGGGATTTTCGTGCTCATGAAAGAGAGACACTTGATCCCTTCTTCATAAATCACTGAGGCCGTCACTCCCTGTCCGAGAAGACGATCAAGGCACAGATGACCATAGTCAGAAGCACGATGCTTAGCCGGGCGATATTTGGGTAATCGAGCAGTGTGATCAATGCTAACTCCAATAGAGCCTGCACAAAGACGAGCGAGCATAGCATTGTCTGTCTCCGCAGACCATAAACTCACAAATTCGAAACAGGTTGCAAGACTCGGAGAAGAGAGATCGATCTCCCCTCCGAGCTTTTTGATGTTGATTTTCATTGTAGTCTCCTGATTATGTCTATGTATATGCTATCGCGCCATAACTTGTGAAGTTAATCGTGAAGCTTGACGGGTCGCCTTCTGTGAAAGAAGCAGTGCAGACACATTTTGATAAGGTCGCTTTTGTGATTGCATCGTCTCCGAGTGCTGTCCCGTCCACTTGATACTCTATATCGATACAATAAAACTCGACAAACGGAGTACCGGTTGAGCCTGTGGAATTGTTTGTATGATAGTTTCCTGTATTATTGATGAAGTCCAAGATGGAACCAGACTCGGCTGAGTCCGTAAACTGACGAAAGAATGCACTGAATGATCCACTTGCTACAGGTTCATCATCTCCTTTACGAACTGCAGTGATTGCTCCTCGGTCACGGATTACAGTCTGTGCAGCCTTGGGAGTATCAAAAGTTAGGTTCCCTTCTTCGTATGCGATTTCAAGTTCGACCGGTACTCCTGTGCCGTCTTTTAATGTGATGACTCCGTCTCTGCGTGTCTTGGGTAGGGTAGAGTATGCCATGATATGCTCCTGTTATGATAGTTGTATTGTGTGCAGAGCTTGAAGCTCTATTTCTGAAATGAGGTATTCTTGAGAGTCTGGAGTCCGACGAGAGGCCCGGAGGAATCTAACTTCGATTCCTTTTGCAAAGTTACGATTCATGACAGCCTGAATCACTTCTTGCTCTTTGTCTAGTGCGTTGCCATAGTCTAGCACAAGATCATGAGGACGGAGACGAAATGCAATTTTGACTCTAACTGTTGTATCTACATAGAGCCCGACTGCAATCCTTTGTCTCTCGTTGGCTTGCTGACTATTGGATACTTCGACAGCAAAACCAAGATGCGCGAGCGTGTTCTGTGTTCTGCCAAACAAATCTGGCAACTGTCGAACTTCTCGAAATCCTGACAAATCTCCGATCTTGATCGCGATCGCTCGTTGTACTTCTTTGACGGACACAGACATCAGTATCTTCTCCGTCTGTAGTATTGACCGGGACGATTCAAGAAGATTGTTGGCTGTCCTCTTGTCCGCTTGTTCGGGTCGTCTGCCTCTCCATCATGGTCTTCATCGTAGATGAAATTGATCGAATCGAACTCATCTCGATAGAGACGATAATGCTCGTTTGCAAGATCAAGATAACGGCCATTTGATTGACCGAGTGAGGAGTGAAAGTCTCGGAAGATAAGATACAAAGAGAGATGCCGATGAGCCTCAAAGAAAGACTCTGCGCTCATCATCAAATACTCGTATCCCATCCCACGATTTCGAATCCTGCGCAAGATTTGATACCAAGCATCATCGATATATTGCTGATAGCTTGTCAGTGTAGAAGGACGCACATTGGCGAGATCGGAATATGTCGCAGTCAGATCGATGTCTGAGACAACAGGATACAGTCTACGACGGACCAAGGCAGCCATACGACGGAAGAGATACTGCTCTCCGTCGATTGTGACCGTCCACTCCTGAACATAACCCTCTCCAAGATTCTCAGAGTCTGCAAGTTGCTCCGCACTGTGTGCATAAGACACAGTACCAGACGGAGCAATCGATGCAGTCTGACCGGTCAGGAGATCGGCTCCTGTCGGTTTGATTAGGGTATATGTCGCGGCAGTTGGTACAAGTTGCGCTCCGTCTCTGTAGAGTTTTAACTCTGACGTTTGCGCCTTTCCTCTTTCCAAGAGTTCGATCGCTCGTATTTGTGCCGCATATGGAGTAGACGATGACATGATTAGCTCTTCATGACCAGATGATACGCAGAGTTGGAAGATGCAACCATGCACCCTTCTCCAGTTGCGAGAATGGCGAATGTTGTTGTTGTGCCTGCATCTCTAATGTGAATCTCTTGCGATCCTGCATTGTGAATGAAAAAGAATGCTCCTTCTTTTGCTTCGGGCAGCTTACAATCCAATGCGCCTCCGGAACTATTGTCCAAGATCTGAACCTGGGAATCGTTATAGCTCATTGTGCGAACATTGGTGATTGATTCCACATTGACCCCACCTTTCAAAACGATGTGGCGGGGGATTTTGAATTCTGCTTTGTCTGTGTATGCCATTATTGACTCCTTTTTTTGTTGTCTGCTCGGGTCAAGTGTTTGACGACTATTCTCCGGGCTTGTGTATGTGAGATGTTGGATTGCTGTGCTACCTTCTGAGCCATGCGATCGATTGCTGCTCTCTTGTTACTATTTGACATTGTATGCTCCTGCACCAAGGTCTTCGACTCGCTTGATCGCTTTCTTTGTCAATCGGAGCTCTTCTTGCTTTGACTTGAGTCTGTTCGCTACCTCTGGGATATGCTGATCTCTTTCAAGTCTGCTGAGTGCTCTATTCATTCCGATAAGTCTCAAGGATGCAATTTGAGGATGCGGAGGAGTCAAGATTGCGTCTCGCATCAAAGAGAGTCTCCACTGATCAAAAGCGTCCTGATCAAAGTGCTCTATTACTCTTCGACCGACCTTCTCTAGTCTGACCCATTTTGACGTATGATAATTTCCTCTGTGTGCAGGATATACTCTCATGTAATCGTGATTCACAGGATCAAGCAGTGTCCATCCTTGATCTTGTAGATTTGTTCTCATGATAGAGGAATCGATTCGACCGCCTACTGCTCTTGTACCATTGACTCCGGGAGTCTCTGGAATACTTGACAACACAGGCAAAAGCAGAGGAATCTTCTCCTTCTTCTTTTTTCCGTCTGTCGTTGTTGTGTACGTGTCGAACACTTTTAACTCCCAGTTCTCGGGATTGTGTGCAAACAAAAATCGGCTGTTTGCTTTCTTTGGGATACGCGTTTCTGTTTGCGTCTTTTGCTCCCAAGGCTGTGAAAAATTTGTGTAGTCCATTTTGTAGTCTCCAATTAAAAAGAGTTGGGAGACTCGCAGAATTTGGAGACTACAGAAATTAAAATCCTGAAGCCTCCCAACAAAGCGAATCTTTTAACGTGCTGAGAGAATCTTGACGCCTCGGTCAGCATTGATCAGGCCAAGGCCCAAATACGAATGGCCCACTATGAATGTTGAGGCACTCATAGGCCGTCTATCGAATTCACAAACGACCTTGCCCATAGACATCAGATCGGCAGATCCACGAACTCCGGCAGGAATACCATCTACGTATCCAATACAACCCGGAGAGATCATATAGTTATCGAATCCAGAAGAACCGTTTTCTTTTACGTGCTTGCTTCGATATACATCTACTCCGAACAAGTTCCCGGCAAAGTTCTCGCCTTTGGCTTGTAACATGTCCATAGAGGACTGCATTCGGCTAATTGCGTTTCCGGTTTCATTGCGGAGTGAGTCTTGAAGTTCGGTCAAAGCCTTGGGATCAAGTACTGCTGCGTATGGTCCAGGAGCACCTGCTCCGGAGGCTGCTTGTTCAAGAACAAAAATCGCATTGAAGAAATCGTCTACAGAGAGAGAAGTTGTGTTCGCTCCTGCTGTCGCTGTCAAAAATGCTGCCGCTTCTCCGGTTAGCTCTGCGAATCGTGTTTCATAGCTTCCTGCGATGCTTTGTGCAAGACGGAACGGATCGATATCAGAACCTCCGAATCCAGTCATGGATGCAAGATCGTCGATCTCGTAGATGATGTATTGACGAGCCGCGACAAGATCAGCAGACTGAATTGTCAATGCTGTTGTATCAGAAGAGTGATCATGATTTTCAGATGTCGCTGCAGCCATAGAATCGAATCCGTCAAGGCCGGCAAGACGTACTCGGACAGTATCAGAACCGAGGCCATTGATTGAGCCTTGATAGCTGAGGAGAGGAGTGTTTCGAAGGTTTGCAGTATCTTTCAAAAGAAGGTTAATTTCTTGGGAGATCATTGCTGCGAGTCGTAAATTTCCGACAAGTCCACCAGATCCGGAGATGTCGTCAAACGTAATTGGTTTTGATGTAGCCATAGCGGCCTCCATGCATTAGGGTTATATTGAGAGTGCTTTGGGCTCTTCTGCTGTTACCGGTGCGACCGTACCCTGCTGTATTATCAATCCTAGTATAGCATAAAAAAGGAGTGTGCAACAATGATTGATATTTTTGCAAGATATATTGATGGTGACTTCGTGTTTGAACCAATGAAAAGAAGAGGAATGAGCAAAGGAGAGTATCTGCGAGCCTTGGCAGCATGTGCGCGTCTCAACGAAGACGGAATCCAGAACTCTTCTTCTCTAGCTGCTTTTTGGCCTTGTCGTAAAGCTCCCGATCAGGTCCCTTCGTTACAGCTCCCCCTTTTTGAAGAAATGAATACACTCGAGCACGTGCCCATTGAGACTGCGTCGCGCCCGGACGATGACCCACAGCCCAAGCTGCCAAACCTCTCTTGTAAACCTGATCGATAATCCCTTTGGAGATTCCTGTCACCTTTGCAACACCTTTAATAAATCTCTCCTGCTGCTTTCCGGTCTTCATTTTACTCGTTGCTTCTCGGACCTCTTCTCGGAGCTTTTTCGCGCTGAGTGTGTACTTGCTCGGCCTTGTCTTCTTTGTGTCTCCAGCCACAGGTTTGAATCGTGCAGAGCCGGTCCTCTTTCCTTCGATGCGCTTTCGAAATTCTGCTTTTCGTCTCGCTGCTGTACTCTTGCCGAGGCCCGATGTGTACTTCTTTTGTATCTTTGCTTTCGCCATCGTCTGCTCCTGTGAATATCTTGTGTATAACTTTATACCATAAAAAAAGCCCGGTCACATCGGACCGGGCCCACAGTACGAAACTTTAATCTCTAGTGATAATACCAGATGATGAGTCCGTCACCGTTTGACAATGCAGCACCAAAAGTTAAACGAGCAACACCACCAGAGCCACCATTGGCAGACACTGAGAATTCATCCTCGTCTGCTGCAGTGTCTCCAAGTGCTGTCATATTGCGAAGATTCAAACCGTTCTTGAATACAAGTACAGAGTTTAATGCTCCACTTGGCAAAGTGACAGCGAGATCGATTGTTGTGGTCGATGATCCTGAGATCTGTGCACCTTCTTGTTTAAATGCAATCCCCAGTTTTGCAGCAGTCACGGAAGAGTCTGCAAGCTTTGCACTTGTTACACCAGAGTCTGCGAGAGCGGTTGTACCAACAGCACCAGAAGCGATCTTAGCAGATGTTACTGCAGCAGAGGCAATCTTTGCGGAAGACACAGAAGAGTCTGCAAGTTTTGCAGTAGATACCGCAGAATCTACGATTTGAGCAGTGTCCGCAGCATTGTCTGCAAGTTTTGCATTGGTGACTGCATCGTCTGCGAGTTTGCTGGAGTCGATTGCAGTTGCTGCGATCTTTGCAGTTGTTACTGCTCCATCTGCGATCTTTGCTGTTGCTACTGCTCCATTGTTAATCTTTGCTTCGATGACAGATGAGGAAGCAAGAGCCGCAGATCCAACAGATCCATCGATGAGTTCAGCAGCGCCAACAGAATCATCTGCCATCTTTGCATTTGAGATTGCATTGTCTGCGATCTTTGCAGATAATACAGAAGAATCTGCGATCTTTGCAGATGTTACTGCTCCGTCTGCGATCTTTGCTGTTGCTACACCACCATCAGAAATGGAGATGGTATCGCCCTGCTTTTGCAATCCACCAGAGACAGACACGGAACCGAGGCCAGTGAATCTTTGGAACTGGATATTTGTAGATCCTAGGGTTGGGGCTGTATCATTGATACATACGAATCCTTGATTATCAAAAGTGTTCCCTTCAAGAGCAAAAAGGAATGCTCCTGGAAAGTCTGCTCCTGCATCCATATCTGAAGAGCGAGCCATCGCACTGCTTGCACCAGCAAAGACATAGACGCCATTTTCTGCTTGGTCTGTCTGACCGAATAGGAGAGCTCTGTCGCCATTGGAAAGAGAGACTCCGTCGATGCTTGCAGGAGCGGAAGATATATCTACATTGCTGTCTATGGCAACGCGAACATTTTCCTTGACTGACAATCCTGCAGCAACAGAATCGACATAGCTCTTGTTCGCTGCATCGTTTGAATTGCTTGGAGTGCTTACTTGGATCGATCCGCTTGTATAGTCGTATGTATCGGTCAAGTTGATTTTTGTTGCGTTGACAGCATCCGCAGCGATCTTCGCTGTTGTGACTGCTGCATCATTGATTTTTGATGTTTCGACTGCACTGCTGGCAATTTTTCCGGCTATGACTGCAGAGTCTGCGAGCTTTGCGCTAGATACTGAAGCCGATCCAAGTTTTGCAGAAGACACTGCACTGTCTGCAAGTTTTGCAGTTAACACTGCTCCGTCTGCGAGTTTTGCAGATTCGACAGAAGAAGAGGCAAGTTTGCCCGCTGTGACTGCTCCGTCATTAAGTGCTGCGGTCAATACGGCAGATGTGCCGAGCTTGCCCGATGTGATTGCTCCGTCTGCGAGTTTTGCGCTTGTTACTGCATTGCTCGCGAGTTTTGCGGCTACGATTGCCGAGTCGACTATCTGACCGCCTTTGATTTGTACTGATCCCATGAGAGATACTCCTATATAGGTTAATTGTTAAACACGTGTCTGTAGTCTCCAGAAACTTTTAACTTGATGCGATATAATCGACAGTGAGAAAATCTCCTGTCTCGGGTATAAAATCTGTCGTTGTGAATGTCGTTGAGTTATGTTCACTAAACGTTTCTCCTTCTACTTGTCGGACACCATTATAGTAGACTCTGAGAG
>CAACVD010000309.1_pt1 | contig 23416 bp, 29 predicted proteins | sample 2381771 | NCBI WGS metagenome assembly CAACVD01 (sample SAMEA5211965, study PRJEB30684) | marine metagenome | biome: Marine; feature: Epipelagic; material: Water | collected 2015-10-15 | depth 15 m
TCGATTGGTGGTTATCTGGAGGAATCGTAGCTAGACAACAGACAAAAAGATTAGAATGGTATAAACAACGTGGATATTACATACTCTAAAAACTTATTATATATTAACACAGAAAATGTAGATCTCAGCACTTACATTAAAAAGTACTTTGAAAGCTACATTGCAATCGAAAGAATAAGCAGAATTAAGCTAAAAAACGTGCAATTTGATCTAGGATTAGCGTGGGGACCAAAAAGATCAGATCAAATAATACCTTTCTGTAAAAAAGTAATAACAATCGAAGCACCACTTTTTAGAGAATTACAAGACTCTAGCTTTAGTTTCATGAAATCTTGTAATAATGGTCAATTTGCTTTTGTTTTTAGAGAGAGTAACAACTCTGACAGATGGGAAAAATTAAAAGCAAAAGTAGGAATAGATTCTATAGAATGGCAAAGCAGAGGCGATGCTATAATTTTTCTTCTTCAGTATGAACGGGATTACCTTAATAAGAGATCTGAAGATCAGTATGCTAGTCACGTAATTAAAACTATTAAAAAGATCAGAGAAATAACAAATAGAAAAATAATATTAAGACCTCATCCTGAAACTGAAGAAAGCTTTTTTACTAAACTGGAGGCAATAGCCTTTAAGTATTTCAAAGTTGTTTTAGAGAATGGCAAGTCTTTAGACGAACATTTAACACAAGCTCATTGTTGCATAGTGTTTGGTCTTAGCACTTCTGGAGTTCACTCGATATTGAGAGGAGTCCCTGTAATAGCATTAGACGATGCTACTCAGTACTCTTCAGTGTCAAATAAGATGGAAAATATAGAAGATTTAGATTATTCTATTGATCTTGAAAAATGGCAAAACACTTTAGGATATTCTATTTGGGATATTGAAGAATTTAAATCAGGTGAAGTATGGAACTACATTCTGAATTAACATACTTTAACTGGTACGAATTAATGTCAAAGGCAAGAAAAGATCAGGCCGCGATATTAATCTTGACCTTTGCACAAACAAAATTGTATAATCCATACACAACTAAAGGATTAATGAAAGCACTGAATATCAATCACATTCCTGTGCATTTATTTACTACTGGCTTACTGGAGCAGAAAAAGGATAAGCTAGTTTGCAACTATAAAACTGAAGAACCTATGAGTTATTTTAGGAATCCTTGGTTTTTAACAAAGAATGTACCAGTCTTACAAAAGACTGAATACATACAAATGCTTTCTATGCGTAGAATTAGCGAAGCTCAAGACTATATCGCTAAAAACTATATTAGAAAAGACTTACAAAATCCTTTTATCAAAGTAAAAGGTGACAAAATTTATTTTCCACAAGAGTCCTCGGAAACGAGGAAATCCTACACTTAAGAACCAACGTTCAACAAAGGAGAAACACAATGGTCGCATGGGACAAAGCCAAGGGAAAGCAATCCACTGGCTCAAATCAACGTAGAGAAATCGAAAGACTGACTCTTCCAATTGGAGATACTAAAATCCGATTGATTGGAGATGTTATGCCTAGGTACTGTTACTGGGTAGTAACTACTGAAGGTAAAAAGATGCCAGTCGAGTGTCTTCAATTTAGTCGTGAAACAGAGTCTTTTGATAATTCTGCGGACGACCCTTTCAAGGAAATTGACGAAGCAATCTATTCTGATAAGCCTCAATTTTCTTATGTATGTAATGTAATCGATCGATCAGACGGAAAAATTAAGTTGTTCGACTTACGTTCGACAATCTATTCACAAATCGTAGATTATGCCACAAACCCAGATTATGGCAATCCTGCAAGTGATGCAGACGGTTACGATATCACAATCAAAAAAGAAAAGACGGGACCACTTCCCCAAAACGTGAAGTACTCGTGTCTCCCCGCCCGTAACAACTCGCCTCTCTCTGATGAAGAAAAAGCTCTTGAACTCTTTGAATTGTCAAAGATTTACAAGCGCCAAACTTATGAAGAGCAGAAAGAGTGGTTGCTGCAGAATACTTCTTATTTTGCTGGAGACGTATCTGACGAATTTAAACCTGCAGAGGACGTTGACGACTTAGCATGAAGAAGTCCCTCTCAGACATGAAGCCGACAAACGCTGACAAGCCTCAAGAAGAAAAATCTTTTGGGGCTTTCAAAAGCGTTGAAGGAAATCAAGCAACAATTGACTTAGAGATGTTAAGAAAACATAACGTCTTCTTTGCCACACCGTGCTATGGCGGGCAAGTGACAGATCAGTTTTTCTTATCTATGTTTAGAATGTCTCAAAGGTTTATGCAACATGGAATAAATTTTAGAATCACGACTCTTAGAAATGAATCACTAATCACTCGTGGTAGAAATATTCTTACAGCTATGTTTCTTGAGTCAGATTGTTCTCATCTCATGTTTATTGATGCAGATATAGAATTTGAAGCAGACGATATTTTAAGAGCACTAGCATATGACAAACCTATTATGGCTGCTGCATATCCTAAAAAAGCTCTTCCTATTCAGTATGCAATCAACTTTAAATTTGTTGATCAACAAACTAAGCAGATTAGAGTAGAAAACGGAGCTGTAGAAGTATTAGATGCTTCTACAGGATTTTTCTTAATCAAAAGAGAAGTAATCGAAAAAATGATGCAGGAATACCCAGAGCTGCATTATAGAAATGATTCTAACATTGATGAAAAGTATCATAAGTATTGTTATTCTTTCTTTGATACAATTCATGACCCAGACGATAATCGCTATTTATCAGAAGATTATACATTCTGTCGTAGATGGCAAAAAATCGGTGGTGAAATTTGGTTAGATCCAAACACTAAACTCAATCATGTAGGAAGTTATACTTTTGAAGGCGATGTCGCAAAGATCATCAATCAAGGCTCTTCAGACTAACTTCTTTGATTATCAGTTTGAAATAGAGTGGGAACTAACTGAGAGATGTAATTACTCTTGTTCGTACTGTGCAAGTTACGATAACTCAGTTCCTACTCATTTTAAAAGTGTTGAAGAATATAAAAAAGCAGTTATATATCTTAGACGGTATATAGACAATAAAAAAGCAAAGATTAACTTTCTAGGAGGAGAACCAACTCTAAACAAAAACTGGACTGATTTAATTAGAGTCTTAAATGAAGAAAATTTTGTCTGTAGACTAACAACTAACTTATCAATTCATCCAAAAAAGTATGTACATAAGCTAGAAGGTTTATCTAATTTTATCATAACTAGTTTTCACCCAGAGTTTACTTCTCCTAGTCATTTTGTAGAAAAAGTTAAACTTCTGCAACAACATGATCTACTTCATTCTGTAAGTGTTATGGCAGATACAAAAAATTGGAAATCTGTAATGGAAGTGTACAATAACTTAAAAGATATAGTTGAAGACTGTCCTATAGTTAAAATTACAGATGAGCACTCTTCTGACACTAGTATTAGTTCTGGCTATATAAACTATACAGATGAACAGCTAAAACAAATAGAGCAATCTATTAGTACAAACAAAAAAGAATATGAAATAATTGTAGATGGAGACTCTCACACAGTGGACTCTCTAAGACAAGTAAATAATTTAAATTTTAAAGGAATGATGTGTGCGGTAGGAAAAGAAAGACTACATATCAAGCCTGATGGTGATGTGTATCCAAGCGCTTGTTTCTTAAATCTAAGACGAAGTAAAATGGGAAACATTTACAAAGAAAATATTAGAAAAGTAAAAAGAGCAGTAAAATGTCCATTTACTCACTGTTACTGTGGGCCTGACATTCGTATAGAGAAGTGGGCGCAACTATGACGTGGAACAGAAACTGCGGAACTACGTTCCTAGCTGAGGCACTACGTGCCAACGCAACGACACATAGACGAGCCGTGTTCACCAGCTCTTCACCTACGGTGTAACGCTATTCACAAGCTATGCAACAAAATTAGCATATTTTACAAGGAAGTGCAATGACTAAAATTTTATGTTCAGCCGACTGGCATATCATTCTACACAAAAAGAAGGTTCCATACGATTGGCAAGTGAATCGATTCAAGCAGATGTTTCGTAAGCTCATTGCACTTGAACAACGCTGTGATGTGCATATTATTGCTGGTGACATCTTTGATAAGAAACCAGAACCAGATGAAATCTGCTTGTTCTTAAGCTATATCAACTCAGTCACAATTCCAACCTACATCATCCCTGGAAACCATGAAGCGACTAGAAAAGGAGAATCATTCTTTGAACACTTCACTCAGGAAAACGCTATCAAAAATGAGAACGTCCATGTATTTACTAGAAACGGACGTGCGACTGTGGATGGCACGTCATTCCAGTTCTTTCCCTATGGAGAGATGCAGACGGGCAATTTACCAGATTACGTGGAAGATGATATACTCGTTACTCATATACGTGGAGAAGTTCCGCCACATATTACGCCAGAATATGACTTTTCCCTTCTCTCCCCTTGGGGCCTTTGTCTACTTGGTGATCTACACTTTAATCATCGTTATGGTGACACTAACTGCTACTATCCTGGTTCTCCGCTAAACACAACTTTTGACCGAGACGAGAACCGAGAGTATGGAGTTGACATCTATGATGTTATCGACTCACGCAACTACACTCGAGAGTTTTACGACTTGGAGCTGCCGAAGCTCATCCGTAAAAAGATTGCAGTTGGCGAAGAGATGCGAGACGACGCAGTCAACCATGTAGTGTATGAAGTAACAGGTTCACTAGATCAACTCGCTAAAATTAAAAACTCTGAGCTGTTAGACAAAAAGATGGTTGAAAAGCCAGCAGAAGAATCTACCTTAGATTTAAAAAATAAAACGATCCATGAAGAGCTAGAGATTTATCTTAACCACATTAAAGTATCTGATATAGACGCGGTGATGAATGAATATCGATCTATCTCTTAATCGAGTTTATTGGGAGTATATCCAGAATCGATCATGGTCAAGACCTAAAAGAGACTATCTGTGCGCAAACTCTATCCCCTCGTTAGGACTAAGAGTTACTGTGCCAGAGTATCGTAAACGTGGAGCGTCTTTTCACTCAGATCTCTCTAAACTTGCAAAGGCGTTTGCTAATAAGTATCGTGATCATAGATTCGTCTTAGCACTCAGTGGAGGCATTGACTCTGAGGTAACAGCAGAAACATTTTATCAACTAGGCATTCCTTTTAGAGCTGTTACTCAGAGACTTTTTGAGGGCTCTAATGACCATGATATCATGTTTGCTCTTAAATATTGCAAAGATCGTGACATAGACTGCACTGTAGTTAACCTCTCTTATGAGAAACTATTTACCCACACAATTCCTGATGCGACACGATACGGAGAGTTTACTCACTCATACTCTCAGATTGCTCTCACTAACCTTTTTCACTATGTTGAGGATGATGAGATACTGATCTTCTCTGGTCACAACCCTGATTTTCATAGAAAGATTGGAATTGGGTGGTGGGAAGACTCTCCAAACATTGTAAAGTATGCAATCAACAAAAAGAAAAAGTTTTTTACTTTCACCTCTTTAGAACCTATTTTTTGTCACTACGCTGGTAACTTTGACGCCAAACAACCAGGAGACAAAGATAATGATTTTTTATACAACGCTTTCCCACATCTCAATCGAAGAGTCAAAATGACAGGTTGGGAAAAGAATGATAATATAATTCCAGACTTAGATGAAAAAATCAGAGAGTGTGCTGGATTCAAGATGATGAGCTACATCACATGGGATAGATTCACCCTAAACTATATTAGACAACTATACTTAGAAAAGGCCATGAAATGAGTACTATTAGACTTAAAAGACTAGAGTTTAAAAATATGTTTTCCTATGGAGGGACAAACGTAATTGAATTAGATAAAAGTAAGATTACACAACTTACTGCTCCAAATGGTAGTGGTAAGTCTTCTATTGCTATGATTATCCAAGAGGCTCTATTTAATAAAAATGTAAAAGGAATTAAAAAGGGTGACATTCTGAATCGTTGGAGCAAAGATAAGTCTTGGAAAGTTATGCTCAGTTTTACTCAAGTGTTAAGTGATGCTGAAGTTTCTTACGATGTACAAGTAGTTAGAACAGGCGCACAAACTAAAGTACAACTCTGGGAAGATGGAGTTGATATTACAGAGCACAAAGTTTTAGATACATATCAGAAACTAAAACAAATCATCGGAACAGACTTTGAAGTATTTTCTCAACTGACTTACCAGTCGTCTACAGACCTCTTAGAGTTCTTAAAAGCAACTGATGCAAATCGTAAGAAGTTTTTAATCAACTTATTCAATCTAGAAAAGTATATTACTATAGGTGAACAGATTAAAACTAAGGCTAATTCTGTAGATAGAGAGTTAGTGAAGCTTCAAGGAGAGTTAAAGTCGATTGACGATTTCCTCAGTGTTACTCAAATTCCAGAAAAGAAAACAGAAGTTTTTGTTCCTGCAGTGGATCAAACACTACAACAAGAGATTGGTGTTCTTCAAACTGAACTTAACAATCTGCACTCAACTAATAAAAAGATTGATAAAAATAAGCTGTATATCGAAGAAAGAAACAATCTTCAATTTCAGTCAGGCTTGCATGAGCCTGCAGAATTTGAGTATTGGGATGAGTATCAGACTCTGAAACAAGACCTCATTATGTTAAATAGAGATATTTCTACATTAGAGACAGATATTTCAAATATCAGAGTAAACGACACATGCCCTGCTTGTGGTCAAACTATTGATACATCTCATTTAGAAAAACTTAAGTCAGAATTAAGAGACAAACTAGACGAAAAAACAACATTCCACTTAGAAGGTATGACGAAGGCAACTAAGTGGAGCAATGAGATCAAAGCTATCGATGATAAAAAGAAAGAATACACAGATAATAAACGCAAAATTGAGCGATTCGAGCATCTAACTCAACTAATAGACCACAATCTACCTACAGAACATTTAGATGCTCAAGATATTCAGCAACATATCGATGTTCTAAATAAAGAGTTTACTACGCAAGATGAGCTAGCTTTTGAAGCGATAGAACACAATAAATCGGTGGGTATCCACAATGCAAGGGTCGATGCTCTAATTGACCAAAAAAATGATTTTTCAAATAGACAAAACAAAGTTAAAAATGATACTCTATCTAAATCAAATCAGATAAATTCTTTAAATATTTTAAAGAAAGCGTTTTCCACATCGGGGATCGTTGCGTTTAAATTAGAGAATTTAACTAAAGAATTAGAAGTTTCTATAAATCACTATCTCTCATTGCTTAGTGATGGACAGTTTCAGGTAGAGTTCAAATTAGATAAAGAAAAACTGAATATCTCAGTTATCAACAACGGAATAGCAACTCCCATTGAAACAGTATCTGGCGGAGAATTCTCTAGGATTCAAACGTCTATATTATTAGCTATTAGAAGTCTGCTATCTAAATTAGGTGGCAGTAGCATAAATCTATTGTTCTTAGATGAAATTACTGGAGTCCTCGACGACGAAGGTAAAGATAAGCTAATTGAGGTTCTGCAAAATGAACCAGATATCAACGTATTTCTAATTTCCCACGATTTTACACACCCATTAATTGACAAGATTTCCATTGTCAAAGAAGATAATATTAGCTCAATTCAGTAAGGAATCAATATGACAACAGTAATTAAACGCGATGGTAATCGTGTTCCGCTAAACATTGATAAGTTTCACAAAGTGGTATTTGCTGCTTGTGATGGTATTAATGGAGTTAGCGCTAGTGAAGTAGAAATCAAAAGTCAGATTCAGTTCTTTGACGGTATCAAAACTGCGGATGTTCAAGAGACTTTGATTAAGTCTGCCGCAGACTTAATTTCAGAAGAAACCCCTAACTATCAGTGGGTTGCTGGTAGGCTAATTAATTATCATCTGCGTAAAATGGTTTATGGGCAGTTTGAGCCTATTCATCTTATTGATCTTGTGAAGAAAAATGTAGAGGCAGGGTTTTATGATAATGAAATTTTGAATACATACAGTAAAGCTGAATTTAATAAATTGAATAGTTACATAAAGCACCAAAGGGATGATACACTCACTTACGCTGCTATGGAACAATTTAGAGGTAAGTACTTAGTTCAAAATCGTGTTACTAAAGAGATTTTTGAAACTCCTCAAATGGCATATATGCTTATCGCTATGACTCTGTTTCAGAGTTACCCGAAAGAAACCAGAATTAAATGGGTGAAAGATTACTATGATGCTATTTCAACTTTTGATATTAGTTTGCCTACTCCTGTTATGGCAGGTGTTAGGACACCACAAAGACAATTTTCATCTTGCGTTCTTATTGAGACGGACGATAGCCTTGATTCTATCAACGCTACTACTAGTAGTATTGTTAAATATGTTTCTCAAAAAGCAGGCATCGGCATCGGAGCTGGACGTATCAGGGCACTTGGAAGTCCCATCCGAAACGGAGACGCTTACCATACAGGAGTTATACCTTTTTACAAAATGTTTCAAAGTGCGACTCGATCCTGTAGCCAAGGTGGAGTGCGAAATGGAGCAGCTACCTTGTACTATCCAATCTGGCATCTTGAAGTTGAAGATCTATTGGTGCTAAAGAATAACAAAGGAACAGAAGACAATCGCGTAAGGCACATGGACTATGGAGTCCAATTTAATAAGTTAATGTATGAGCGCCTGCTCACAGGTGGTAATATTACTTTATTCTCTCCAAGTGATGTACCAGGATTATATGAGGCATTCTTCAATGATCAAGATCAGTTCAAATACCTATACGAAAAAGCAGAAGTACATCCAGACATTAGAAAAAAGACTATTCCAGCTATAGAATTGTTCTCGCAATTCATGGAAGAACGTAAAAATACTGGTCGTGTATATTTAATGAATGTTGATCACGCAAACACTCATGGTTCTTTTGATGAGAATGTTGCTCCTGTTCGACAGTCCAATCTGTGCTGTGAAATCAATCTTCCAACAAAACCACTCAATGATTTTAATGATGTACACGGTGAGATTGCTCTTTGCACTCTTAGTGCGATTAATTGGGGGAACATTAAAAATCCTGAAGACTTTGAAAAACCATGTGAACTAGCTGTTAGAGGTCTAGACGCATTACTTGACTATCAAGACTATCCTGTGAAGGCAGCAGAGGCAGCAACTAAAAATAGAAGGCCGATCGGTATTGGAATTATTAACTTAGCCTACTGGCTTGCTAAGAATAATACATCTTACCAAAATCCTGACTTAAATCTTGTAGATGAATATGCAGAAGCTTGGAGTTACTATCTTATTAAGGCTAGTGCGGATTTAGCACAAGAACAAGGTAAAATTCCTTATAATTATGAGACTAAATATGGAATGGGTATTACACCGAACCAAACATACAAAAAAGATGTAGATGAATTAGTGCCTCATGTTGAACGTATGGACTGGACAGACTTAAGAGAGCAACTTACGATTCATGGTATTCGTAACTCTACACTCATGGCACTAATGCCGTCCGAAACTTCAGCTCAGATATCCAACGCAACCAACGGTATTGAACCTCCTAGAAGTTTTGTTTCTGTGAAGCAATCTAAGGACGGGGTGTTAAAACAAGTAGTTCCTGGTATACACAAACTAAAATCTAAGTATGACTTACTTTGGGATCAACGCTCACCAGAAGGCTATCTGAAGATTTGCGCTATCTTACAGAAATATATCGATCAAGGTATTTCAGTAAATACTAGCTACAATCCCACGTTTTTTGAAGATGAGAAGATTCCAATGAGCACTATGATTCAAGATTTACTTATGTTTTATAAGTACGGAGGTAAACAGTTATATTACTTTAATACTTATGATGGACAAGGAGAAATTGATATCTCGAAATTAGACGATAATTTACCATTAGAAGAAATCGATGACGCTGACTGTGATAGTTGCGTACTGTAAGGAAAAACAATGTCTGTACTAAATACAAATAATTATAATCATACACAATCGAAAATGTTTTTCGACGAAGAAGAACTCGGAATGCAAAGGTTTGATACTCTAAAGTATAGAGCCTTTGATAAGCTTACGGATAAACAACTAGGATTTTTCTGGAGACCAGAAGAAGTTGATATCTTACGTGATGCAAATGACTTTAAAGATTTGTCAGAGCATGAGCAACATATTTTCACCTCTAACCTAAAAAGGCAGATCGTTTTAGACTCTGTACAAGGTCGTTCTCCCAACTTAGCTTTCTTACCCGTAGTAACTATCCCAGAACTTGAAACTTGGATTGAAACTTGGGCGTTCAGTGAAACAATTCACTCTCGTAGTTATACTCACATCATCCGAAATGTGTACCCTAATCCTTCAAAGATTTTTGACGAAATGATGGATATCCAAGAGATTGTTGATTGTGCCGAGTCTATCTCAAAACACTACGATGAGTTTATTGAGATGATTAAATGGTATGAGCTATTCGGTGAAGGTGAGCACAATGTTACATCAGAAGAGCAGGGTGATCCTGTTGACGGACAAGTTCTATCAGTAAGTCGTAAACACCACACTAAAAATATTAATCTTTACGATCTTAAAAAGAAACTCTATCTTTGCCTTGCAAGTGTAAACATCCTTGAAGGTGTTAGATTCTATGTCTCATTTGCTTGTAGCTGGGCTTTTGCAGAGTTAAAAAAGATGGAGGGCAATGCAAAAATCATCAAACTTATTGCTCGTGACGAGAACGTTCACTTAGGATCAACTCAGCAGATTCTCAAACTGTTACCACAAGATGACCCTGATTTTGCGAAGATTGCAAAAGAGTGTGAACAGGAGGTAATTGATATGTTTATTGAAGCAATTGATCAAGAAAAAGAATGGGCTAACTACCTGTTTAAGGACGGCTCTATGATTGGTCTTAATTCAGAATTACTTGCGGATTATATTGAGTGGATTGGTAATAAGCGCATGACTGCTATAGGTATTAAATCACCGCTGTCAGTTCCAAGGGCTAATCCCCTCCCATGGACACAAAAATGGATTAGTGGTGCAGAAGTACAAGTGGCACCTCAAGAAACAGAAATCTCCAGTTATGTTATTGGAGGCACAAAGCAAGACGTATCAAAAGATACATTTAAAGGCTTTTCTTTATGATTGACTTAAATAAATACAAAGAATTTGTTCAAGCTGTAACAAGCAATGAAAGTAATGACTGTGAAGACCTAGTTAAAAAACTTTACCTATTAAATACTAAAGTAAATGTGTCACTTCTGCTGACAGGTGCAATTGGCCTATCTAGTGAAGGTGGTGAGTTTAGTGAGATTGTTAAGAAGTGTGTTTTTCAAGGCAAGCCTATGGATGAGGATACCATTTTCCACATGAAGCGTGAACTTGGAGATATTATGTGGTACTGGATCAGTGCTTGTAGGGCACTAGACTTAGACCCTAATGAGGTAGTCGAGGAAAATGTTAACAAATTAAAAGCTCGATACCCTGGTGGTGAGTTTGATGTTCACTACTCTGAAAATAGACAAGATGGCGATCTCTGATGAGAGTAGCAATAACTGGTACTAAATCAGGTATTGGTGCAGCTGTTAAGTACATGCTTCTACACAGAGGCGATGAAGTATTTGATATAAATAGGGAAACCTATGATTTAGAAAACTGCGAAGTTCTTACCGTCAATTTAGAGAACTGTGACGTACTTATTAATAATGCAGGACATGAGCTTGGTATGGGAAAGTCATTTGAAGAAATGACTCCTGATGATATAATTAGTCAAGTAAATGTAAATCTTTTAAGTCCTATGCTATTGACTAATAACTTTGTAAAGTCTAATAAGTCAGGGCTAGTTATCAACATTACTAGTGGAACAATAAACGAACTGAAAAAGGGAGTGACTACCTATTACACTGTAAAAAACGGATTATCTAAATTTACAGATGCTGTAGCAGAAGATTTAAAGCATAGCTTTCGTTTTGTAGAAGTAGTGCCTAGAAGAGTAGCCACGAACTTTTTTAAGACTAGTAAAGTACAGGAACCAAATAGTAGAGAGTATGTAATTGCTGCAAATGAAGTCGCTAAAGTTATACTTGATGTAATTGATAATCCTTACCTATCAAAAGTAGTTGTAAAAGATCACAGGAGATAAAAATGAATGTAATTGTTTGGAGTAAAACAAACTGCCCTTTTTGTGTAAAAGCAAAACACTCTTTAGCCGATAAAGGAATTGAATACGAAGAAAGACTAATCGGTAATGATTGGACCAGAGAGCAACTTTTAGAAATGGTCCCCGAAGCACGGTCTGTTCCACAAATAATTATTGATGGAAATGTAATCGGAGGGTATAATGATTTAATTAAGTATCTAAATACTTTAGACATACCTGAGACATTTCTAAAAAGGAACTAAATGCCAAACGGAAACGGTAAACACCATCTTAAAAAAGTAAGAATTGATGATCTTCTTACATTCCCCCCAATAACTAAAAACCAAGAACAAACATTTCAAGCCTACCATAATAATAACCATTTACTTCTTCACGGTATAGCGGGGACAGGTAAAACTTTTATGAGTCTTTACTTAGCTTTAGAAGAAGTGTTGGATCCCTCATCCCTATATGAAGACGTTTTCATAGTAAGATCAGTTGTATCTACTAGAGATATAGGTTTCTTGCCTGGAGACGAGCAAGAAAAAGTTTCTATCTATGAGGCTCCTTATCGCTCAATATGCTCTGAGTTATTTGGGATGAAAGAAGCCTATGATGCTCTTAAACAACAAAACAATATTAAATTTATGAGTACGTCTTTTATCAGAGGCATCACTATAAATAACGCGGTGGTAATTGTGGATGAATGTCAGAACTTGAACTTTCATGAGTTAGATAGTATAATCACGAGAATCGGAAAAAACTCAAAGATAGTTTTTTGTGGTGACTACACCCAGACTGATTTATCTCGTGAAAACGATAAAAGAGGCATTCTCAAATTTATGAAAATTCTTAAAGAGATTCCCGAGTTTTCAACAATTGAATTTTCTATAGACGATATCGTTAGAAGTGATTTCTTAAAATCATACATTATCGCAAAATATAAAATGGGTTTTGATTTCTAAAAATGAACGAAAGTTTTGAGAATAAAACACTTGAGTATGACTCTAATATCTATTCATGGGATATTTGGATTTTAAAAGCTATCAAAGAGAAGTGGCCGAATGTATCTTCTTTAGATACCATTCACGATTCTATCCCAGCTGAAGATATTTTTAATGTGTGTCTGTACGTTCAAGACCTATTCAAAACAGAAGTCTGGATGACTAGGTTATCTAAATTTGCAAAGAAGTATGTTAGTCCTCTCTTAGATGGACAAGATTTTTTAATTAAAAGACAACCTACTCTTAACTTAGTCGTACCTAACCAAGAAGCACTAGGAAGAAGACTCCCTTTTCACCAAGGTATCTTTTATGATAATGGAAGAGATCAAGGAACTATATGGATGCCTTTAACTAAGTCCTTTGACTCTAATGCTATGTGGATTATTGGCACCGAAACTTCTAGGCAATTGACAAAACAAGTTATTAAACACAAATGGGACGTTGATACTTTTGAAAGAAAATGCCTAGAACACGCTAAACCTGTAGAACTGGAAGTAGGGCAGGCTCACCTATTCAATCAAGAATCTATTCATGGAAATATAAACAATGATACTGGGGTCACTAGAATGGCTCTTGATTGGCACGTTTTACCAAAAAGAGGAGAGTTTCATAGAAGATTACCTGGTGGTTTTTTTAGACATCCTGATGACTACTCGTCTCTAAAACGACATTCAATTAAAAATAAAAAGATTATTGGATATGTTTCAAACAATCATGACTTAAGTATTTACTGGCCTAAAAACTTTCAACGAGCTATAATTGATAATTATATGAGAGATTATGAGTTACAAAACTTAGGCTATCAATTTGAGAACGAATTTTTAGACCATCTACCGATACTTGACTATTTATTAGAAACACAAATCGAGGGTATAGTCCTAACTAGTATTTACGCACTTCCAGAAAATTGTGAAAGGTTACTTGAAAAAGCTTTATTTAACGAAATCACATTACATTTTGCAAATGAGAATTTAATCTTATCAGGATACAACGATCTTGATAGGATAGTTATGTATCGTAATTGGGGCGAGCAAAAGAAAGGACCATACTCATGGGAAACATAAAATATTTAGAAAAGGTTGAAATCGACTTTGATACTTCTTTTATACACGACACTAATTGGGAGGCATTTTTAGATCCTTACATTAAATATCAAAGTAGTAAACTAACTCACGTCCACGAACCTTACGGAGGTCTACCAGAGTCGTTTAACGAACATAACACAAAAATTTATCAAAGATTTTTCTCTAATCAGGAAGTAGATTACATCGAGCTTGGCAAGCAGCTAAACATGGACGTATACACTGTCTCAGCTATTGAGCAACGTCCTGGAAACACGATTCCCTTACATATTGATCGGTTTTATAAACTGCGTCAAAAGATTAAAGATAAAAGTCGGCAACCCGTGAGAGCTAACATTTTTTTAGAAGATTGGAAGATGGGACATATTCTTCAATTTGAAGGTGACATTATAACTAATTGGAAAAAACATACGGGGTTTATGTTTAATGAGCACGTTGAGCATTTATCTTCTAACTGTGGTATGGAAAATAAATATACCCTTCAAATCTCAGGATTTTTAAAATGACAGTAAGATATACTAACCTACCAGACAATAAAAATAAAATTTTTGGTGGTGCATACAGCGTCTATGACAAAGAAACATGTGCATTTAGAGATATTGCTATCTCGAACTTTACTATGCATAATAACTACTCAGTGACGAATGCTGAAAATATTAAATCTGAATATCTAGACGTATACAAAAAGTGGATGTTTTCGACCCACGACATGCAGGGGTGGGACGACTTTAATGAGTCCTGTTTTACTAACGGCACTACGGAGTCATTCTATCAATTTTATCTTAGGTATAAAGAAGGAAAACGGCTAAGATTAGCAAAAGGAGAATACTTTTTTCATCAAATGATGAAAGCACTTTGGTATCCCGCAGGTAGGTTTGCTTGGTTAGATGAAGATGATCTAAAAGAAGGAGACGCACTCCTAATTAGCATTCCCTTTTCAGACACCTGTGCAGTGCCAGATAATTTAGAAGATATGTTAAACAAATGCGACCAACTTGGTATTCCAGTATTGCTTGATTTTGCTTACCTTAACATATCAGTTGCACTTAAAGTAAACTTAAATCACTCATGCATTGAATATATTGTAAGCTCTCTTTCAAAGGTATTCCCTGTTGAAAATCACCGAATAGGTATCAGACTGCAACGTAAAAAATTTGAAGATCAATTATATGTTATCAATGAAACTAATTATAATTACATCAATTTACTCTCTGCTCATGTTGGTAAAGAAATGATGAAAAGGTTTCCTGCATACTACATCGTTGATAAGTATCGTAACGACCAAAAAGCAATGTGTGAAAGCATGGAACTAGAAGTAGCCGACTGTGTGTATTTTGGCATTGACCATCACAATCAATATCCACAATATAATAGGGGAACTAATACTAATAGACTGTGCTTCTCTAGACTCTGGGACGGAAGAATGAAGCATGGCATGTAATAACGACTGGGATCCTTTAGAAGAAATTATAGTTGGTTCGGCTGACTATGCTAATATACCTATTCCAAATATTAGTGTGATGAAATGTCAATTTCCAGAGTATGAGGAAGAGTATGTCCGGCAATGGACAGGGTTTTACCCTCAACAAATCATTGATGAACAGAACGAAGACTTAGAGGAACTTTCAGATACTCTTAAACAACTAGGTGTCAAGGTCCATAGACCTAATACTCAGTATGCAAATGATGCTTGTTATTCTCCAAATTGGCATGGCAAAAATTGGCACTACCATTGTCCAAGAGATTTAACATTAATTGTTGGAAATAAAATTATCGAAACTCCTTCTCCGATATGGAATAGACAGTTTGAAACTTGGGCTTACAGAGGAGTTTTTAATAAACTATACAACGAAGGATACGATTGGATAAAGGCCCCAGTGCCTATTCTCTTTGATGAAAACTACAAAGAAGATACTAAAGGAGTTCCTGCACTTAATAATGAAGAGATATTATTTGAGGCAGCAAACTGTGTTCGAGTTAATAACGATATTTTATATCAAGTTAGCAATACTGGTAATGAAAAAGGTGCGGAGTGGTTACAAAGAACATTAGGATCTGATTACACGGTTCATTTAGCCAAAAATCTATACTCATACGCACATCTAGATAGCACTATTGTACCAGTTAAGGAAGGTTTAGTTGTCTACAACGCTTCTAGGGTAACCCCTGATAACGAGCCTGAAATGTTTAAATCATGGGATAAGATCTGGATAAATGAATGTGCTACTATTGAAGAAGCGCCTTTTGGCCTCCCTTGGGGTGCTAGTGAGTGGATTGGGATGAATTTCCTTAGTGTCAATGAAGAACTAGCTATTGTAGACAAAAAGCAAACTGAACTTATTTCTAAACTAAAAAATGCGGGAATAGAATCTATACCTCTTGAGCTTAGGCATGATAGGATTATTTCCGGAGGGTTTCATTGTGTTACTTTAGACCTTAAGAGATCATGCTAGTCGTTTGCGGAGAAAGTTTTAGTTACGGTACACAACCAGATACGTGGCCTAACATAGTAGCAAACAGGTTACAAGTACCTTTAAAGAATCTCGCAATCGTTGGGTGTAGCAATTTTGCTATTTGTCATCAACTTCAATACGTATTGAATAATCTTAATCCTTCAGTTGTAATTATATCTTTAACAGCCGCTGAACGTTTTGAGATAGATTCTAACGAATTTGGGCCGCCAGCCACCATTAAAGATTTTAAGACAAATATAGACGAAATTACAAAGATAAATCCTGATGCGACGATAACATCAGGAAATGTATCTTCTCAATTACGAAATACCGACATTGAGTTGATCAAACCCTACTTAATGAACTCGTCATTTCGATTAAGTGCTCAAAATCAAGCGTGGTCTATCAACTATCTTACTTCTCAACTAAAATGCAAGTATTTGCTTTACAGAAATATTTTTCCAAGATATCATAAGGACATTAATAATTACAAAGAAGAAAACTTCTTTGGTATCAATGACCTTATAAACTCTGGTCCTTATGATTATGAATCTGAAGTGGTTGATACTACAAATCACTTATCCTTAGAAGATAATTTAAGGTTCTCTGACAGAGTTCTTTCTGACTTAAATGGCACATAATAAAAGCAAAGCAAAAGGCTCAGCTTACGAGCAAAAAATAGCAACATATCTTACCTCTGAATTTGGAAAAGAGTTTAGACGAGTTCCTCTATCTGGCTCAATAGATTATCTAAAGGGAGATATCTGGACTCCTCATGACACTGCTTGGTGGCCGTATGCGATAGAGTGTAAACACTACAAAAGCATTGAATGGAATAACCTCTTGACCTCAAAAACTACTGATTTGTTACAATTTTGGAGACAAGCGGTTAGAGAGGCGGAAGTTATGAATAAAAAACCCCTGTTAATATTCAGATGGAATCGTTCAAAAGATTTTGTTGCTTTCGACGACGACATAAGAGTGGATTTTTATATTGAGGTTAAGTCTTTTGGTTGCTGTTTTAAAGTAACTAAATTAGAAGACTGGATACACGCCGTTAAAACTCAAACTGATCTTGCTTAACGTTATAAAAATTGTTATAGTTATCTATAAATACAGGAGATAACGATGACAAAATCATGGAATGATCTTGCAGACTTGCAAGAGCCCGACTACTCTGCGTACAATAACTTACTTATAATTGACGCAAATAATCTTTCATACAGATGGTTACAAAGACCTAACTACGACTCATTTGGTGCTGACTTCATCCGCACTGTCCAATCTCTCTCAAAATCTTACGAAGCAGCACGTACCATAGTTTGTTTTGACTTTGGTAAAAGCTATTATCGTATGGATATGCATGAGGAGTACAAAGGCACCCGTAAAAAGCCTAAAGAAGAGGAAGAGATTAAAAAGTACGAGGCATTCTTTGCTGTACTTAATGACTTACCTGACCAACTAGATGAAGAAGTTCTAAAATTCAGAGGAGTTGAGGCTGATGACATTCTGGCATGGATAACTCAAAACGTGTCTGGACGATATGATCATACTTGGATCATTTCATCTGATAAAGACTTACTCCAACTTGTTGACGATAACGTATCAGTTTTCAATATTTTTGGTAGAAAAGAAGTTACTAAACAATCATTGATGGATGATCTAGGTATTGAGCCCTCTGAGTTTATGCTTTCAAGAATTATCGAAGGTGATAAATCAGATAATATTATTGGGATCGAAGGGATTGGACCAAAGAGAGCACAAGGACTTGCTAAAGAGTACAAAACACTTGATAACTTAATTAACGCACTACCGATTAAAGGTAGAGCAAAATATATTCAAAACTTGAACGCAGGTAAAGACACTTTAATTAGGAATGAGAAATTAATCAATCTCAAAAAGTACTGTGAAGACGCTATTGTAAGCGGTAAAGAAGGAAAAGAGCCTCTAAATGAATTATGCCGCCTGTGATATCAATATTGAAATAAGCACAGTTGCTAAAATGCTTGAGGAGCAGTATAGTATATCTTGGGCTTTTAATCAAGATACACCTCTAGATGCGTTTTTTGATTTAAGGGCGTGTATTCAAGAACCTCTTGTAATAGATCCTGGCGAGATAGTGCCTGTACCTACAGGTATTTATCCTCAATTAAAAAGTCCTAATTTTAGAATAGTTTGTGCTTCGCATACTGACATAGTATTTGAGCAAGGTCTTTGTCTCGCAGATGGTATTTCTACTTTTGAATACTCATTTAGGAACGAAATATGGCTTTTAATAGAAAATAAATTTAAGCAAGCACAGACAGTACAGCCTACTCAAAAAATAGCAACTTTTTCTGTAATTTACCTACCACGAATGGTAATAAATTACGTTGATTCGATAGAAGAAATCGAATGGAAAAATAAATCTGCAAAAAGTTATATTCAAAAAATTAAGAAAAAACTTATGCCAGACATATATGCTGTTCAAAAGCCATATGAACCTGCTGTTGGCTATACAAGAGAAGTAATTAACCGTTACGTTGGCGGTGGAATTAATACACAAAAAATTAGAAAAAGAGGCGGTCACGCTTCAAAGTTTTCAAACACACTACCCGAATCGAGCGGAGGAAAATACGATGGAAGTTAGAGTTATTAGCTACTCTCAACCACCTGAAGAAGGTCTCTTTGTAGGAGATAATGTTCAAGAATTAATTGCGTATTGTGCGCGAGTTTCAAATCCCGATAACCAAGTTAATACTGAAACTAGTGAGAAACTTCTAAAGTATCTTATCAGAGAAAAGCACTGGTCCCCTTTTGAGATGGTATCAGTGTGTTTAGAAATTACAACTACGAGGGATATCGCAAGACAGATGTTGCGTCATAGAAGTTTTTCGTTTCAAGAGTTTTCTCAGAGGTACGCCGATCCAACAACCTCTCTTAAACATGTTACAAGAGAAGCTAGACTTCAAGACTATAATAACCGCCAGAACTCTATCGAGGTTGAAGATTCTGCCTTAGACCAAAGTTGGAGAGGGCAACAAGATCTTGTCTGGTTACAAGCAGTAAAAGCGTATAACTGGGCAATGGAACGCGGTATTGCTAAAGAACAAGCTAGGGCAGTGCTTCCAGAGGGACTTACAGAATCAAGACTCTACATGAATGGCACACTGAGAAGCTGGTTACACTACATTGATTTAAGAGAAAAGAACGGCACGCAGAAAGAACATATGCAAATCGCAAGAGCATGTGCAGACGTAATTACTAAAATTTTCCCTATGGGAGAAACTTACTTAGCTCCACCTAAATAATGACTATTGGTTTTCTTACTCAATATTATAGAGGATTAGGACACTCACAAAGAATTAAGTTCATCGCTGAAAAAACAGCAGAACATACTGACGTGGTTGTTATGGATCAGCTTTTTCAACCACCAATCAAACTAAATGTGCCTCATATTGCCTTCTTGAAGGATTATGAGGTTCCTAATTTAAATTCTGTGTTTCAGCTAATTCAGCAAAATCCCTTGATTAATTTTAGAGTGAAACAATTTATTGAAACAATTGAGAAATATAAAGTCAAAATTCTAGTCTGTGAAGGCTTTCCTTTTTGTCGTCAGCAATTTGCTCATGAGTATTTTAGGTATTTTGAGGAGTGTAGGAAAAGAGGGATAAAAATTGTAATCTCAGTTAGAGATTTTCCGTGGGATGAACCACACCAACAGTCGCTACAAGACTGGGTATTGTATACGCAAAATATTGTCTGTAAATATTACGCAGAAAAAATACTAGTGCACGGAGATGAAGATTTGTTGCCTCTTATTAGTGATAGAACTAGGCACGCAAACTCTCATCAGATTATTAAAGACATTAAAGATAATATTATTTACACAGGTTATGTGTGTGATGAATCTCAAGAAAAACACAAAAGAACAAATAATAACGTTTTTGTAAGCACAGGTCTTAACAAAGATGAGTCTGTATATCTATTCAAAAATATAGCTAAAGTTGCGCCTAAGTTTCCTGATATCAATTTTATTATGCCAGTCGCTAATAAATATCAAAAGATATCAGGTAGAAAAAATAAAAATATTTACCTGGTAGAATACGTTCCACAGCTTAGGGACAAACTCGCAAGCTGTGCAGGATATATTACTTACGGGGGGTATAACGCTACTGTTGAAATTTTACAAGGTAGAATACCTTCCATCGTTATTCCTAGACAAAGCGGTAAGAAGCTAGAGCAGTTTGTTAGGGCCTTTGTCTTTGAGCCTTATGATTATTATAAAGTCATGACTATGGCAGAATCAGGAAATATCGAAAACTTACTTACTGAACTACTAAGTGGTTACATACCAAAAGAGTTTGAGTTTAATCTCAAAGGTTCCACTAATACTTCAAATATACTAAGGGAAATGTATGAGTCTATCTAAAAGTTTATCTGATTTTTATGATGATAGCTGGAAAAACTTAGTCGCATCTGGCGAATTAGGTAGACTGCGCGATGTTGCAGACCATGCAGCTAAAGACGTAGAGGATTCTAAAAAACAATTTTTAGCAGTAAGAAAAGCTGCTCTAGAGAAAGGTCATAAGACATTTAGGTATAAAGATAAAGAGTATAAAATTACAAAAAATGTCAAAGACAGTGTTTTAAAATATCATGATACAAAAATGCTTGAACAAAGAAAAGGTCTTTACTCGTATAGACTCGCAGAGCCTAATTCTTGGATATTTAAAACTTTATTAGAAAAGAAAAAAAAGAAATTATTCGAGTCTTGCAAAAAGTTAGTAATGGTGGGGTGCGGGATTTATCCATATTCTATGTATGACATCCATAAAAAATACAAACATATCAAACAATTAGGAATTGAGATTGATCCAAGGAGGTCAGCTGTTGCTAAAAGTTTAGTCTCTAACTCTCCGGCTAAGAACGAAATCGCTATTGTTACTATGGATGGGAATGATTTTGACTACTCAAACTTAAGCGATGATGACTTAATTTTTATCTCTTGTGATGTAGATAGTGAAGGCATCATCAAAAAGGTTATAGAAACAAGTAAGGCGCACTTTTTTGTATGTGCGCCTTATGATAAAGCATGGTTAAAAGAAATTATTTACAAAAGTAAATTTGTTATGTCTGAAGAGGGAAGTATTACTTCAATCGCAGATACTTAATCTTTTTATTGTATATGTCTTTTAACGTTGTTTTCTTGGATGGCTTTTTCTTAACCATCACTATTTTAGGCATAGAACGCTGAAAAACTTCAGGTACAATAGCCATTTATTTACTTTTTACAGTTCTGACGGTTTGTGTTAAAGGATTTTTGACTTCTTTCACAGTAAGCTCTCCCCCACCTTTGTAGTAGGCGAGAGTTTTCTGCATCTCTTCAGCATCGTATTGTTCACGAAGTCCATAACGATTGTCTCCAATAGGAGCAACCTTACCACTTCCAATGCCGCTGCCAAATGAGGTTCTAGCCATTATTTCATATCCTTAATAACACGACCACCAAAGCCTTTTCCTGATTCGTTGGCTACTGTAGCTGAACCAGCCATTCCACCTTTTTTACCAGGAATATTGTCACCTGTACGGATGTTACCGTAAGGAGACGGGGCTTGCATATCAGCAGCCCATGCTCCACCGTCAGAGCCAGTGCCGGTTTTCTTAGAACCTTCAGCGGCATTGAATGGAGAAGCTGCGGAGGCTTTTCCCTCCATTGGTTGTTTAGCATTTTTTGAAATCATTGCCATGATGTTTCTCCTTTTAGGTTAATTAGCTAATTGCAGCCTCGACTGTCTCGACCATAAGACCGACGTTTGCACCACCAGCACACAGACGAACTGTGGCAGTCGTAATAGCTTCAACGGCACCAGAAAGAGGCACACAATACTGCTTACCAGTTGGGAAAGAAGAGTGTGAAGCTTCGATATTAGCATTCATGTGAATTCCAGTATTCAGGTTAGTTGCGTGACAGTACTCCATCTTAACAACTTTATTAGTTGTTCCAAGAGCTGGGGTAGTGTGTGAGCGAACACCTGTCTCAGCGTTAGCAAAAACGCAGTTCTGGAAGTGTAAGTTTGTGTGACCGATTCCGAGTTTTTCAACGCAGAAAGTGTTAGCAGCTGCACCAGATGCAGAACCTTTAAATCTCATGTTTGAGAAGTTAATAGTTCCAGTCGAGGTATTAGCAACCGTAAACGGTCCGTGGATGATGATCTCATCCTGATGGCCCATGCCTCTGAAAGAAACATCTTTCATCACTGCATCAGTAAGGCCTGCATATTCACCAGGATAAACGTGGATAGACACGTTACCTTGTGTTAAAGTAGTAGTATCAATTGACGCTAAGTCTTTAAAGTTTGAATTAGGTCCGCCAACTGCATACGTTAATTGAGGGTTTGTAGACATGTTGAACTCCTTAAAAGTTTAATATGTGATTATTATCACGGATAATTTATTGTATGTCAAAATTTATTTTTTCTTTTTAGGATTAGGCTTTCCCGCTGCTCTAAGTGCTATCGCAACTGCTTGACGACGCTGCGCCTCTTCCCTTGTAATACCCATTCTTTTTGCTAAAGTACTAATGCCTTTAGACCGAGCTTTTGAGGGTTTTTTCATTAGCTCCTTAATATTTCCAGATATAGTTTTTTGTGATTTACCACGCTTAAGAGGCATTCATCATCCTTACAGACGGAGGCATCATATCATCGTCTTCGTCTTCTGCGGTAACCTCAATAGTTACCTCTTCTGATTTAGGAGGGTTTTCCATATAAACTAAATAATCGCGTGCACTATTAATGTAAGCTGCTGTAGTAGCAAGTTTAT
>CAACVD010000311.1_pt1 | contig 23359 bp, 24 predicted proteins | sample 2381771 | NCBI WGS metagenome assembly CAACVD01 (sample SAMEA5211965, study PRJEB30684) | marine metagenome | biome: Marine; feature: Epipelagic; material: Water | collected 2015-10-15 | depth 15 m
AACCCCTGGCTCTATCGCAATCGTGATTATCCCATACACTAGCCACATACTAGCGGCCTCTCATGGAGATGATAGCAAGCAACAGCCAGATGCCTAGACCGACAACCAGACAGCCAGCAAGTACAGCAGTAGTAATAATAAGTCCGTCCTTGATGGCTTTTCTCTTAGCCAGCTTGCGAGCCACTTCACGTTTGCGCTGGTTCTCCCGCATCTCTTTGCGGGTTTGCATGAACTTTTGGTAGTCGGCCCAAAGGTTCCCCCTCCCGCCCCAGATCATCAGATTACGTATTTCTGTTTCACGCTGGCGTATATCTTCTAAAGCCCAAAACGCCTGTTCGTCTCCGTCCTTGGCGTTCTTTTCCAGCTCTTCTTTTGCGTCGCTTAGTCTTGTCAGGTCTTTGCCAAGACAGGAGCCGACGCTTCGGATGTCGTTGACGTTTGAGCATAGTTCTCGGATAGAGCCTATGGCCTCGTTTGCGATTTTAACCGCACTGATAGCGAGGCCGATCTCGGCAAACATCTAGGTCACCTTCATCAATACAGCGACAAGCATAGCGATAATGCTACCCGCTGCACCGATCATCACTGCCTCGATTCTTTTTATTCGGAGGATGGTTTCACGCCAGCGCTCACCGCAAACAGCCTCATGCTTTTCCAGGCGTGATTCAATGCCATCGATCCTGGTATGCGCCGACGCGACGGTGCGCTTGTCCATTAGTCTGCTGTGCCAATTCGGATGTCGATGGTGCCAGAGGTGAACTCACCAGATTTGACACCAACGCGGTAGTACATCGACTCAGGCTCAAAGCCAATACGCTCTACTGCTGTGGTGAATGTCTCGACATCCTCCCAGTTTGAGATCGTGTCCTGGTCGTATGAGCGCTGCACTGTGACAGTCGCTGAGAATGTACCCTGGATCGAGATGTTGAAGTCACCCTTCACCAGCGCCTTATCAGAGAATGTGTTCCCTGCCGTGATTTGTTTTGTAACTGCTTCAGCCATGATTGACTCCTATGCAAAAACACGTTGAGGAGTCGCCGGATCAACCCCAAAAGTCTCGTCGATTATCTCAAACATTTCCCGGTATGTCTCGCTAATCAAACGCACGTTCACATGGTAGCCAGATACGGCTGCCATCTCTGGGTAGTCATTACCCTCTGAGTCGGTCAGGGTGTTGCCCGTCGCCTGGTACATCGTACCGATTGTGTCGATGGCATAGTCATGCCCTGCTGTAATGAGGACCGTATTGTCGTCCTCGTTCAATGTTGTGACATCAGCTAGCTCTGACATCATCTCCGACTCACTGGCGAACTTCAGGAAGAAGTCACGCTTTGGTGCCGGGATTAACTCTTCATTGATTTCATCTGTCACGATGTGATCTCCTGTAGTTCAGTGTCTGATAGTCTGCGTGGGAAGTATTGCAGTTTCTTAATGTGGCCGTTGAGAAAACCAAAAGAGCTGAGTAACGCTGACCCTATGTTCATCACGTTTACTGTCGGCACAGTTCCAGATGAATCAGTAGCGACTGTTCCCGCGTCGATGCATGCTGCAAAATGATCTTCTTGGTATGCTGCAGCGTGTTTTGTAAAAACATTAGAAGTGTAACCGCCAGCATCACAAAACCCTTGCGTAGCACCCCCAACCCCAACGAATAGGTGATTCGTTGTGTGTGCCATAAGAATTATCCGATTCGATGAACTCCCATCATTAATTGATATAATTCTGTGGGAATTGTTGGCCAGAAAAGTCTGCGCCTCTGTTACAAGTGTTCCCTCGTCTTGGTTATACCCAAATGCGCTTGTCGCAATGCTTGCTACATCAGCAGCCCTGGTTGCGGTAGAGCCTGACGTTGGGATGTAGGATGTGGGGAAAGCACCCTCCTCAAACTGAGCGCCAAACAGCAGTACGCCATCTGTCCCACTTAGGTTTGAAGTACCGTCACTATCAATTCTTCCGTCATCCCCTGACATCAATGCAATGACGAACCTTCCACCGCTTACGGTGCTAGTTGCAGTAAGAGTAAGTGCAATCCGATACCATCCGTTTCCAAAATCTTCAATTGAGGAGGAAAGAGTAGAGCTAGATGATGCTAAAGCTCCTGTAGATAAGTTATAGTTCTGATGATCAGTAGGGAAGCCTGTGGACCCAGTGATCTGGATAAAATTTAGGCCGTCTGCTTTAGCAAAAACACTTAGTGTATGAGTGTCGCCAGAGGTAATTGCAGTGTTTTTTAACAAAAAACATTGGGTTGCAAAACCCGCAACTACTTTGTCAGCATTGTTTGTTCCATCTGGCGCTGTACCTTGGTTAGATGTGACAGTGACATTGGTCAGTGCGAAGGTCGGGCTAGTAAAATCCTCTGATTTGTCAAATGCGTTCGTCCTAGCCTCCTCAATCAACAGCCCCTTCCTGTCGCCTGTCACGGCATCAAAGTCGATGCGTGGTTGATACACAGCGGCAGAGGTTGTTGGGACATAGGTTGCAAGGTTGGGATCTGACTGAGCAGGGTTGTTCTGCATGGGTTTATCTGACTTATAAAGATGAGCGCCCCATACATGAAGCGCATCTGTCGTTCCGCTTGACCCTCTAATTTGATACTTCGTAATTGTGTCAGCGTATGTATGAGTGGCAGTAAACTTTACCCAACCCGCACCGCCGGTTATGCTTATGAGAGTAGTGTAATTTGTTCCGCTGTCGTCCTGAGATAATAACCGCAACTGGTTAATATCATCATCAGATTTTAGCCAAACCTCAAATGTATATGTATCAGCGGGTAATGAAAGCGCCACTTGGACTCGGCTAAGGTTGTTTACAATAGTCATTGAGTCGGCAGTCGATGTGCCATCTGGAGCAGTTATGTTATTTGTTGTTACTGTTGTGTTGGTCTGTGACCACTGGCTAATGTCTTCAGAATAAGTAACAAGATTATGCGCCGCATACTTGAGCGTACCGTCACTATCCACAACCGTAGACTGTGAAGCCCGGCTAAAGGTAATCAGATCTGCAAAGTTGTCGTAGTTCCTGCTCATCGTGTCAGTCCTGTGTTGACGTAACTGGTTTCACTGGAGTCAAACACCAGGTTCAGCGATGGCTCCAAGGATGGCTGTGTGAGTGCCTGTAGTGTGGCATCGTCTAATCGACGTGCAAAGTAGGTGAGTTGTTTGATGTGGCCGTTGATGTAACCCGGTGATCCTACGGCAGTGTTTTGACCAATACCGACATCCTCAATTGTGTCAGGCATATCAACAGTTGAATCTGAAGCAGAGTCGCCGCCATCAACGATAAAAAACGTATCGTTCTGTTTAACGCCTAGCGCAACTTTGACAAACTGTGTTGTAGTTAAAACAGACCCAATGTCTTGGTCAAACTTATTGACTCCATTATGGCGCACCAATGCTCTTACTGCCGCATCGCTGTCAAACTGAATTAAAAATCTTTCGTTTGTTGCGGCTCCGCCTCTCAGAATGTGAACAAACGATTCTCCAATTTCTTTTGTTTGTGCCTCTGCAAACCAAGAGAACTCTGTAAAATTAAAGGCAAAGGCAGTTGTATCAATGTCACAAACATCAGCACTGCGTGTCACAGTCGATCCGCTTGTCGGGATGTAGGAGGTAGGGAATGAGCCTTCTTCTAGTTGAGCGCCCCAGAAATAGGCTGACGTGCCAGATGATTCTGTTGTACTGCCATCAAAAGCGGCAAGGAGAAATATTAAATTGTAGGAAGATGCAGATGCTGTCTTCGTAACTGAGATTCGATACCATCCATCTCCTGCATCTTGCATGAGGGCCGTGACCCCAGACTCTTCTGTTCCGATCACTCCGTTCTGAATGTCAAACCAAGCGGAGCCAGTGTCTGCAAAAAGCCTAACCCACTGGTGATCGACATACTTAACGTAAACTGATGCCGTGTAGTCAACAGCAGTGATACCGCTTCCAACTTGATACAGCAGTTGAGCCGTTGATGATGTATGACTTACTTCATCTGCTGTAGTTTTTCCATCTGGGGCCACTGCTTGATTTGCTGTGACTGTGGTTGCAGTTAAAGACCACCCTGTCAGATCTTCCGATTCATCAACAAGATTCGTCCTAGCCTCCTCAATCAGCAACCCAAGGCTCTCATTAGTTGCCGGGTCATGGTCAAAGCGTGGTGCGTAGTAAGCAGAGGCTGTCGTTGGGTAGTAGGTTTCTAAGCCTGTGGCAACGTCTGTGCGCTCTTGCATTTCTTTGTCGGCTTTGTAGAGATGAACACCGGAACAAACTAACTTGCCTACAGTGTCGGCAAAACAGCCAATTCCAATCTGAACAAACCCAGAGGTGTCTGATCCTGTTGTGAAACTGCAAGTCAACACGCCACTGACAGAATCTTGAATCCTTACATTTTTAGTCCCGGTAGAGTCACTTAATCCGGTAACAGCAAAAACGGTTTGATTACCTGATGTAAAGAAACTTTCAGCTTCGTCAATAAACACAACAAGTTTGTATGCAGTGTTTGCCTCAAAGGTAAGGTTTTGGGTTATGTGCCGTCTTCCAGCAACTGTTTGCTCAAAAGTCAGTGTAGGCAAGTTATGAAGAGACGATCCTAATGTGCGACTACCTGTACCCGTGTCGAAATTTGCAGTCCAATTCGTTGGTGTTGCTGAATCAAACTCAGAGTACGTAACAAGATTATGCCCCGCCCACTTCAGCGTACCGTCTGAGTCCACCACTGTGGCGTTGGAGCCTCTGGAGAAATCGACTCGCGGATCAAGGCGCAGCTCCTCCGCAAACTTGAGATCAAGGTCCGGTGCATAGACAGGTGCTGGGGTTGCCTTCTGTAGTGGCTCCCGTAGTACGTTTCGTAATACTTTCTTCAGTACCGGCATGCTTGGTTCCTCAATTCTGTTGTGTGTGTTTTAGCATATTTCATCACTTGGCCGCATCCACCTTGTCTTTCAGCTCTGGATACTCCTGGTACAAATATATTTTAGCCTTTGAGCGGGCGGCGCCAACCCTATTTACGATGGCCTTGAGCCGCTCATCATTGTCTGGAAGATTAAGGTATTCAGGCATAAATATCATGTCACTCAGAGCCGGCTTGAGCGTCGATGTATCATCATAGTCTGATTGACCAGGCAATCTCCCGTTGGCGTCCAGGGAGTTCGTCAGCTCGATCCAGCGATTGTATTGATTCGCATTTAACGTGACGCCACTGATCTTCTTAGGTGTGCGACTGATACCTCCACCAAGTCGTACCATCTCGTCATCAATCTCAGAATATTTTGTATCTTGGATTCTAATTGGTGACCAGAACTCATACCCAGCTCCGGTGCCGACAGTCATTACCTCACCCCATTCGTTAAGGCGTGGAGGTAGGTCTTGATTGAAGAATGGGTTGCGCGCTTTAGCTTTTTGCAGTGCTGAGTAGAAACCCTGCATCCAGGTCGGTGCATCGGTGATGTCCATGTCAGTGAACGGAACCTGTCCTTCAGGTAGTCCAGTTGCCCTAGCAACGGGATCTTCTAGCCTAGCGACGCCAGCAGTAAATGAGCTGACTGTTGGAATCGCACTGAGAGCGGCCCCCGCAACTTTTTCAGCCATCAGCTTCTGAATCATCTCTGCCTTAACAGCGGGGTCAGGATTCGTTAAGGCCGCGCCTAGCTCCTGTACACCCTGCAAGAATGGCATTTGCAATGCATACTCCTGCATCGACAATACTAAGGCTGTGCCAACCGCATCGAGCATATCGGCGTCTTCTTCATACTGTGCGTAGTAGCCAAAGTCAGCGGCCATCGCCAGGACACCCGACACAGGATCGAATCGACTATAAGTGATTGACCTGTATGTGCCGTCTTCTTGGCGAATGTTGATTGAGTATGGCTGAAACCCCTGACGTTGCATCGCCTGTCTAGCGCGTGTGTCAGTCGGCCCAGAGCCTAAGACGATGACCTCGTTGTCCTCGCCATACAAGCCCATCGCCATATACCCCATAACACCCATAATAGCTGAACCAGTGGCAACACGGCTCACTGCAAGATCCGCTTCACGGCCTCCTGCCTTGATGGCATTTCTAAATGTAGGCATCAATGGAGCTGTGATTGGGTTGCGCAAAAACGCTTCGCGCATGACGTTAGAAGGCGTCTTGAAGAATGGTACAAAAAGTTTGATAAGCGGATGCGACATTGCACTTTGCAGATTGCCTAAAAATCCATCCATATCACCCTGGAATGTCATTTGTCGCGCCGCATCCCTGGCGTCAGATACTAGCCCAGCGGACGGGTTCATTAGCATCTCAACTTTACGCTCAACAGAGGCGGCCATTGCTTCAGCTTGAGTCTTGCCGGCAGCAATCATATCGTCGTACAAGCGCCCTGATTCTGCTTCAGCCATTTGATGCAAATGCATTCTATAGCCAATGCCTTTGAATAACTCATCTTCTGCAAGTAAGGCGCGACCACCAAGTCGCTGTATCGCGCCAAACGTGTTGATAGCCGCCGCGACATAGTTGCCGTTTTTGATTTCGTCAGCAATGACTCGTGGGTCACCTGTTGTTCCGATTGCTCGACGGTTACGCACATCAATCTTCGACACAAAGTCAGACGTCTCTTCTGTGAAGGCTGTCTTCCCTGCAACCAGGAATGCATCAAACATACCTTGCCGAATGCCCTCTAGTTGAGCCAAGCCCTCGCGCATCCTGATGCGCTCTGCGTTGCCGGTGATCGCTGATCGAACCCTGCCAACACCAGCCGCGCCGAATGTCTCCAGGTTTCTCAGCATCATGAATGAGGTGTTGCCGGCAATGTTGACCATGTGTGTCACGGGCGATGTCAGGATCGAGTTGATCCAGATCTCGATCATTGCATCGACACCCTTGGCAACCAAACCCTTCTTTGCAAATTCTGCCTTCTGACTTGGATTCGGTAGCGCCATGTATAGGCGTCCCATGTGCTCTACGTCTTGCGCCGACTCTAACCCATAGAGCTGACTGACACGCTCTGATGCGTTTGGAAGCCCTGCCTGTTGCAGCGTCCTCGCTGTGTACAAAACACGACCGGCCTCAGACGTTGCGCCAGAGATGTTTGCCGCAACCTGTGCCTCTAAGTTCATCAGCTGCATAGCGCGAGTGCTAGCCATGTCTCTTTGTGAGCCAGATAACCCTGCAGCTGTATCCCAGGCTCTTCCTGTGTCACGCATGATCTGATCAAGTGCAATGATTCCTGCAAGCAAGTCTTCAGAGTTTGATGCTTCACCAGGCTTGCGCTGCGCCCAATCATAAACAACTCGTCCCAAATCCTTGCTCTCCGCAAGCTCGGTGATCGCCTCGATGTTAAGCGTTCCGCGACGTGCTTGTTCAAATAGATTGGCGTTGAGGTTTTTGAGGTTCTGTAGATAAGCGCCGACATCTGGCGACTCTAGGTTCATGTTTTGGATATTGGGTAGGTTTAGACCTTTGACGTAATTGCCACCAAGGCCTCGATTGATTGCGTCGATATTTGCTTGGTCTTCTCGGATAACAAGTTGACCACCGATCTCTTGCACTGCCTCATCAGCAATCGGCGCAACAACGCGCTTCTCAGCTTCCTTGGTGCGCTTGGCTAGGCCTTGGATGATCTTGGTGCCGAGTCCTGCAACCTGTACGTCTTCTGGTTTCAATGCCGCAGGGCTTTGCTCTGGCTCCATGATTGGATTGTCAGTGACGGGGTCAGCGGCAAGGATCTCTGGTTGATCGACTTCAGATGGTTCAGGCTCTGCAAACAACGCCTCCTGAGTAATCGCCCCGGCGACGGTGTCTTCAATCTTGTCGTTGAGCTTTTTTTCGATCACTAGTCGCCCTCCATACCTGAGCCAGGCGACTCAGTGTTTACTTGCTTGGTCTGATTTGCTCTGGGATTTCTGCGACTTCCTCCGCGCCCAGATCTTTTAGGCTTCGGTTTGGGAACGCTAGTCCCAAGTAATTTTCCAGTGTCACTGGCATTTGATACTTCTGGAGCAACTGCACTACCGGATCGCTCCCACTCTGGGGCATCAATCCCTCCTGCGTGTTTAAGGACTGCATCTCGAGCCTCCTCTAATGATATTTCACCAGACTTGTACTGGCTCCACACGTTATCAACATATTGTACATTACTGGCTTGACCCTTGTAACGTGGATTGAATAATCCTCGAACTGCTTCCCAAGTAATTGATTGCATTTCTCTTGGTAATACACCTCGCTCTTTTGCAGCCTGGCGATACGCCTCTGCATACAAACCATATGTACCTTTCGACCCGGTGACAGAGGAGTTTGCAATCCCTGTGCCGCCAAAGTTGTGCGCAACTTCAGTAGAGCCGCCAGACAAAGGTCTTAATAACCCAGCCGCCACAGCGTGTGTGTCAATTGTGACGTCACCGGCATCATCCATTGGAGCGTACATATTATTGTAGAAGCTGCGTACCTTGTGTTGATCGCCTAACTTGCTACTAATGTTTGCTAGATCTGGGTTGTCTAATATTTCTACAGCCTTGCCAATTTCAGCTAGAGAACCCCATCCTGTTTTAAACGCTTCGCCTTTGCCTGATAGTCTTACGCCTTGAGTTTCTCCTTCAGGACTAATGACGTAATGCTGGCGTGGATTATTCGTCTCGTCGTAAATTCTTAACCACATTGCCTTTTCACCAGGCGTTTCAAGCTGGGAATATGTCTTCCCAGAAATGCCGTTAAGAATAGGAGCATACTTTTCTTGCCCAAATATTCTTTGAGCCGTTGTTGCCATCTCTTCAGACCACGGCTCGTTCGCCTTATTAACGTGAATATCGACAACACGTTTGCCTAGAGATACATTCATAAACCAATCTTTTTGCGGCGACAAGACAGCCATAACTCCAGCAACCGCTTGATCTGGTATCTGATATTTAGTTGCCACGTCATCAACAATCTTCCTAGCGCCAACGTACCACTGTTTACTTCTTTGCCTTGTGGCATCCGGCACTGAATCGTATAGATACAACAAATTATCTTTAACGTGCTGAATCAATTCGTCGGCGGCTTGAGCTGGCTGTGTCGCCTTTATGTTTGGATATGTTTGCACGACCGCAGCGTTTTTATTAAACGCCTTTTGATCAGCTTTTGCTGAATCAATGCCCACTTGAAGTCTTTGTTCCAATGGGTTTTCTGTTGCCGCTTTTGCTGTCGGTAATCGAGAGCTAACAATGTTTGATTCAGTTGGCTTTTTCATCAACCCTTGAATGCCAACAATCGCCTCATCAAGTGCAGCCATTGGGTCAACACCAGACTGTAATGTCGTACCAGTACCACGCTCCGCAACTCGTGCTGGCGCACCGGCTGCATATTCTTTCGCGCCGCGTAGCGCAGCCTTGCCACCGGCTGTAACTGCGCCTCCAATACCGACAAACGATCCGGCTTCAGCTCCGGCCTTAATACCTTCCTTTACTTGATCCGACACGGGCAAAACATCTGCTGTGTCGCGTATTAACTTGAGCGCACGCTCTGACCCATATTGGTCAGAGACTTCCGTCAGAGTCTCTAAGAATGCATCAAGACGCTGACCTTCTTCTGCTGTGGCCGCATCGTATGCACCCTTAAATAGAGCTGCAATATCGCCTGGAGCGCCAACAGACCCAGCCACTGCACCAGGTAATGCGCCGGCAGCTGCCCCGCCCATAGCCTCACCAAAGCGTTGGAATCCTTCTTGCGGCGTAATCCGAGCTGGTTGCTCTCTACGCTCCTTGCGCGACATGGCCTGAAACTCCTCCTGGTCAATGTCGTCTTGTGTGTACATATTATTGTCACCACCAATGTACAACTTGAGGCCAGTGCGTCGAGCTTCTAATCCATCTGCAATTTGCTGTTCTAAAATATCCATTATTGCAGCTCACTTTCCATTTCGATGTACAACTGAAGGCCGTCAATTACAGTTTTGTTTTGCGGACTCTCAGGCATCTCTTGATACTTTTGTAGCATATCTTCAGCCGTCATGCCCTTGAATCTACGTGAAGCCCTGTTGAAAGCAGCGTTTGCTTTGTTTACAGAATCAGCAGCGCGCCTCTTGTCTCTTGCTTCTTGAATTAACGGCACAACAAACGCATACGCATCTAGGTCGGGATTCTTTCTTCTGGCAATAAATAATGCATCTTCAATTGCGTTGACTTCCTGAACTGCGCGGCGATCAATAGATGATGCATTAAACATTGCTTTATCTGGGTAGCCAATCTGACGCTTGACGTGACTGACAGCGCGCCTGTATGACTCGTCCCGACTTGCATCGACTTTGCCTAGCAGCGTTGTATATGTTCCAAGAGTAAGATGCCCTGAAGATCTTGCATCATTAACCATACTTTCTGTTAAGCGGTTGTTTAACGCTTCATTTGTTAGCGTTGCTACAATATCTTCATTATCAACGCCGTCTTCTACGTAAATCGCCTTGGCATAAGACTCGTACTTATCAATATCGTAAATCTGCAGCTCTTCCATCGCGTCATCAATTGCAGCAATGTCACCGCGCCGTCTAGCCTCAACCAATCGAATGATTGACTCTTTTGCTTTTTCACCCATGCGCCGCTCGTCGGCTGCATCTTCTTGCGAATCTAGGCTGAGTTTTGATGACTGAGCTGATTGAAGTTGCTCAAATACCTGTTGCTTGAGCGGCTCATCCATGCTGTTTAGAATCATTTGGGCGTCAGGATCTGGTAGCGTTGCCTTACCCTGAAGGGCTAAAAGACCTTGGCTTGGCTCAAATCTAACTGAGCTGACGACTGTATTAACCTTTGCCGCGCTGACCGCTTTGTCCAACGCAGTCAGTTTTGTTTGAGTCAGAGTTGGGTCATCAAGCATCAAACCAGCGTTGATGATCTGCTCACGCAAAACATCAATGTGTTCATCTGCCGAGACAAAGGTTCCGTCTTTGGACATGGTGCCGCCGACAGAGACAATGTTATCTACATCGCTAATTTTTTGATCGATGTACCCAATAAATGTTGTCTCGTTGTCAGCCTTCATTTTGGCTGACTCGGATTTAGCCGCAGACAAAAATGCAGAGTTACCAGCTAATGAAATACTTGCCCTGAATTTAGCAGCAGCCGCTGGGCTGATGTCTTGCAACACAGAAGAATAAGAATCCTCAATTGTTGCTAAACCTTCTTGTAGCGCTGACAAAGAAACTGTCCCAGCCTCATAACCTACCTGAAGCACAGAAATAGATTCTCGCGCCTCTTTCTCCATATTGACACCGATCATCTCCAGGGCAGTAGATCGCGCCGCAGAGCCAAAGACTGAGAACGTATCGCCTGGTAGTAAATCTTCTAAATCTTTGCCAGATGCTTTTGCAGTTGCCAACTGTTCTACGGTCGGCGCATTCGCAGCGCCGTACTCAATGCCTTCAATCTTGGCCTGTTCACCGGCAACCTGGAACGCCATCTGACTGACACGGTCCATCGCTCGGGTCAGCGTCTCAGAGGCGCGAGCGCCTTCACGCAGTGCCGCTGAGTCAAAGCCTGGGCTAACCGCTGAGAGTAATCCGTCTCGTCTGTATCGTGGTAGTTCAGCCATTTACCTTAACCTCGCTGGCCCTGATTGTGCTGGCCCCATGCCACCGCCAGCGTCAACTCTTGCGGCATCGCCCATTCCTGGCCCTGACGGAGCGCCGCCGATCTGTGAGTACGCAAACGCCGCTTCGCCAATCTGGGTCAATGCAGCCAACCGGCCCTGATACGCAGCCATTGATCCAGCTTGCTTGTTGTCAATTGATTGCAGAATTCCGACCTGTTCAATCAACGACGCATTGTCGCGTGTGACCTGGAAGTCCTGCATCCCTTCAGCCGTTGCAAAGACACGCAGTCCTTGTGGCGTACCTGAGTAGGGGTCAATCGCTCCTGCACCAGCTCTGGCATTGATAGCGGCCTGTGTTGCCAAGATCTTCTCTAGCACCTGTACACCCTTGCGCTTTTCGTTCAAAGCCTCTTGGTCGGAGCGCAGAAGCGCCTGACGCGCCTTCATGTCGTACATTTTTTGCTGGATCTTGCCTGTCTGCAAAGACCCGTATGCGCCAATTAATTTTGCACCGGCTGCTATGACTGCTGCTTCTGCCATTTTATTGCCCCGTCGATACTTCGTAGTCGAGCGACAAGATTGTCATATCTAGCGGCTCGCCTTGTGTGATCGTAATTGTCGCGTCTTTATTGTATCCGAGCAACGACCCTTTTCTTTTGAATCCTGTGTATGGCGTGATGACATCATTGGCATCTTTGTCAAACGTGACCGCTTCGCCATCAATAGTCAGCGCTTGGGTTTCGTACAAATCGGCTGTGATTGACAGGATGCGCTTTTTGAATGACCGGGTTGGACCGGATGGTAAACGCCCCTCGAACGGGAGTGTCTTGATTGTGGATGTAAACGGAAGTCCGACTTCGTATGAACTGGTTGCCGCGTTTGCAAATGTGACATTATAAAATGGCGAGGTCGTTGTTTGCTCAGCTTCGACAACTCCATCTGAAACGACATCAAAAGTCTTGCCAATAAGGTGACTCATTCCGACAGCAGATGTTGATGTGGACACCGTTGCGTGTTTGGCGCAGTCGGTGTTTAAGCCTTCAACAAATCGTTCAACATAATATCTAGCTGTGCCACTATCTGCTGGCCTGTTGACAACCACGTATACATCAGCAATATCCACGCCAACCTCAAGATAGCTACCATCAGTCGTCCATTCACTCGGCGCAACGATCTGTTCTGAACGCAACAATGTAAAACACGCAATCGAGCCGTCGTCGTCATTGACAATCAATACTCGGTCACCCTCATCGGTTGACGTGGCTTTACGCACAGCCAACGCAGATGGAGTTTTGAGTAAATGCGACGACAGCAAACTGATGCGGGTCGAGATGTAACCGGCCACCGAATCATTGAACAAGAATTCAGACAGCGTTTTGCCCTGGCGCTGAATAAACAGAGTCGATCCATCAATGTTGACTACCGGGATACCAGGCTTCACGCCATTGGATGTTTGCTCTTTGACCGACAGCGTTGATGGTGTAATCGGATCACCCAATGTTTGCGGGATGTAAAACTCACCGCCGGTAGTGAAGATCTGCAAGTTGCGACCTGAGTACAGATCGACAATCGCGTTGAACTTACCTGTATCAAGTGTCGCCTCAAGTGCTGAGTCATCAAGCTGTTCGCCAGGATCAAAGTTAAAGAAGTCAGCAACCCGGCTGCCCCAGAGCGTCGATGGGCGAGACTTTGAACCACCCAAGAACAGACGCCCTTCATGGAATACACAAGAGCGAGGCCAGCCGCGAGCGTCTGACCAGACATCTTCGTAACCGTATTCCAGCTCCCAGTTGCCAGATGTCAGCGCATCAGTGTCAAAGAATGGAATCTCGACAAACGCTTTCACCTTTGTGTCGGTAACATACTCAGTAATCCGAGCGCGACCAAAACCGTTCTTGGCGACAAAGTATTCATCAACGCTGTCTTCACCAAAAGCCCTGACCTGATACTGTGACGTGTTATCGGGAGTAGTGGTAAACGCTGGATAAACAGTTGCCACCTTGGTGCTAGCAACATAGTTAGTGATATGCCGCACCTGACCGCTGCCCGTCCCGGAAGTAATTTTTATATGCAAACCGACGCATTGATTATCTGAAGTATATGAGGAAGCCGACTTCAGAGTGATTGTGTTTGATGTGCCAGCTTGAGCTGTACCGTTATCTGTCGTCACAGACGATGCTTCAATCTCGATATTGCCAGTGACATCTGATGGAGTGATCGTGTATTGCGGCTCGTCAATGTTGAGTGTGTACGCATATTTCGGCACAAAGTCGAAAGTCAAATCTGTGACTGTCCAAGTTGAATCTGATGCGCCACGCTGAATGAATTGCGGGTGCATATCGGGATGCGTCAGGATCAATGAGTCAGCAGCCTGAGTGAAGTTTATAGAGTCTACGTAATCGTTTTTTACAGCGGTAACAGCTAAGAAATCATCAGTCCCTGTAATATCATTTATGCGTACCCCGTTCTTGAAAACGAACATTTTCTCAGCGATAAACACAAGCATATATGAGTCATCAACAGAGAACTCAAACGGCACCATTTTAAATTTTGGCGTGACATTTGTTTTGCGAGATAGAAGCTGCTGATCCGATGGCACATGGTCAAAGTAATAAACTTCTTGTGCATTGTTCTTAACATAAAACGGAGCAACTTTTTGACGCGGATCATATCCCGGAAGATTAATCTGATCGAGCAAAGACTGCGACGCATTTTGATATGTTGTTAAATCGTAAGCAGTGGTCAGTTCTTTTATGACATAGCTGCCACCAAGTTTTTCGTTAAAAACAATTCCCGTACCATCAAGAACAAAACCAAAATTAATGTAACTGTTTCCACTAGCTACGAACTGAACTTGATCGATGCTGTATGTTGACGTGTACGCGGAACCAGATGGGCTTAACTCGTATAAGTTTTTTGCTGAACTTGCAGAGACATTGCCAACGAAAAATAGCTTTGTCCCATCAGCATTGATTTGAATATCGGCAACTAGGTAGTATGTCGTCCCGAGTAAATCTGTGTTTGCGGATGTACCGGCTGTTAAGTCCCAAGCAGTATTTAAGGTGTAAGAAGTAATTGATCGTCCAGTATCGCCGTTTGAGTCACAAACAATTAAATAAGCGCCATCATGCGAAAAAATAAACTCATTGTCGCCATACGTAACAAAATCTTTTGTTACGCCGTCGAGCGTTGCAGTCTCAACGTCCCATGCTGTACTCAATGTAAACTGAGCAATACCAGCTTCTTTTCGCTCTAGCTTGAGATACATTTTTGTGCCATCTGACTTGAAAACAGGGGTCAACCCATCTTCAAATGTTTCATCATCAGAGACGGCAGAGTCCTGTATAGCGGTATGAAATTGAGACATATCAATCGAGTTATGCACATCAGCAGGAAGCGTTGCAATGAACTCAGAGCCATCACGTCTTTGTACGCCGCCTTGCGGTTGGATCGTGACATTCTGCGCCGTGTCTAATGCATTGTAGTATTGCTGTAAATCAATCCTGGCGTTTATCTTTGGATCGATCTCACCGGATGTGAAGTTACTTTGTACAGTAACGATCCGGCTCATCCGCGTACTCCGATCAATGCATAGTCATCAATGCTCTGAGTCTGCTTGCTGCCTCCGTCAATGCTCGTCGCAGTTCTAAAGTAGCCACCGCGCATATTCTCAGCCACTGTGCCGACAGCAATCTGCCGCCAGTATTCAGCTTTGGTGATCTGATCTGTCACCGTCTCGGCTAAGTGCCATGCCAGTTGATACTTGAGCAACTGTACAAAGTAAGACGGCAAATATGTTTCTGCTGTGTTTTCCTGATACTCAATCAGGATGATAGGCTGGTTGCTGTAGACATAGGTGCCACGATACTCCCAATCATCAGTAATCACTGTGCCGCCAATCTCTCTGCTGTTGTAGATCGCCTTCACCCCTTCAAACGCAATCGGACTCAAGTTAGAGTCTTCGCTCGGGTGTGTATAACGATAGCGCCACAGATTAAACGCCTTGATCTCATAGACACTTGTGCTGTCTGGCGTTGTATCCCAGGCGTTATATACCGTCGCAACTTTGGTTGACGCAACATAATCAGAGATACGCCGTACCTGACCTGAACCTGTGCCTGATGTGATTCGGATATACATCAGATTCGGCTCATCATCAGACGTGAATTTAGTTGCCGCCTTGAGCGTTATGGTTGAGCTTGCACCCGCTTGTGCCGTACCTGTTTCCTGTACTGCATCTGTGCGAGTTGCTACTGGGTCGTATCGGTTGATCGAGAATGACCAAGGATACATTTGAAGCGTTGAGCGTTTGACATCCTCGTACATTGCTGAACAAGCACTACCGACATCACCCGTAAAAGAAGTAATGGGCGACTCGCCCAACATGACCAATGCGTCGGAACAAATCGTTACATTGGTATCACCTGATGCCATACGTCACCTCATAAGAAAAGGCTCCCCCGTAGGGGAGCCGATTCGATTAGTCAGCGTTAGCCACTGACAATGATGTACCGTCAGATACGTCAACAACTGTGCCTGTGTTTGACAACACAACAACAAGCGATGCTGTTGGAGTGTTTGAGTCGTACACGTACACCAAGTCACCAACCTTCAAGAGGTCGGCTGCGTCGTTGAAGTAACCAGACGTATTTACTGTGGCAATCGCATCAGCTGTAGTGTAAGACCACATCTGAGGTGCATTGCCAGCCTTTGCTTGACCGCCGATTGGCTGAAGTCCTGCTACTGCATAAGCCATTGTCTAATCCTCCTTATGATTCACGGCAAGTGATTTTGACGATACCGTCATCGTCAATCGCTACCGCACCGGCAGAGAACATTGACGCAACCAGGAAGGAAGTCTTCTCTGGAATGTAGTCAACGCGAGACTGCTGCCCCATGCCAATACCAAGGCCAACTGCGTCACGATGGAAGGCAAAGATTGTACGGTCAGATGAACCGTCAACTGCCAAGCCGCCTTCGTCACGATCACCAAAGGTGATGAAGTTGAAGCCCATGAACGTGTTTACGTCGCCAGTGACAAGCGCCTTCACAGATGCGAAATCTGCTGAAGTCACTTCTGTCTCACCCAACAAAGCAGACAAGCTGTTTGCGTGGATCAACATAGTACGCCCATCAGAAGGTACGTTCTTCTGGTCCAGAATCTTCTTCGCTTCGCGCAACTTCTCGATGTTCAGGTTTGAATCTGTGCCACCGATGTCGTTGCCGACAGTACCTGGAGAAGATGCAGCCGCTAACGCATCAAGAACCACTTGGTCCATGCGACGTGCGATTGCGCCAGAGACAACCTGTACAAGCTCTTGACGCTCGTTGAAGTTGACCTTTTGCTGGTTAAAGATGTCTGAGTATTCCGCAGCGATGTAGTCTTCCATTGTCGCAGTGACTTGTGAGTAAGACACGTTGAGTGGAGTCACATCTGTTTGTGGAACGCGAATAGTTGCTGAACCCTTACCAATCTTAGGGAACTTAACTGTAGAGCCTTCGACCCCTGCACGCTCACGGGTAACACCAGCCAGGAGACGCTGTCCCTGGTACGCCTGTTTTACCTCTGAGTCGAACAGCGTGACAAAGGCATTAGAAATTGAAACTGCCATTGTTTCTATCCTCTATTACAAATTTTAAGGGTAAAACCTGTGACGGTTATCCTGATGGGCCGCGTAATCAGGTCGCCGGCTCAAGAACATGAGTTGTCGGTTGGGTCGAATATAACAGATTCTTAGAAAAAACAAAGGGGCCGCAGCCCCTTTCAATTAAGCCTCGCCAAAGAACTCCATAAACTTTCGCTCGACTTGCTGGGTATAATGCATATCCTTGCCATACCGAGGATCTGCAACCATAGCGTCCAGATCCGCTTTACTCATTGCGCCAGACTCCTGCACCTCAATCGCCGGAATCGATTTCTCCCCGTAGGAATCACGTATCTTATTGATAGCTTTTACAAAGTCCGCAGATTGCGCGGCGTTCGTCAAAGCCTCGGTTTCCTCAGATGTCAGTACGCCTGACGACTGTAGCTTTCCAAGCCACTGCGACGTAGATTGTAGCACTTTGTCCGCATTCTTGCCGAGCTTATCCATCTCGCGCTGTACATCGACCTCGACGCTACCAAACATTTCGCCCATGTTTTCCATGTACATCTTGCTGATCTGGTCAAACTGATCCTGGCTCAGACCGCTTTCCTTTGCGAACGCAGTAAAGCTGGTCAATAGCGGATCGTCATCCGGGACACCTTCCAACGCCGACATATCATAGTTGCCGTCCTTTGGTGCTTTGTGCTTACCGGATGACATCTTGGAACGCAGCTCAGTGTATGACTTGGCTAACCCTTCTAGGTCTGGGCCATCATCTGATGACCAGAACTGATCGAGTCCTTCCATAAAGTCAGGGCGCTCACCCCACTCAAAGTCCGACTCAACTGGTTCCTCCACATCGCCTTCCATGTGTGGCATGGCTTCCGGTTCTGCGTCTTGCTCCGGCTCAGGTGTTACCGAAAGTAACGACTCCTGTACTTCTGATTCGGCTGTTTCGCTCATGCGCTACGTCCTCTCTCGATACGTTTGATGATTTCTCGGACAATAGAGTTCTGTCCTTCTCGTGCAAACCCGTGTGACGGGTCTTCGCCTGGATACCATGACGGCACATCAACTGTAACCGCCTTTAGGTATGCCAGAACCTCTTGACCAGCTTCAGTCGAAAAACAGCGCACAAAGTTTGTGTCCAGATCATGCGCTTTCTGATCGACCGGAAGCGTACTGGTGTCGGCCTCTCTCAAGCCGTCCCATCCTTCCATTTATGCCTCCTGTGGCATTGCTCCTGGTTGTTGTTGCATCGCCGCCATCTGTTGCTGCATCTCTGCAACAATTTGCTGACGCTCCTGCCTATTATTCAGAATCTTCTGTGGTACGCCCATCTTCTCAGCAATATAATCAATCAGCTCATCCTGATTGAGCGCAACCTGACCAACTGGACCGGCAGCCTGTGCCAACTGCGTGAACTGCAAGACCTTCTCCAGATCTTCCATGTTCTGCGCTTGAGCCAACGGCGCAGTCGGTGTGATCTTCACCTCAAGGCCATCGACCTTCAACGGCAGATCAATCAACGCCTTTTCATCCATCACATACAGGATGCGTCGCACTAATGGTCCCATCGCCTCAGTAATCAAACGCCCGTAGGCTGACCCAAGATTCTGCGCTAGCTCCTTCATGCGCTGCACGATCTCTGTCGCACTACGCGCTGACATATTGTCTGGCGGCAGCGAATCATCCAACAGCATCTTCTTGATGTTCATCACCAGATCATTGATGACCAACTGCGAGACGTTGAAGTCAGTAGCCGAGCGCAATGGACGTAAAGACTCGCCCTGCGCTCCCCCGTTCCGGGCAACAGGGATAATCGCACCAGGCACGATACGAATCGTCTGTGGATTCAGAACACCGTCATCGGCTGCTGTATACACACCCGACACCGCAAGCGATGCATTCTTGAGTACCAGCTCCTTGACCTTGTTCAACGTCTTGATATCTGGGATCGCCGTGACCAGTGGACCGCGACCATAGACTTCACCTGGCACCTTCATAAACCGCGCAACGATCCACGGCGATACTGTCATGGTGCGGTATACAAGTTCCGCATTGACTTGCAGCGACTTAGTGCCGTCTTCTGACTTATCCTTCGGCCAGATCAGGTGATAGCAGTAGATGTTCTCAGTCGAGTTGAATACAGTCGCCTCGACCAGATCAATCTCGACTTCAGGCTTGTCCTGTATTTGTTTAACCAATCGCTCTGGGATGTCAGCATCCGGCCATTGGCGCTGTATTGCCTCACCACGTATCCGCATCTTTCGATACACGTTATCAATTGTGCCGTGTGGACCTTCCTCCAGAGACACCAGATATTGCGGTACAGGCGTGAAGCGCACCGGAGAATCATCATCACCTGGCTGTACCAGCATGACGGCAGTGCCAACGCAAAGATCAAGCAAGAACTCAGACATCGCCAGATCAAAGTTGGTCTGCCGTACCACGGCAAACATCTTCTCAGCATAGACCTCTAGCGCCTCGGCAATCTCAGCCTTACGATCAAGCGGTATGTCTGCACCAGGCTGCAAAGTACACCACGCACGATACGGCGGGAACAAGGCTGATTGAATACGGTTGGCAAAACGCTGCGTTGAGTTGATCGCAGTTGCGTCGAACACGCGAGTCATCTTGTTCTGACCTGGTGTCTTACCTTCGTAGAACCCTGAGTACAAATTGCGCTGCGGGAGCGCAAACTCATAGCACTCCTCATAGATCGTGCGCCATTCTTCCTTACGTGCGTCAGCCTTTTCCTGACGCTTTAGGATTTCTTGAGGAGTGATACGTGCCATTTTAGTTGCCTATCTTTTTGCGCATTGCTTTTGCAAGCTGATTTTTTTCGTACACACGCTTTGATGACTTACTATGTTCAGAACCAGTATGTATCTGACCATTTGGCATCTTGTGAACCTCGCCTTTGTAGGCACGTCCATCTGAAAAATAATGTGTACCCTTAGCCATTAGTAGCTACCTTTTGGCTTTGGCTTGTTAGGGGCCTTCTTCGCATATTTCTTTTTCATGGCTTTCTGCATTTTTTTCATCTTTGGGTGCATCGGCATTACGCATTCTCCTTGTGTCTACGCGCAAAGGCTCTGGCCTCTGCTGGTGATGAGAAACCCCAACGCTTGAGCGCCAGGGCATATCGAGTCGGACGACCTTTTTCGTCCTTCATCTTTGCATTCATTCCTGAGAAACGTGCAGCAAAAGAAACACGGCGAGGATTAACACCACTTGAAACAGGCGCTCTAAGGTTTCCACCGTCCTTTCGCTCAAAGTGTCTTCGTCCCGCTTCATTCAAACCACCTTCTGGATTTTGATGTTTCTTTAAGGTCATGCGCGATACTTCCTCACCTTATCTGCAATCTTTTTAGGCTGTGGAACAGAAGAGCCAGTACCGCCGCCTTTTTTCTTCGCTCTCGATGTAGCCGCATATTCCTGTGGGGACAACGCCTTGATCGCCGCCTCCGGCAGATAGCGCTCTCCTGTGTCACTAGATCGTTTGCCTGACTTGGTGCGCCACTTCTGCTTGCCCCACTTCAGCAAAGACATCTGCGGTTTTTTCACGACGTGTATCCACCGCCCTTGGCTTTGTACTTCTTGGCAAGCAACTGCGCTTTTCTCGCTGACCACTTACCGGCTGGCGTACCCTGCACGTTTGACGCTTTAATCCGCTCAAACATGCGCTTACGCATTCCAGGCTTGGTATAGTTACCGGCTGCGTTGACTGCCATTACAGACCACCGAGACGACGCGCTAGGCCACCAATCATTCCGCTACGCTCTGGAGACAGAAGTGATCTCATGCCTCTGCTTCCGCGTCTTGCGCGAGCAGCGGCTGATCTTTCTGCTGCCGCAGCTACCGCTTCACGGCGCTCGCCAGCAGCGGCTTTGGCGGCTGTCTCAGCTTGCTTACGGGCAGTTGCTGTTTGCTGAACAGGCTCTGGCCTCGACGGACGTACTACATCAACAACTTCTCTAATGACCGGCGCGTTACTCATAATTGACTCCTGATAATCCCATTTGTGGCGTTGAACGCATTGGACTCAATAATGAACGCATGCCGCCAGTGCGACGCGCCCTCATGGTTGCGGCCAAACGACGACGCTCTTCGGCCTCTTCCGCTTCAACACGCGCTTCTTGCTTTTCCAGTAACTCTTCCTGGCGTTTCATTGCTGCTTCCTGCGCTGACGTATCAGGCATAGAAGGCTTCAACATATTAGTCATAGAACCTCGCATACACTAAACTATCCGACCCATCCGGGGCGTATTGCTTCAGTGTCGCCTCAAACTGAAAGTCCAGAAGACGCGCCCAGGCGACAGCCTCTTTGTGGGCTACTGATACCATAATATGAAGCCGACGTAAATCCAAGGCCGGTCCAATATGTTTAAAGAACCGTCTTGCACCTTTAGTCAGTTGCATTTTACGCTTCTTAATCCCGATTGTATCGACCATCAGCCAAGCCTCTGCAACACCAGGATAAAGCTGGGCGACACCGAACATCGCCAGACAGCGCCCGTCTCCGATCACAGTCCAGCCGAATCCCATACTACCGAGCGCATCGATCTGTTGGTCATAGGTCGGTAACAGATTCTTATTGCGCTCGGCATCGGGATACAACTTCATCAACTGAAACTGTGACGCATTACAAGGTACGACGCGCACGTTGGGTACATTGATCCATCGATGTACGTCATCGCAGTTTACCATATTGAGAACTCGGTGTTCGCTTGATACTGGCCCTTGGCTCCGGCTGCACCATAGCGCCCACCATAACCACGGGTCATGACTTTGTGTTCGCCGCCTCCAAGCATTAGATACCCGAATGCGTCTCCGACGTGCGAGTGCTCGTTTTTGTTTGGTGCGTCTCTGAATCGTTCCTGCCCTCCACTCATGGCGACCCGCTTGAAGTGATAACCACCGGCCAAAGACTTACGCAACCGCTGACAATCCTTGTGTACCTGTAGCCCAGCCTTCCGATCAATAAACCGATTCATGGGCATCGCTCCCGCTTCACGGCGCACCTGGAAGTCGTTTGATGCCGTAGGCCGCGCATTGAGGCCCAGCGTCTTCAGGTGATCGAATGCGGTCACCTCAAAGATCTCGTCGCGCTTTGATCCGGCAGGGTCGCCCCACACTAGGATATCCATCTTCGGATAATGCACATTAATCTCGTTCAAAAGAATCAGGCCGAATCGCTCAAGGCCCATATCCTCGGTCACGATCTCGCGTAACACGTTCCATCGGCCAGACGGTAAACGCTGACCGAATACCGCCGCAGGGGTCAAACCAAAGTCGAGGCCGATATGAATCGGCAGTGTCGGATCGACTGCAATATCGTCGCAGGACATGACCGAGTCATCGAACTCAGGCCACACCGGACGACCTTCCTGTACATACACATACTGACCACTAGCATAGCAGCGTATCCAATCTAGGTTCTTACCGCCGAGCTGCTGATCGTAGTAGCCAGGTGGCAAGTTGTTGATGTTCTCAGCCTTGGCACTGACCTTCCAGAACTTACCCGCCGCAGGAATCCCGTCAGGGTCACTACTGGACACCTCCATCACGCCGCCAGGTTGTTTGAAGAACTCCCACTTGTACTTGCCACGCACCGGCTCTTTCTCTGCGAGACGATGCCACCAGTGATCGTCGTCCATCGGGTTGGTGTCCATCCAGATACCGCGCCACGGGCAACCGCCATTACCTTTGGTCGGGAATCGACCGACACGGTGTGTGAGTCCCTGCACCACGGCTAAAGGCAACTCTCGCGCCTCATTCACCCATGCGCCGGTCAGCTCTAGCGACAAAAGTTTACGCACGTCCTTGGGTTGATCGAGCGCCATGAAGATCACCTCGCAATCGATACCGGCTGCGTCCCCGCGACTCGGTAACTTGATGTGATGCGAGATAGGAGGTGACCAGCGCATCGGTCCCCAAATGTTCTCAGGAAACAGCTCAAGCCACGTCTTGATGGTTGTGGTCCTAAGCTCTGGGTATGAGTTTCGCACGATCACGAATCTGCTGTATCGGATGCCGTCCTTTGGAGATGGCGGCTGCTTCACGGCGCGTAGCATGATCTCAGCGGCACAGCCATACGACTTGCCGGAACCAACCGGACCCATCAGCCCGCGCACAAACGAATCATCATGCAAAAACTTCCAGGTAGTCGGCGCACCAGAGAAATCCAAGTTCAGTCCGCCTAGCGCCTCGTCAGGAGAGATCTTCTTATTCGTCGGCGCTCTTCTGCG
>CAACVD010000313.1_pt1 | contig 23322 bp, 28 predicted proteins | sample 2381771 | NCBI WGS metagenome assembly CAACVD01 (sample SAMEA5211965, study PRJEB30684) | marine metagenome | biome: Marine; feature: Epipelagic; material: Water | collected 2015-10-15 | depth 15 m
GGATCCACGCAAGTTATGTAGAGTTTCAACCAAGAGCTCAATATATGAGAGCTTACAAAGAAGACGGAAAAACTAAGTACAAACCTATCACTGGAAAAGCAGTAGATTTAGTATAATATAAATGCTACATCGGTAGCATGGAACTCATTGATACAAATATACCAAAAGCAATAAATCGTGAGATACTTGACCATCTTGGAACAGTTGGTTGGAAATTTGCCTCTGATAAACAACGTAATCTAGCCGAACCGTTTCATCAATTTATTACTGGCGATAAAGTTTTGGATAAAGGCATGTTTATAGCTACCTTTGAAAGACCTGAAATGAACCATACTCCAGATCCAGTGTTAAATAATTTTGGAAAGTGGGTGTTTTATTTAGTTCAACAGCAAACAAGTTTTAGTTTATTAAGACCTTATAGAATGTTTTGGAATTTTTACACACCTGTATCTAAGCCTGATTGGCATTGTGATGATCCTAACATAGGCAGCTATGTTTCAATACTATATAATTTACACACGAATGATGGTGGCACTGAGTTCCAAAGCGGTGAAAAGATTGAAAGCAAAGAAGGACAAGCTATTGTTTTTGAATCTCATCATACACATAGAGGTTATGCACCAACTGAAGTTCATCATAGATTTAATTTAAATATGATATGTTTGACCAAATAAAAAAAGCAATTAGAGAAAGTAAGGTTTGTCATATACCTAATGCAATAGTATCTGATCAGAAAATTGATTTTAATTATATAGGTAGTTTGCTAAATAATAGTAATTGTAAAAACAAAATCAAAGTAGATAGAGAATTAGGTGCTAACGAAAATGATATTTTATCTAATCCATTTCAAATAAGAAAAGTTGAAAATGCAAATCATATTGCTCCTTTACATAAAATTATATGTGATGGATTACCAGATGTTAAGATAGATCAAGCTGATATATTTTTTTCTATGAAAAGATCTATTGGTGCTGCGCATGTAGATAGAGAAAATTCTTTAATCTTAGGTGTATATAAAAATACAATTTATAGATTCGAAAACCAAGATTTGAGTGTTGTTGTTAAACCTGGTGATTTGTTGTTGTCTCCTTCAGGTCATACACACTTTGCAATGTCGTATCAGGAAAGAATTATTTTATCATGGGGATTGTACACAAACTAAATACCAGAAACAAATTACGAATAATGCAACAATGCCTGAACAGAGGCATTCAATATGAAACAGTAGACTCCTGCATGTTCTACTATTCATTAGTCAAAATGAAAAAACCAAAATTAGTTCTTGAGCTTGGCACAGGTAATGGTTCAACAGCATTTATGATTGGACTTGCTATGATAGAAAATAGCAGAGGTGAAGTAATTACCATAGATAACGGTAAAGACTGGATTGGAATGGGAGAATATGAAAAAGCCATTAGGTGGTTTACAAAACATTACAAATTAGAAAAGCATGTTGATTTTAGATGTGAAGATATAGATTTAGAAAAAATTAAAGTTGATAAAATTGATATGGTTATCAGTGATTTTGATCGAAGTGCAAAGTTTAATTTATCACTTATTATATGGTGGTTATATAATGCAAATGAATATTCATCTTTGTTTATTGATAGTTTGTCAGAAAATTTTGATGCGTATTCTCATGTAAAAGAAACCATTGATTATTTCAATAGAGGAATTGTGCCTGGTAATTTACCAAAAAACCTATGGCCATTAGTGCAAGGTTACAAATTTACACAAACTGATATAAGAAAATGCAGGAATATGATAGAACATAATAGTATAACGTGGATAAAAAAAGAACCACATTTTATAGGAGTAGAAAAACTTTATTATGAATAAAATTGAATTTCAATTTTTACCAAACTTACCAATAGCGCGTGTGGTATTAGATAAAGATAAAATGGAAAAGATATACAACGAGTGTATCAATCTCAAAGATTATGAAAGTCAAAAATTTACTACAGGATTACAATCTTACAAAACACCTATTCATTACAGAATGAGAGAATGTAACCAGCTTATTCAAGAAGAAGTCTTAGGTATTGGTAAAGTGTATCAAGAAAAATTCGATATATTTTCAAGAAATTTAACTAACTCAAATCCTGATTTGTTAATAGATGCATCAGATATATGGGTTAACTATCAGAAAAAAGGAGATTACCTTCCGTTACATTTACATGAGGGTCTATTGTCTTGGGTGTTATGGGTTCAAATACCTTATGACATTGAAAAAGAAAGAGAAATTGATAACACTGGTAAAGGGGGCAAAGGGAATACTTCGTGTTTTGCATTTAATTATTCTACAATTGATTGTAACTTACAATCACAAATTATACCTGTATCTAAAAAAGAAGAGGGAACTTTGCTGATGTTTCCCTCAAAATTGCAACATTTATGTTATCCTTTCTATACTTCAGATGGTGAAAGAATATCAATATCAGGTAATTTAAAATATAGAATGGAGGTGGTAAAATAGATTATGGCAATAAGTAGATCACAAATACCTGCACAAGTAGAGGGAAAGCTTAGAGGAGCTAGAAAGAACCCTATGGCTAAAAAGCTGAGGACTTCAAAATATAAGCAAAAAGTGATACACTCCAAGAAAGTGTATAATCGTAAAAGGACAATAACGTAATGGCAACATCAGGAACTACAGCATTTAATTTAAATATTGATGAAATTATCGATGAGGGATACGAAAGATGTGGTCTTTCAACAACCTCTGGTTTCAGTCTTAAGTCAGCACGAAGAAGTCTTGATTTATTATTTGCTGAGTGGGGCAACAGAGGCATACACCTTTGGAAAGTAGCTTTGCATGAAAAAGCATTAGTGCAAGGACAAGCTGAGTATTCTGTGGCTTCAGACGTAAGCGATGTGCTAGAAGCTTTTATTTCATCTACTGCAGCTTCTTCTAATGGAATTAATACTCAAGATGTTTCTCTTACAAAAATTGATAGATCTGCATATGCTGCTTTACCAAATAAGCTTTCACAAGGTCAACCATCACAATATTATGTACAAAGACATAAGACACCTAAAATATTTTTATATCAATCGCCTGATTTGAATACTTATACAACACTTAAATATTATGTAATAAAAAGAATTGAAGACGCTGGAGCATACACAAATGATGCAGATGTTGCATATAGATTCTTGCCATGCATGTGTGCTGGTCTTGCTTATTACATATCAATGAAGAAAGCACCACAAATGGTGCAACAAAATAAATTAATTTATGAGGATGAGCTGAAAAGAGCTTTAGATGAAGATGGACAAAGAGCATCTACATTTATTACTCCACAATCATTTTATCCTAATGGACTATAACAATGGCAAAATACGCAACAGGTAAAAATTCAAAAGCAATATCAGATAGATCTGGAATGCAATTTCCATATACAGAAATGGTTAAAGAATGGAATGGATCATTAGTTCATGTTTCTGAGTTTGAACCAAAGCACCCACAGATAAGAAGAAAAAGAGCTGTTGCAGATGCTATAGCTTTACAAAACTCTAGAGTGATGAAATTTCAACAACCATCAGTCAAATTTGCAAACGATGTTACAATATCAGATTCAGGGGGAGCTTCAGTTGGTGTTGCCAATCTAAGTCTACCAGGAGACTTTGCTTTTAGAACTGAAGTGTTTCCAACTACACATAGTGATATTACAAAAGGTCCTGGTGTTGCCTCTATGGTGCCTGAGGACCCATCTGTACAAAATCAAAGAAGAGAACTTAAAATGTTAGTAAGACAAGTAACGGTGGTAATATCATGAGTATTTCTCATTCTGCATTTATTACACAAGTTAGAAACTACGCAGAGGTAGATTCTAATGTTTTAACTGATACTATAATCGATGAGTTCATTAGATCTGTTGAATTAGATGTAGCAGGAAAGGTAGATTATGACGACCTTAGAAAATATTCTACATCGACTTTTACTGCAAACAATAGGTTTGTAAGTTTACCTGGAGACCTTACGATTATGAGATCTATCGAGGTAATAAATGGCTCAACAAGAATATTTGCACAAAGAAGAGATACAAGTTTTATATCAGAATATAATAACTCAGGAGCTACAGGTGTACCTGAGTATTGGGCAAACTGGGATGATTCTAATATCATTGTAGCACCTACTCCAGATCAAGCATATACAATTCAAATTAATTTTATTACTGATCCAAAACACTTTACATCGACTAATTCAACGTTTTTATCAACTTATCAAGAATCTATGCTTTTGCATGGTGTCCTATCTGAGGCTTTCAGGTTTTTAAAAGGACCCCAGGATATGTACAAACTGTATGAAACAAAGTACAATGAGGAAGTACAGAATTTTGCTCTTCAACAAATGGGGAGAAGAAGACGTGCTGAATATGATGATGGAGTACCTAGAATTAAGATACCTTCACCATCACCAAATAGTTAAAAATTTAAAAGGAGAAAACTATGGCGATAACAACAAATGCAATTTGCAATTCATTCAAAAAAGAATTGTTAGCTGGTGAGCATGACTTTGATACCGCTCCAGGTGGAGATACGTACAAGTTAGCTATGTTTACTTCTCAAGCAACGCTTGGGGCTTCTACTGTAGGTTACGCAACACCCAATGAAGTATCATCACCATCAGGTGGATACTCTGCTGGTGGAAAAGCTTTAGTCAACGGAGGAGTAAAAGTATCTTCTGGTGTGGCTATAACAAGTTTTTCTAACTTGTCTTTCACTGGTGTGACTTTGACTGCTAGAGGTGCATTAATTTACAACACAACAACTGATGCTGGTTCTGGAACCACAAACGCAGTTGCTGTACTAGATTTCGGCTCAGACAAAACTGCAACGTCTGGAACATTTACTATTCAGTTCCCTGCGTTCACAACTGCAGCTTCAATCTTAAGACTTGCTTAAAGTAGGTAAAATGAAAATATGTCTAATGCTTGGGGTCAATTAACTTGGGGAGAGAATGATTGGGGTGCACAAAATAATACATCTCCAATCGCAGCTTCTCAAATTTTAAACTCAAGCATTGGAACAACATCAATCCCTAACGAAGGTTTAATTGAAATTGGTTGGGGAAGAGACACATGGAACGATAACGCAGCCTGGGGTATTGCTGGTACTCTTATCACCGGCTCAGTCACATTAACATCATCTGCAGGTCAAGTTACAATCGATGCAGAAATAGGATCTGGTTGGGGTCGTGGTACATGGAACAATAATGAAGCTTGGGGTATTGCTGGAACTCTAATTACACCTTCTGTGTCGATGGCTTTCTCAACAGGACAGGTTACAATTGATTCTGAGATTAGTGTTGGTTGGGGTGGAGATGCATGGAACATAAATGCTTGGGGTGATCTTGCAGGAGCTTATGTTGATGTAACAGGAACTCAATTTGCGTCAAGCGTTGGTAGTGTTACACAAAGTATTGATGCTCCAGTTGATGTAACAGGATCTCAACTAAACGGAAGTGTTGGTCAAGTAATTGGATCTGCAATTGTTGATGTAAGCCCAACTGGTATTCAAGCTACATTTAGTATTGGAAATGAAGATACAACACAAGGTGTTGAGCAAGATGTTACTGGATCACAGTTAGCTTCTTCAGTTGGATCTGTAACTATTGATAACACTTTCTTAATTGGAAGTGGTTGGGGTAGAGACACTTATGGCAACTTAGGTTGGGGTGTTAATTATTCTGCTCTTCCTTCAATGGCTGCACTTACAATGTCAGTTGGTAATGAAGAGGCACAAACTGATGTTGAGGTATCTGTAACTGCACCAAACGCATTAGGATTTACATTTGCGGTACCATCGTTCTCAATACAAATTGATGCAGATATAACTGTCCTAGCTACTGAAGATCAATTAGATATGACTTTGGGTAGTTTCTCATTAGTACAAGATACTAACGAGCCTGTAACTGGTCAACAAATGACAGCATCTGTAGGTCAAGTAGATGCAGTTTCTGTAGCAGATGCTAGTGGAATACAAGGCACATTAACATTAGGAAACTTTACTCTAGTTCAGTCAACAAATGAGTCTGTCACAGGTCAACAATTGACTATGACAATGGGTAACGCAGATGAGGTTCCTGATCAAATTGTTGGGGTATCAGGATTACAAGCTGCTACTTCTGTTGGAAGTGTTGGTATTGTTATTGATTGTGTAGTTGATGTAACGGGCACGGTATTGACTTCAACAGCCGGTAGCACTAGTATCTATGCATGGCGTGAGGTTGACCCTGGAGTAAATAATAATTGGACAGAGGTTGATTTAGCAGCGTAAGAAGTGTAAAATTATAATTATTTAGGAGAAAAATTTTATGGCATCAAGTTATTCAACAGACCTCAAACTAGAGTTGATGGTAACCGGTGAAAATGCTGGTACATGGGGTGACAACACAAACGAAAATTTAAAATTACTTCAACAAGCAATTGCTGGATTTGAATCAGTAACACTTACAAATGGTGGTACAGTAACACTAGCGATGACTAACGGAGCATTATCAAACGCTCGTAATATGGTTATTAAGTTTGCTACAATTACTTTGAACAGTGCATCAGTTGTAACAATCCCAGATGGAATTGAAAAATTCTACATCTTTGATTTGACTGCTGTGTCTGGAGTTTCAAACTTAACAATCAAAACTGTAAGTGGTACAGGTTTTGCACCAGCAGAACAAAAAATTGTTGCTGCATATGCTGACGGTACAAACTTAAACGAAATTGCACTTGACACTTTAGGTGGTACAATCGGAACTGCTCAAATAGCAGACAATGCTGTTACAACTGCAAAGATTCCTGATAACGCAATTACAACTGCTAAGATTTCTGCAAACCAAGTTACAACTGCAAAAATACCTGACAACGCAATTACAACTGCAAAAATTTCTGCACTTCAAGTAACAACTGCAAAAATTGCTAACGATGCTGTTGGTTCTGACCAATTAGCAAACACTCCAGTTTCAGCAGGTTCTTACACTAACGCTGCTATCACTGTTGATGCTCAAGGTAGAGTTACAGCTGCAGCTTCAGGAGCTGCTTCAGGTGGAGATGCATTTGACTTTACATTAGCTGTTGCTGGACCAGGACCAGTTTCTACAACTTACTCACCACTTAACCCTTCCTCAACTGCAGGTTATGGTTACATGGCTGGTGGATCTGGAAACGGTGGTCAAAGAGGAGTACCAGTTAGAATTGGTGGTAACGGTGGAACAGGATCATATGGTTTCTTTACATTCAATGCACCAGGTGGACTTAGCGGAACTACAGTTAACGTAGGTGGCCCAGGTGGTGGATCACAATTTGGTAACATCATGTCAGTATCTTCTGCAAACAATGGTGGAAGTCAGATAGATCCAGGTAACCCAGGTTCTGTAACTTTCAACTTACCAGGTGGTAACGTACCAGGTACAAACCAAAACTCATTAACAAATACTCCATTTGATAACAGTGCTGACTATGCACCGCTTGTCATGCTTTTTGAAGGAGAAACTACTGATGCATTTGGTAATACTTACCCAGGTGCTCAAAACGGATTCTTTTTAGTTCAAAATATTCAAGGAGGACAAGGTGGATCTCCAAACACACCAAGAACAGATGGTAATCCAGGATACTTATTCTTCTATGAGAAAAATGGAGGAGGATTCTAATGGCACACATTATCTGGAACGCAGCAGGATATCATATTGGTTTATCAGCTAACGACACTGATAAAGATTATTTTTTATCTCATGAACCAACTGCAACAACAACGAGTATATCAGAAGCTGATTTCTTATCTTTAGTTAGAAAAGAAAAACAACTTCTAGGTGCTGATCACTCATTAGATAATACTGATGAAACAAGATATGAATGTACCAAAGACAGTCACCAAATAACTGATTGGGATTGTGGAGGAAGAATTCCTAATGCAAACTATTTTAAAGAAATTCTAGAAGGTATCATTAAACAATGTGATGACCATATGTATTGTCACAATGAAGATAAAGATACTGCATTCAACGCAAAAGTCACTAGTCACAAAGCTAATTGTGAAACAATACTAGGTGAAATCAATGGCGGCACATGGGCTGAACCATCATGGCCAACTGATTCAGTATATAAGTATTGTGAAGGTAGATTTGGCTCTGCTTTGAGTGATTGGGAAATCCCAGTTTAATTGACTTCTTAAGATAATTAAAATAGAACATCTTGTATGTTCGAGAAGAAAATTAAATTTCTTTGTCTAAAAGAATATCTTGAATTTGCTGATCATAAACCTGAGCCGGTTTCTCTAAACTTACCAGAGTGGTATAAAAAATTAGAGCATACTTTCAAAAACATGACAGTAAAAGGTTGTCTTCCTTTTATGGATACTTTGACAACTGGTTATTTAATAAGAGCAAGTCAAGACTTTTACATTGATTTACAACACAATCCTGAAGCAAAGAATGATGAAGACAAATGGCATATGAGATGTGCACCTGCATTTGCAGTAGCTTCTCCATCATTAAAAGCTAACGCTGAATATTTGGGTTTAGATATTTCAGGAAGCACACATCACTATAAACAATTAGAAGGCTCAAAATTTATAGAAAGAAATTTAGCATCTCATTTTATTAAGTTTGATAATCCTTGGTATATAGAAACACCTCCAGGATATTCTTGTCTATTTACACCTCCTCTTAACAATGGTGACGATAGGTTTGAATGTTTAGCAGGTATAGTTGATACAGACACTCATTATATGAGAATAAACTTTCCTGCAGTATTCAATGGTTGGAAATATAAAAATGGTTATAAGGGCACTATTAAAAAGGGGACACCTTTGGTACAAGTAATACCATTTAAAAGAGAAAGTTGGAAAATGGAGATAGGTACTGTAGACAAAAAAGAGGTTGATAGAAGAGGATTTAAAATGACAGTACAAAGATTTAAATATATAAGATCTGTATGGCACAAGAAGATAACAAAATAATTTTTGATCAAACACAAGACAATATAGGTAAATGGGTAAAGATTTATGATAACTTTATGCCTATGGAAAAACTTGCAAAGCTATTACAGTTTTGTAATTCAGATGTATGTAAAGAACATTGGATAGCTGGAAAAGTTGGTGACAGAGGAGATGGTGGTAAAGTTAAAAAAGAAACAAGAGTTGTTGATTGTTTAGGTCTAACTAATATTGCAAAATCATATACTGCTGTACACTATGCTTGGTATATGAAAAGTGTAGTTTGTAAATTAATAGAAAAATATGTGCAGGACACAGGTGCACAAATATTTGATTTTAGAGTTCACGATATAGAGGTTTTAAGATATAATGTAGGTGGTAAGTATGAACCACATATTGATGCAAGTCTAACATATCCAAGAAGAGTAAGTATGATAATGCTTCTTAACAATGATTATGAAGGTGGTGAATTATATTTCCCTGGTGTTGGAGAAATTAAGGTCGCGCCAAATAGAGCTATTGTATGGCCAAGTAATTATGTTTACATTCATGGTGTTAAACCAATAACAAAAGGAACAAGGTATAGTATAGTATCATGGCTACTTTAAAAGAAGCAAAAATTATAAAAGATTTTATTACACCAGAGGAAGCAAATTTTTATTTGTGTTATACACAGATGCATCAGAGAAACAATCCTATGGCAAGTAATCCAAATAGTTATGAAGCACCTAATGATGATACTGCATATTATTCAGATCCCCTTACTGAAAGTCTAATGTTAATGAAACATGAACGTATGGAAAAAGAATTAGGTATTAAACTATTTCCAACATACACATATTGGAGAATGTATACCTATGGATCTGAACTTAAAAAACACACAGATAGAAAAGCTTGTGAAGTATCAGTTACACTTCATCTAGGTTCAGATGGCACTCCTTGGCCTATTTGTTTTAACAACGAATGTTATGAATTAAAGCCAGGAGAAGCAGCTATCTACAAGGGAATCGAATGGCCACATTACAGAAAAGAACCATATAAAGGTGACTTTTATAGTCAGGTATTTATGCATTATGTTCATGCTGATGGTTTATACCAGGCATACAAGTTCGATCAGAGACCTATGGTAGGTTTAAAGAAATAAGGCTTTATGCTATAATAAAGCATGCCTTTAACAAATGTACAGATAAGACCAGGATTCAATAAACAAGTAACTCAAACAGGCGCAGAAGGTCAATGGACTGATGGTGACTTTGTGAGATTTAGATATGGGTTGCCTGAAAAAATAGGTGGCTGGGAACAGATTCTTAATAAAACTTTAGTTGGTGCAGTAAGGGAACAATTAGTTTGGGCAGACTTACTTGGTAGAAAGTATGCTGCACTTGGTTCTAACAAAGCTTTGACTATTTATTTTGAAGGAGCTTTCTACGATATCACTCCATTAGACACAGCTCTTACTGGAGCTACATTCACTACAGTGAATGGGTCGCCAACGGTTACCGTAAACAAATCTGGACATGAATTTTCTAATGGTGACTTATTTACATTTACATCAGTAACACCACCAGTAGGTGCAGGTTACGTAGCGAGTGATTTTACAACAAACACTTTTGAGGTAGTAAACAGAATAGATGCAGATAGTTTTACAATTACTATGGCTGCTAATGCAGGAACCTCAGTTTCTAACAGTGGGTCAGCTACCATAAATCCTTATGTAGAAGTTGGTCCTTTGAATCAAACTGGAGGATACGGATGGGGAACAGCAGCATGGGGTGGAGCATCAGGAACTGTATCTACACTTAACGGAGCTTTACTTAACGATTCTGCAGGAACAGGCGGATCTGGAACGTCAATCACATTATCATCTACTGTAGGGTTTCCAACTTCTGGTACAATCAAAGTTGGAGCTGAGTTTATATCGTACACCGGAACATCTAGTAACGATCTTACTGGCATCACAAGAAATGTTGCCGGAACACAATCTGCACATTCGAATGGTTCAGGGGTTGAATATTATATTGGTTGGGGACAAGCTAGTTTATCTACAACGGTAATTCTTGATCCTGCGTCTTGGTCTTTAGATCATTTTGGACAAGTCTTAATTGCTACAGTTAAAAATGGTAAAACATATAACTGGGATCCTTCTGTTGCAAACGCGTTGAATACTAGAGCTACAGCAGTTACAGGAGCCCCTACTAAATCTGTAATGTCAATCGTATCTGAAAGAGACAGACACCTTATTATTTTAGGAACAGAAACAACTGTTGGTGATGCAGCAACTCAAGATAAAATGTTTATTAGATTTTCTGACCAAGAAAACACAAGCACATATGCACCTACATCTACAAACACTGCAGGTACTTTTAGGCTAGATTCTGGTGTAAAAATTGTTGGAGCTGTAAGAGCCAAAGATTATATTTTAATTCTTACTGATACCTCTGCTTATGTAATGCAGTTTGTAGGTCCACCTTTTACTTTCAGTATAAGACAGGTAGGATCTAATTGTGGTCTTATTGGTCAACATGCATTGAGGTATGTTAATGGTGCTGTCTGGTGGATGGGTCAAGCTGGTGGTTTCTTTGTTTATGATGGTACAGTTAAAAACGTTCCTTGTTTGGTAGAGGATTTTGTATTTACAAGTAAAGGAACTAATCTTGGTCTTAACTACAATGCAGGTGAACAAATCTATGCAGGTCTAAATCATTTATATGAAGAGATAAGTTGGTTTTATTGTAAGAATGGCTCAGAGCAAATTGACAGAGTTGTAACTTACAATTATGCAGAAGGTCTGTGGACTACAGGATCATTATCAAGAACGTCTTGGCATGATTCAACTTTATACGATGAACCATATGCAACAGAATATACTGCTGCAGCTACACCTAGCTTTCCTGTCATACAAGGTGTTACATCACAGAACGGAGCTACTACATACTATGAGCATGAGGTAGGCAACAATCAAGTTGATTCGTCAGGTAATAAAACAGCTATACCTGCTTTTATACAGTCAGGAGATTTTGACTTAGATATAGAAGGTAATGGTCAATTTTTTATGTCTATGAGAAGATTTGTGCCAGACTTTAAATTACTAACAGGAGATGCACAGGTTACAATTAATCTTAGAAACTTCCCATCTGATTCAGCTTCTTCATCACCTTTGGGTCCATTTACAATAAATAGTTCTACTGCTAAAATAGACACAAGAGCTAGATCTAGATTTGCTAATCTTAAAATTGCTAATCTATCAACTGATCAAAACTGGAGATACGGAACATTTAGAGCTGATATACAACCAGACGGAATGAGAGGCTAATGGCAAAAATTAATATTATAATACCTGAACCAAGAAGCGAGTATAGTGAAGAAAACCAAAGACAAATCTCACAAGCTTTAAGAACTACTCAAGATCAACTTAATACAAATTTTCAACAAGAACTTAAAAACGAACAGGATGCTTTTAATTATTTCTTATCATGACAATACGATATAAAAACCAAGGATATAAACAAACTGGGACTGGTAAGACAACAGTATTCACATGTCCTACTGATGCAACAGTTATAGTAAAAAGTATTTATTGTGCAAATAACGATGGGTCATCAGCAATTTTAGTCAACATGAATTTAGTAGACTCATCTGATTCAAACACAGAGTATGAATTTTTTAGAGATGATGTTGCTGCTAAATCACAAGTCAATGCTTCTCCCCAAGGATTGAACTTAGAAGCAGGGGATGCAATAACAGTACAAGCAGCTACAGGCAGCGGTAAAATTCAAGGTGCAATAAGTTTTGCACTCATAGATAGATCACAGGAAAATGGCTAGAGTAAAATTTGTAAACTTTACCCCAAGACCAAAACCACCTAAACGTCCAGGTCGTCATAAGAAAAGACTTAACAAAAGCGAGAAACGGAGCTATAAGAAGTACAACTCTCAGGGACGTTAGTGATTCAACATATTCTTAAAACACCAATCCATGTAGGAAAATTAGAAGAACCTATATTAACAAGATCGATAATGACGATGGTTAATGATTGTATGCATACCAAAAATTTTAGAACAGAAAGCAATTTTGGTGGATTACAAACTAATAAGTATGATGCGAATACAAACGAAAAACTTTCAGTAAAACTATTAGAAGAGACCACTAAATACGTTGAGTCTTTACATAGAAAAAAACAATTTAAAATAACACTTAATGGATTTTGGATTAATATAAATATGAAAAATCATTTTAACGTAGAGCATATGCATTATAATTATCAAAACAAATTTTCTGGTATATGGTATGTGCAGTGTGGTGAGGGGTCTGGTAATTTAGTATTTAAAGGACGTGATGACTTTGTATCAGTAAGCCAACTAGACCAATATTTTAATAAAGAGTTTACTAACGATTATGAATTACAACCAAAACCTAATGATCTTATTTTGTTTCCGTCATATCTTAAACATTGGGTAAAACCTAACATGACTGAAACACCTAGAATATCAGTAGCTTTTGATATAGGTTTTATTGACGTATGAAAATAATTGACAACTTTTTAAATGACGAAGAATTTAAACCTATAGTAGAAACATTTTTGGGTGAAGAGTTTCCATGGTTTTACAATGATGCAATATCAGAACGTGGTGATGACAGGTTTCAATTTATACATGGACTGTACAAAGACTGTACATTTGTTTCTAATTTTGCACCACTTATGTTTCCAATACTAAACAAACTTAATATGTTTATGTTAAAGAGAATCAAAGCAAATCTAATTACAAGAACAGAAAAACAACTTAAATCTATACCACATATTGATTTTAAAAATATCAAAACAGCCATATTCTACGTGAACACGAACAACGGATACACACAATTCGACAACAAAACTGTGCCTTCAGTTGCTAATAGAATTGTAATATTTGACAGTAATCTTAAGCACTCTTCAGTATCTCAAACAAATACAAAACAAAGGGTGGTTATAAATTTTAATTATGTTACACAGGAAAACAATGAAAATTAAAGGTGATAACACAAGTATCTATTTTGCTTTCAACGATGAGGAGATAGCAAAAATAAATAAGGTTGGTTTTATACAAATAGAAAATGCAAACAGAAAGCATTTTTTAAATATGATGATGGGTCTTTGTGTAGAGCTTAACAGAGCAACTGACGAGGAATTTGCTAATTTACTTTCAAAGGGAGATACTGTAGAAGATAAGGATAGTACAAATAAAAATGAAATAAAACGTGTTAAACCAGAAAACATAACGGAGGAACAATGGCAGAATTACCTAAAATTCCTGCAGAAGCAAAAGAAATCATAAAACATAAAAGGACGGGAGCTGTATATGCTGATAAAGCTGCTTTTGATGCTGATGTTGCTGATCCCAATACTGATACTACTGCTGATGATTATAGACAGGACTTGGAAATAACTGTAGCTAAGCTGACCATTCAAGGCAAAACCAAAGAATGAAACCTAGAGGCGCAACTGAACTACAGTTGGAGATGTTACACAAACACGTTTCTAAGGACGTGTTAGATCAAGTACAAATATGTACATCAATACCAGGTAAAGTTCCTATAGATCCAAGTAAACTAAATATACTTTGGCAAAAGAATTCTTATGATCAGCCAAATCTTCAAGAGTTCTTTGGTAATAAAGCCAGACATAATGATTATGATTGGTATGTATTCAATAGTCATTGGTGTTATGAGAAGTTTAGATATTTCTTTGATATACCTGCACAAAAATCTGTAGTAATTAAAAATGGTTGTACAAGTTTTCCAACCAGAAAGATTTATAAAAAAGGTGATCCAATAAAAATATTGCATCACAACACACCTTGGAGAGGCTTAAATGTATTGTTAAGAGCAATGCAAGATATAACAGATCCTAACATTACTTGTGATGTCTACAGCTCTACACAAGTTTATGGTGACTCATTTAAACATAACAATGATGATCAATTCAAAGCATTATATGCCCAAGCAGAAAAATTACCGAATGTGAATTACATTGGTTATAAACCAAATGAATACATTCTAGAACACATGACTGATTATGATTTGTATGTTTACCCTAGTATATTTGAAGAAACTTTTTGTGCATCAGCTCTTGAGGCTTTAGCTGCAGGAGTGCATGTGATAACAAACAATTATGGTGCACTGTACGAAACATGTGCTGAGTGGCCTGTATATGTCAACTATTCTGATAACTACCTACAGATGGCAAAAGACACAGCAGTAGCTATTAAGGTTGCATCACAATATTTACATGAGGATCACATACAAGACCATCTTGAGGAACAACAAAAGTTTTATAAAAGATTTTACAATTGGAAAAAGAAGGGTGCAGAATGGGAAAGTTTCTTGAGAGGAGCACTGAGTGAGCGTAAAGCCTAGACCAAAGATACCTGACCAAGTTGCTGCTCTTGCACCAATGTGGAAAACGGACACCGAACAAGTCAAACTAAAATTAAATAAAGCACCGTACTCAATATTTGTTGCTACACCTGTACACGATCAATGTTCTATTCATTACACACAAGGCTTACTTGAATTCCAACAGTTATGTATCAAAAGAAATGTAGATGTAACCTTTGCAATCATGAAGTCATCACTAGTGACTCAAGGTAGAAACCTTTGTGTTTCAAGCTTTTTAGAATCAGATTATACACATATGCTATTTGTAGATTCAGATATATTGTTTAATGCAGAATCAATTTTTAAAATGATACAGAGAGATAAGGATGTGATATCAATACCTTATCCTTTGAAGACGTTAGCTCATAATAAAGTTTTTGATAAATTTAAAAAAGGTGAGATCAAGACATCTCAAGATATACAAAAATGGTCAAATCTATATCCAATGAAAGTATTAAATGAGAAAGATATTACAGTAGAGAATGGAGTCATTGAAGTAACACACAGTCCGACCGGATGTATGTTAATCAAGAGGGGTGTGTTTTCCAAACTAATACAAAAGTATCCTGATAAAGCTATTGTTCAAAAGACTGTTATTAACGGTAAATATGTAACTAAACCGCACATGTGGAACTTCTTTGATTGCTTACATGATCCTGTAGAGAAAACATATCTTGGAGAAGACTTTGCTTTTTGTAAGTTATGGAGAGATATAGGTGGTCAATGTTTCGCCTTTATTGACGATCCTATTGCTCATATAGGTGAACATCAGTATGAAGGGCGTTTCGCTGACGAGTTGATATTACCTAAGTAAAATGGTAATATTCTACATTAAAGATCTTTTATAGGAGAAATATACTAAATGTTACAATTCTTACCCTACGCATTAGCAGCCTACGGAGGTTATCAAGGATATCAAGGTGCAAAGGATTCAGGAGCATCTGGTCTTGGCAGAATATTAGGAGGAGCTATCGGTGCTTACGGTGGATATAATTTAGGTCAAGCTGGTGGTTTTGCACAACGTGCAGGTTTTGGTTCTACTGTTCCAACGTTCACAAACATACCTGGAGTATCACAGATACCTTTCATGTCACAATTCAGTAATACTCCAGCTATAAATTCAAGATCAATGTCAGCAGTGCCTGGTGGTGGTGATCCAAAAATGTTTGCACCTACAGATCAGAAAAAAGCTACATCACTTTTAGATATTTTAAAATCAGAAAATGATAAGGGTAATATGGTTTACAACCCAGCAAAAGTATCTGGAGCATTAGCAGCTACATTATATGCAGCAGGAGCATTTGATAATCAACCAACTGATATATATTCTCCAGGTTACAATATGAGTTATTTAGAATTACAAAAACAAAGACCAGGTTACACATACATAGATCCTGCTACAGGACAAGAAAAACAATATGAAAAAGTTTATGCACCTGAGGAACAAGGTAAAGATGACAAAAGATTTGGTCCTTACTCTATGAATGTTCAAAGACTTAGAACAGGTGGTATAGCGGAGATACAAAAATTTAATGAAGGTGGTGTTAACTATCTTCCATCAAAAGTTTCACATGACGAAAACGATGCAACTAATTATGTTAGAGCAACGGGATATGTAGAAGATGGAGCAGGAGTCGGTGATAAAGACGAGGATACAATGTTAGCTCAATTAGCAGACGGTGAGTTTGTAACAAGAGCAGATGGAGTGTTAGGTGCTGGAATCATAGCTGGTGGAAATCCAAATAGTATGAAAGATCTAAGAGAAAAAGGTGCCAAATATTTCTACGAACAACAAGCTAGATACAAACGTGTATTTGATTTATTGAAGGAGAAAAATGGCGACAGCACAAAAAAAAATTAAACCCCTAGTAAGCATATTACCATTAGAGCCAAAAGACATTGAAAAATTTTGGCCACTAGCTGAGTTCATGGTGGCAGAGGCCTTAGTATTTTCCGGTAAGTATGCAGATCCATCTTGGGTTATGGAGAACTTAAAAAAAGATTCTATGCAATGTTGGATTATGTTTGGATCTGATGAGCTAGAGGAAAACAAAGTATTTGGTATTTGTGTTGGGCGTATTGCAGAAATGCCAAACTATCTTCAATACGAAATATTAATTTGCACAGGTAAGAGAAGAGATCTTTGGGAAGATTCTCTTATACAATGCGTAACAGATTTTGCTACAGTCAATAAATGTAAAAGACTTAGTATAATGGCCAGACCCGGTTGGGAGAAAGTTTCTAAAAAGTGGGGCTGGAAAAAGAAACATGTACAACTAGAGAAATGGATTTAATATGAGTTTTTTAGGAGGCGGAAGATCATCACAACCATCGACACCATCATCAACTACATCTTTTGTTCGTGAAGCTCCCGGTATAGAAGAACGAAAGATAGAGTTGATGGACATTGCGCGTCAGGTAGCGCAACAGCCAATCAATTTACCTGATGTTCAAGTAGCACCATTATCTGGTTTAGAACAATTAGGAATGACTGCTGCAGGTACAACAGGTGTTGGAGCAGGTACGGTTGGTTCTGGTATAGGGCAAATTACAGGAGCGGCAGCTCCTATCGGTGCAAGTCAAATAGCACAATACTTAAATCCTTATCAATCTTACGTGACAGATGAGATAGCAAGACAATCAGGAATTATGTCAAACCAATTAGCAGCTAACGCAGTAAGAGCTGGTGCATTTGGTGGCGGAAGAGAAGGTGTTCAACAAGCTGAATTACAGAACAGAACTTTAGATGCAATGGGTAGAGCACAGGCTCAAGGTTTTAATACAGCATTAGGTGCTGCACAAAGACAACAGCAAGTTGGTTTATCAGCAGGTCAACAATTAGGTCAGCTAGGTCAGCTTCAACAAGGAATGGCTCAACAAGATATTAATCAATTATTAGGTGCAGGTGGGGTTCAAAGACAATTAGCTCAATCTGCTCTCGATGCACAAAGACAATCAACATTACAACAACAGTATGAACCATACCAAAGAGCTGAGTTCTTGGCTAACTTATATGCTGCTGGACCTAAAACACAATCAGGATTAACGATGGGTACAGCTCCAACTACAAGTCCATTAGCACAAGCAGCAGGTACAGGTATAGGAGCATTCGCAGCTTATCAAGGTATGCAACAAAATCAATAGGAGGTTAAATGTCAATAAACAAAATATTAAACCGTCCTATTTTTAGAAAAGAAGCATTAAAAAAAGGTCATCTCAAACCTATAACAGCACAAACAGGTATAATGGTTGGCCAACCTTATACACCTCCACCACCTCCAGCTGTAAGACCTGGTATGTTTAAAAGAGGATTAAGAGCTATTGGAACTCCAGCATTTGGTTTTGGTTATGGTTTAACTGATTCCACATTAAGTGGAGTAGCACCTAACATGAATCCCTATGCTAGAGAAGCTATTAATGTTGGTGCTGGTCTTGGTTTAAACTCATTAGCATTACGATATGCACCAGCAGCATTATCATCAGGTTTCTTACCTGCAACCTTAGCTCTTGGTATTGGATACGGAACAGGTGAACTAGTCAAAGCAGGTATTAAAGAAAGAAAAAGAATAAAAGCTATGTCTCCAAAAGAGTATGAAGCTTTTAAAAACGAACAAGAGGCAAAAGCTTTTAGTTATTTTGGTGATGGTTTATCTGATTCAGATTTGTTTGGTGATTTCAAACCTGAAGTGGTAGATGAAATATCTAAAAAGAAACCCCCAACTACAATACCTAATCCTGGATCAGGTAGACCAAGTTCTAAATTTTATAAACAAAAAGAAACTGACATAGCAACTGAGCCAGACAATGTAACTAAGTTTGGTAAAGAGAAAAAAATTGATACTGCTAAAATTGCAGAGAATGCAGTTGAAGCTAATAGTGGTAGAGCTGGGGATACTGCAAGTGCTGTAGCTAGAGAAAAAACATTACCACAACCAGAGGCACCAAAAGTTGAAGGTGCACCTACAATAGATAATCAAGACGATGCTCCTAAAGGTAAGGGAGATCCTGATAAATCTACCATTGGAGCAGGAAGTGCACTTAAATTACAATTAGATGAAGCACAAAAAATGGTTGAAGATATGAGAAAAGGTAAAGGTTCAAATGCTAATTTAGTATTTTTAACAAACTTAGCATCAGGTCTTCTTACAGGAAAAACAAATAAAAGCGGCATAGGTGGTGCTATGGAAGTCTTTGGAGCTGCATTAGGACCAGCAACTAATAATATGATTATGGTCAAAATGAAAGAAGATGAGATTAGAGATAATTTATTAGGAAGAGTATTAGATTTCCAATCTGACTTCTTAAAAGCACAGAACGAAGCTTATGTAATGCCTGACACTGACCAAGTTGGAGTTATTCAAATGACTAACAAAGAAGATAGAATTGTAAACGTCCCAGGTAGAATATTAAAAGATGGAACAAAACAAATTGCAACGGGTCGAGTAGATCAAAATGGTGTTAACATTTATCAAACAGTAGATCCATCACTAAACTTTATTAATAATGATGATGCTAACAAGAATACATTAGAGCTTGCAGAAGGTATTGCTGGTAAGTATGCAGCCGTAAACTTAATTAATAGAAGTTTAGGTATCATTGAAGCAGGTGGAGCAGATGCCGGTGTGACTGGTGCTATTGGATTATACGGAGGCCGTATCACAGAAGCATTAGGAGATGTATTTAGCTTCGCTAAAATTGGTGGAGATAGTGAACGTGAAGTAAGAGCAGCAGGTAAGGCAGCTTTTGAAATAGAAAAAAACAAAGCTGCAATAGCTTTAGTTGCATCAGGTGAATTCGAAGACAAACAATCTGCAATGAAATATTTAAATACAAGTTTAGGAACGTTTGAGAAAAACAGAAGAAGCGCATTATCAAATGCTAAGAAGAGATTAGAGGGTGGTAATTCACTTGACTATGAAAGACTTGCAATTAATGAAACCGTTCTTGTTTACAAACTAGCAAACTCATTGAAAGCAAAAGACAGGTTAACTCAAAAGGATATTGAGATGGCTAAAGGTCTTGTTAAAGTATTCCCACTATTAAGAGGTGAAAGAAACGTTATTGCATCATTAACAGCTACAGCAGAAACTATTCTTGATGATATTAAACAACAAGAAAGATTATACGAGAGAGCTGGTGGATCTTCACAATACTTACTAAATGAAAGAAAAGCTTATGGTTTATTACCTGAAGGTATGACACTAGATACCATGAGAGATTTTGAAAGTAATAAATTTGATGAACTTAGAAAAAAGGTAGAGGAGATGACTGAGGAAGACTTCGACAGAATGTTTCCTAACTTATAATTATGAGTACGCTACAAAAATTACAGAAAAAGTTAGATGATAAAACTTTGAATCCATCAGAATTTTCTGATGAGCAAAAAGTTATAATTGATGCTTTAATAGACTCAGGTAAATTAAAAGGACCTAAGATGGGTGATCTAATGGACATGCGAGAGGGTGCTAGAGAAGAAGTAGTATCTGAAAAAGAATTTTTACAAGATCCATTAAAAGCATCTACAGGGGTTGGTTTATCTACGTATGAACTTACTGGAGATATTATCGGATCTATATTTCCTTATGTATATAATAGAAAAAAAATATTTAGAGCAGCTAAAGAAGGTAACTTATTAGGTAAAGGTCCAGGTTATTTTGCTACTAAAGCTGTTCAATTAGCTGATAAATTACCTGGAAGATTTAAATTGTTTGGTGGAGTATTGAAAGGTCTTGGTAAATTAGTTGACCCAGTATCAAGAGCTTACAGGGGGCCATTATTAAAAACAGAAGTACAGTCCATACTTGGTGGTACAGTTGGTGCTGGTGTAGGATCTTTAACTTACGATACATTAAATGAAGCAGCAGGAACTCAAATAGCTGCAGCTCTTGCAGATGATTTATCTGAAATACCTGAAGGAGAAGTAGAAAGAGATCAATTAGTAAACGCAGGTGTTGCAATGAAAAATGCATTGATGTGGAATACTGGTGCATCTTTATTATCACCATTTATTTTTGGACCTATGGGTAAAGGTATTAAAAAATTATTTGGCACAGTTGGGCCTAAACAAAAAGAACTTGCACAGTTTGCAAGAGACAAAGGTTTACCATTACCACTATTATCTGGATTGAAAGAAGGACAAGGACCTTTAGCAGGTTTAGGTAGAAACTTCTTCAGATTTATGGGGGTATTCCCACTAGTAGCACCTGTAGGTAAGATTGCTAAATCGGAAGCGGAGATTGCAGGTGGTAAAAGATATTTAGAGGACATTCAAGCTTACTCACCACTTTTAAAAGTAAGTGCTATAAACAGTAGTATAAGACAACAAGCAGAAAAAATATTTGTACAAAACGTAGATCTTTATAACAGTGCATATAAAACATTTGATAACTTAGTTACTACCGCAGGTAATCCAAAAATAATAAAATTAGATAAAACACAAAAAGCTGCAAGAGAGTTTTTAGAAGAAAACCAACAGATGTTTCCTGAGTTTAGTGAATATCTAGAGGGCATGTATGGTGTTGCTGCTAAACAACAAGACATAGATAAAATACTTACTATGCAGGCAGATCCTATAAATCAATTTATGAAAGCTATGCTACAGATAAGAGATGGTATGATTACACCAAAACAATTCAAAGGTGTAATGACTATGCTTAATAATGCAATTGAAGGTAGCAGATACTCAACATTAAAAGACAATATGTTTATTATGAGAGAAGCAATGGAGACAGATTTTGCTAAATTTGGTGAAGACATTTACAATCCTGCAAAATACATGCAAGATGAAGGTATAAAAGCAACATATGATACTATTGCAAAACAAAGTGGTAAAGATTTAGCGGACCAATACATACAAAAAACAATTGATTCTGCAGAACTTCTTAAAGGGCAACTACTCAAAGCAAACAAAATATTTGCTGATGTTCAAGGTTTTTATCAATTGTCTCCGCTGGTAAAAAGTTTAAGAAAATTTGACAGAAATGCATTCACTGCAAAAAGTCTAGAGGGCTTTCAAGGTGCAGGTACGCAATACAGAGATCAATTATTTAAAGATATTGGGAGAGAAGTGTTTGAAAATGATTCTGTCGATGCATTAGTACAATTTAAAAAACTAATTGGTGCTGAGGCATCTAGGGAAATAGGAGCAAAAGCAACACAAGGTGGACAAGATTTATTTAAGGCAGTGACTGCAAAGTATGCATTTAATAAATTTTTAAGAGCTTTCAGTAGTCCATCTGATGCAGGTGCTAAATCAGTTTGGAACTTTATTGATGAAGATGCATCTATAAATGCAGGAGCTTCATACTTATCAGATACATTAAAAGTATTAACAAGAGATCAGAAAAGAAATCTTACAGACTTTAGTATTAAAGATGTTGCAAAAAATAATGGCATATTTAATACAACAGAATTAAAATTTGGTGGTGATGATTTTGCTGAATTTAGTGCAGATAAATTTATGCAATCTTTTGGTATCAAAAATTCTTTTGATGAAGCAGGTAGAAGAAAAATACAATATATGCTTGGTAACAAAGGAGCCGAAGAGTTTTACAACTTTGCAAGTTACATGAAAGCAATCGGTGAAACAAAACTTTCTGATCCTTCACAGTTCCTAGCCAGAAGACTTACACTTGGTGGTGGTATTGCTGGAGGACTTATATTTGGTGCGCCAGGTTTTATTGCTTCAGCTGCACTGTTACTTTTATCTAGAAGAGCTGGGCAGATACTTACTGATCCTGTTGCTCTAAGAGCTATGAATGATGCACTATTGCCAGATGAAACATTAAGATTATTAAGAGGTGAGTCGCTTGGAACTGGTACGCCTAAAGCAACTTTCTTACCTGGAAGAGATTACTATTCAGGAAGAAGTGTTCAAACAATTGTCGATGCACTTAAAGTAAATGGTATTACTGGTAAAGCTAAAGCTGTGACTGAGTCCGCATTTAAACTTGGTTTGACCAGAAAGAGAGATGCACT
>CAACVD010000314.1_pt1 | contig 23305 bp, 25 predicted proteins | sample 2381771 | NCBI WGS metagenome assembly CAACVD01 (sample SAMEA5211965, study PRJEB30684) | marine metagenome | biome: Marine; feature: Epipelagic; material: Water | collected 2015-10-15 | depth 15 m
TAGATCTACGTTGGCCTGTATCATCTTGAAAGCTTGTTGAGTAAACTGCAACAATGGGTTTTTTAACAGGAGGATCTAGTTCTTTAAGTGCTGTAACTAAAAGAGAACTTACTTTTGCAGGTTCAACATCTCGTAGTGGTGGCACACCATTGTCTAAAGGATCTACAAGTAATGCACAACTAGAAAGTAAAAGAACCGAGAGGTACAGTAATCTCTGTTGTATTGCCTTCTTCATCTGTTATTACTAATGTTACTTTATCGTCCTCTACCCTATATTCTATAGTGTTGCCCTCTAATTCAAGAACACCGAAGTCTGATGCAGTTTCTCCAAACAAACTATCTACTAGCTGTCTTGAAAGTTGTGCGTATATTCTACTCTCTAAGTTACGTATGAATCTAGCTAAGGTTGTGTTGTCAGCCTCTCTTTCTAAATCTTCTACGTAAGCTTGTATCTCTTCACGTATAGCTTCTTTTCTATTGAACTCTTGATTCTCTATAGTCAAGTAATGACTTGATGTACCGACTCCTGAAAAACTAGGGTTCTTAAACTCGTGTGTCATTTCATCCGCACTAACTACACTTATTAAGAATAGAAAACTTATCATGGCAAAAACCATCATAATTTTATCCCATCTATCCATCAGTCTTTCCTTTGATCGTCTCGATCTGCTTTTGCAATTTTGTTGCTATCTATCAATTGTGGCACACCAAGTATTGTTTTTATAAGTGTGTCTTGTCTAATAATCTCATTATCTAAACTTCTTATGCGATCTATAAGAGCCACTAAGATACCGTGTTGGGAGTCTAACTTTGTACCAAGTCTTAGTTCCATTTGTTCTATTTGATCTGCTACTTTATCATCTAAAACATCTAATTTTGTTTCCATGCCATCAATAATTCTATTGATAAGTTTCCAAATAAAGAAGCCTAAACCAAGTGCAGCAGCAATAGGAAAACCTACTTCATTAATAAATTGTATTGCTTGTTCCATATAGACTATAAATTATAGCCTTTATTGAAACCAACTGCGAACCTCTCCAAGAACTTCGTTACTAATCTTGACCTTACTTAATAAATTTTTAAGTATTTGTTCGTCAACAGTGCCTTGTGATACTAAATCTACGTAAGTGCAGCTGCGTTCCTGACCAATCCTGTGTATGCGGTCCTCTGCTTGCACTCTAAGTTCTAGGTCGTAGGAGTTAGAATAAAATATCATAGTGCTGGCTTCTGTTAATGTGATACCTCTGCCACCTGTCTGTGGGTTAGATACAAAATACCTAAGTTCACTGTCAGGATCCTGGAACTTCTCTATAATCCTTTGTCGTTCGTCCTGTGGTGTCTTGCCATAATAAGATGCTACAGAACCCTGACCAAACTTTTCCGTAATCGCTCGTTCTAGTTCTTGTATATCTGTTTGAAAAACCGCAAAGATAACAACTTTACCAGACGCTTCTTCTAATAGATCTAACACTGCCTGCACTCTGTTGTTCTTTAATATAATTGTTTCCCCCTCTTCATTACGTAAGCTGCCTGCTACTACCTGTTGTAGTCTCATTAACTGAGTCAATACATTCATAGTAGAAAACAATTCATCTTCTAATATCATGAGGGCTTCGCGTTTCATTGTGCCGTACGCTTTGTTCTGTTCGTCGGTTAGTTCTACGTGTCTTCTTACATAAACTTTTGCAGGAAGATCTAAACATTCATCTTTAATCTTTCGTATAGAAAAGTCCCTGATCGATTGTTGTAACTCCTCTAGTTTTTGAAACCCGACTATCTGTTGAAAGGCATGTCGTCCCATTTGTTTGCGTTGCGTAATTGCGTACCTAGCTTGAAAGGCATAGAAACTACTGAACCCCAAAAGATTTGGAGATAAGAAATAACATTGCGAGTACAAATCAAGTGGTGCTTTGGTTATTGGAAAGCCTGTAAGTATTCTTCTGTAGTCTGCTAGTGGTGCTAACTTAATAAGATGTTGTGTACGCTTAGCTTTTGGATTCTTAATAGTAGTCGATTCATCTACGGCCATCATTACATCGTGCGTGACCATAAACTCTTCTACAAATTTACATGCCTTGACTGTAGCAAAAGCTTCTACATTAACTAGAAAGATATTTAATGTGCCGTCGCTAGGTTCGTTAACCATCTTCTTAAAATCATGTAACCATTTTTGTGTGTGGTTTGGTTGCCACACTAATACGTTACGTTCTATGCGATCAGGTAAATGTTTGTTGACCTCATTGATGTCCCAATTTCGTAAATTACCTTTCGGCGAAACAATTAACAGCCCTGATATTTTACCTTCTTCAAATAAAATACCTGCGTTGTCTAGTAAGATTTTAGATTTGCCTAGCCCCATTTCCAAAAACAATGCAAATAGGTTACGATGGTAACTTTCTTGGAGAGTTTCTAATTGATGTTGGTAGGGTTCACTCTTGAATTCGTAATTTGTTATTTCCATAAGTTCCGTCCTTTATTCTTCGTTATATATTTGAACACGTCTTAAAGTGTTGCAATATATTATATAGATGATATGATGCGTTGGCAACTTTGAGTTGATAACGAAATAAAGAAGGAGTGAGAAATGACAAGTATCAAAGATCTCTTTGAAGAGAGCACCACGAAAGCAGTAGAGGAAATATCAGAAGACTCTATCAAGGACCTCAGTGAATTATGCCAGAAGCTATTAAGAGTAGAAGCTGAGGTAGGCAACACAGAAGAAAGACTAAAGCGACTGAAAGACCAGCAAAGGGAACTATCAGAGCAACTCATACCCGACAGGCTTACACAACTAGGTGTATCAGACCTTAAATTAAATGACGGTTCACGCATATCAGCGGAACCTTTTTACAGTGCCAGAATATCTGCTGCGAATGTAGAAGATGCACACAACTGGCTCAGAGATAATGGACATGGAGATATTATCAAAAACACAATGACTCTTTCGTTTGGTCAAGGTGAAGATAATCTCGCAAAAGAATTGGTTGTAACGTTAACTAAACAAGGGTTCATACCCGAGGAAAAGGAAGCGGTACACCCAAGCACCCTGAAAGCATTTGTTAAAGAACAAATAGAATCGGGGAATAACACGTTTGACCAAGACATACAGAAGAAGTTTTCTGTGTATCAAGGCAAGCGCACTAAAATAAATCGTTGAACGAAGAAAGAAGGAGAAAAAAATGGCAACGAAGAAAAATGGAGAGGGGACATCCTTAACGTCCCTATTTGAAAACATCGAAGAAAAAGGTTTCGGAGATGTAGGTGCGGAAGACCTCAAGACTCCGCGTATCAGCATAGTGCAAGCAATGTCTCCGCAAAGACAAAAAGCCAGCGCAGATTATGTTGCAGACGCAGAGGAAGGAGACATCTTCTATTCAGGCAACAGTACCTGTATAAATGGAGACGAAGGTCTGTCATTTTTACCTGTCTACTACAACAAAACTCTAGTCGAGTGGCGTTTACGTGAGAAAGGTGGGGGACTTGTGACTGTGCATCCTGCAGATTCTGATCTGTTGAATCGATGCCAACGTGATAGCCAAGGTAGATTAGTTACGCCAAGTGGGGAGACTCAATTGACGACAACTGCTAATCACTACGGTTACGCGCTTATTGATGATACACCTCAAAGGTGTGTTATTAATATGACAGGATCACAACTTAAACATTCGCGTAGTTGGAATACCCTGATACAGGGAACCAAAGTGAAAGGCGAGAAGGGTGCGTTTACCCCTCCTGCATATTCGCATTGGTACAATCTAAAGACGCAAGTGGAATCCAATGATCGTGGGTCGTGGTACAGCTATAGTATTACGCAGGAACGGGTGTTGGAGGAGAAAGAAATCGATCTCTTTAAAGAGGCCGAAGAATTCTCTAAGTTTTGTTCCGATGGAGGAATGGATCAGTTACCTGGTCAGCAGACCTCCGCAATAGAAGATAAGTCTGACTCCAATAAGGATTGGGAAGACTAACTTCATTAGGCCTCAGCATTATCTCACTCAATGCTGGGGCCTTCTTTTTGAATACGTATGGAAGAAATTGCGAACAGATTTAAGCAAGTATTCTCAGGATTAGAGAGAGCTCACGGTATATATGAAATCACAGGACAAAAGAACACTGCAAAAGGTGTTAAGAAAGACGGCAGAGGACGGACATTACAAGAACCTCTTACGTTAGATCTTTGGGAGAAACATTTAAAGGGAGACCTGTCTATTGGTGTAATACCATTGACTGATGATGAAACTTGCAAATGGGGTTGTATTGACGTTGACGAATACCCCATCAATACAAATGAGATATTGCAAAGGATAGAGGACATGAACTTGCCTTTGCTACCGTGCATGACTAAATCAGGCGGAGTGCATTTGTTTTTATTTACCAAGGAACCGATACCAGCGTTTAAGTTCCAAGCTAAACTAGAGGAGATAGCAGCAGCTATGGGGAGAACAGGAGATGAAATATTCCCCAAGCAATACGAGTGGTCTAAGCAACTACCAAAAGAAAATCAAACAGGTAATTGGCTAAACATGCCTTACTTTGCAGGAGAGGATACAACAAGATACGCACTTAAACCCGATGGAGAAGCTGCGGATATAGAAGAATTTTTTGACCTAGTAGATAAAGTATCTATAACAGAAAAACAGTTGGATACATTTATAGCTGTAAAGAAAAGCAGAAAGAAACAGATTACTAAACAAGGCAGTATGTGGGACGAAGCTCCACCTTGTTTGATACACATGAAACTAAATGGAATACCTGAGGGTATGCGCAACAATGCGTTACTTAATTATGGTGTGTTCTTACGCAAAGTACATCCTGAGGGAGAAGAGTGGAAAGACAAGCTACAGGAGATAAACAAAACAGTTTGCACGAAGGCTCTGTCTCACAGTGAGCTCAATACAATCATACAAAGTTTAGAGAAATCAGAATACAGATACCAATGCAGTAAACAACCTTTGGTAGATTTCTGTCAAAGTGGCATCTGCGTAACTAGAAGATATGGTATTGATGCCTCTGAACGTGATCCTAACTTTGGTGGTCTGCGTAAGTATCTAACCGATCCACCTCTTTGGCATTTAGATGTAGACGGTAGGACAATTGTTTTAGATACAAAGCAACTGCACAACTTCTCTATGTATCAACAAAGATGTATGGAGGTTCTTAATATATGTCCGCCTGATGTAAAGAAAACAGATTGGGTAGCCAAGCTAAACTCTCTGTTACAAGACGTACAAGAAGTAGAAGTCCCTGCTGATATGACAAAGCAAGGATTACTACAAGAAGCGATCTACGAGTTTTGCAGATTGTCTGAGTCCTCTTCTAGATTGTCTATCGCGTCTAACGGTGTGTTTAGATACGAAGAAGAGAAGACTAAGCAGTGGTGGTTTACAGGCAGAGACGCAGTAATTTTTATCCAAGAGTTTAAGAAGATGCGACACATAAAAGAAGCAGAGGTATTTACTGAGCTCAAGAACATGGGAGCCATAAACATGGCGAAGTACATCGATAGGACTGTTGGTAACAAAAAGATTTGGATGCTAGATATATACGAGATAGATGAAGATACTGTCGACTCTGGTGATTTCAAAACACAGAAGGAGCCGTTGCCATGGGAAGAGTGACTAAATACTTTGGGCCTCCTGGCACAGGCAAAACCACAACTCTTATGAATATTATAGAGAAGAGTCTTGATGAAGGCGTAGCACCTGAGAAGATAGCGTTTATATCTTTCTCTGTGAAAGCTGCTGATGAAGGAAAGAACAGAGCAAACATACGATTAGGTCTAGGCTTTGATGAAATGCCTTACTTCTGTACTAGCCATGCTTTCTGCAAAAGAATCATGGGTATATCACAAGTGATGGGTGGCAGAGATGTGTTTGATTTTCTAGAGGACTATGAGTTTAATCTTACTAAAAAGTATGGAACGAATGCGAGAGGCCTTAGGTCCGTGGTCCAAGATCCCTACTTCGACATCATAGAACGTGCAAAAGCAAACTGTCGTACATTAAAAGAAGAGCGATTGTCTCTAGAAAAAGAACAACGAAAGGGTGTCGTTACGCACATGCTAGAACCTATAGCAGAAGCTTGGGAGTCGTTTAGACTTTCTAGAGTGCCTATCGTGTATTCATTCGCTGACATGATAAACAAATTTCTAGACGACGGTGAGGCTCCTGAATTAGATCTATTGATTGTTGATGAAGCGCAAGACTTAGCAGAGCTTAACTGGAGACTTGTAGAGAAGTTGGCTTTGAATGCTAAGAAGACATACATAGCTGGGGACGACGATCAGGCTATCTACGAATGGAACGGAGCAAAGCCACAGCGTTTTGTAAACTACACAGGTGAAAGCATTGTATTAGATCAGTCTTACCGTATTCCTGGAAAAGTACATCCTATCGCTGAGCGTATATCTAAGCGTATAGTTTCTAGAGAACCTAAGACTTATAAACCTAGAGAAGAACCAGGCACAGTTAGTAAAGTTAGTTCAGTAGATTTATTACCTTTGAGGGAGGGGAATTGGCTAGTGCTTGCGTCTTGTGACTATATGCTGACTGATGCATCTAAAGGATACAATGTTAGGAAGTATTTGATAGACAATGGTTTTGTTTTTGCGCATAACAATTTCCGTTATATACCTAGAAAAATGAGCATGGCCATACAGATTTGGGAAAGACTTAACAATAAAGAAGAGATCACGTTGTCAGAACTTGATGATCTTTATAGTTATTTAGGTAAGACAGGAGTAAAGAGAGGATTTATTACACAGGTTTCTCAGGCTCCAAACCAAGGGCAGTCGTTATCACTGCAACAGATAATAGATAACTATGGACTCAAACCAGAATGTCTTGGTCAAGAATGGCAGACTGTGTTTGATAAAACGATAGATGTAGAAAAAAGAAGTTTTATAGAGAAAGCATTAAAGAATAACGAAGATTTATTAGGAGAACCACGCATTGTCATTTCGACCATACATCAGGCAAAAGGTGGAGAAGCGGAGAACGTTGCTGTGTATTTAGATTTATCTAAGTCGCAGAAGCGTACTTCTATGTTACAACCCGATGGGCTGCACAGACAGTTCTATGTTGCAGTTACGCGCACGATAGAAAACTTATATCTGATACAAGCCCAAGATGATTATTACAGGTACGTTATATGAGTTTTGTTTACAAGCCCCCAACGGAGTGGATACCACCCGATAGCTTTCCAACAGAGAAATTATGTCAGGCAACAGAGATTGCCATTGACCTTGAAACTAGAGATCCAGGTTTGAAAGAATTAGGACCAGGATACATAAGAGGTGATGGCGAGGTCGTCGGTATTTCTTTTGCAATAGACGGTTACGAAGACTACTTTCCATTTGCACATGAGCAAGGATTTAACTTTTCTAAAAAGAAAGTCATAGAGTTTACTAAAAAGATATGCGCCACGGACAGCGACAAGATATTTCATAACTCTAGTTACGATGTAGGCTGGCTGACAAAAGAAGGTGTGCCTATTAATGGTAGGATTATTGATACTATGGTCGTTGCTCCTTTGATTGACGAGAACCAATATTGGTATTCTTTGAATGCTTTGGGTCGCGAATACATAAATGAAGGCAAGACTGAGGCAGAGCTAAATGCTGCTGCAGAGGAGTGGGGATTGGATCCTAAGGCTGAGATGTGGCGGTTACCATCAGCTTATGTGGGTACTTATGCAACACAGGACGCAGCCCTCACGCTTAAATTATGGAATCACTTCAAGATTTTATTAGAAGAACAAAACCTATGGAACGTGTTTGATTTAGAAATGCGAGTGCTTCCCGTCATTCTTGCAATGAAACAAAAGGGTGTTCGTGTAGATCTAGAGAGAGCTGAGACACTAAAGAAACAACTTATCAAAAGAGAAAAAGACATCATCCAACAGATAAAGAAAGAATCAGGCGTTACAGAGATACAACTGTGGGCAGCTAACTCATTAGCAAAAGTGTTTGACGCAATGGATCTTACGTACCTTAGGACACCAACAGGGATGCCTAGCTTTACAAAAGCTTTCTTAGAGAACCACTCTCACCCTATAGCTCAGCTGATACGTGAAGCTAGAGAGGTGAACAAAACACATAGTACGTTTATCGATTCAATACTAAAGCATGAGCACAATGGAAGAATACATGCAGAGATACGTCAGCTCAAGGGTGAGTCAGGCGGTACAGTCACAGGTCGGTTGTCCATGAGCAATCCAAACTTACAACAAGTGCCTGCACGTAATAAAGAGATTGGCCCTTTGATTAGATCTTTGTTCTTACCAGAAGAGGGAGAGCTGTGGTGTTCTGCAGACTTTTCACAACAAGAGCCTAGAATACTGACACACTATGCCAGCCGTTCTAAGTATGATGGGGCAGATGCTATTGCAGATGCATACCACGCTGGCGATGCAGACTTTCACCAAGAGGTAGCTAACCTAGTGGATATTGATAGGAAGACTGCAAAGACAATAGGACTTGGGATTATGTATGGCATGGGCAAAGGTAAGCTAGCAGATCAGCTAGGCGTTACTGTAGAAGAAGCATCAGAGATCTTAGCTAAGTTCAATACCTACGCACCGTTTGTCAGGCAGTTAGCTGATTCGGTTATGCGTAGTGCAAACTCAAAAGGCTATATCAAAACCATACTAGGGAGGCGTTGTCACTTTGATATGTGGGAGCCTTTGAAGTATGGAACAGGCAGACCGATGAAACACAAAGAAGCGGTACACGAATATAACGGCGAGATCAAAAGAGCGTTTGTCTACAAGGCTCTAAATAAACTAATTCAAGGTTCAGCAGCAGACATGACGAAGCAGGCCATGGTCCATTGTTATGAGGCGGGTTACCTCCCACTTTTACAAGTCCATGACGAGCTGGTGTTCTCTATTAAGTCTGACAAAGATGTAGAAAACATCTGTCGTTTGATGGAGGAAGCTGTAGCTTTGGATGTTCCAAACAAGGTTGATGCTGAGATTGGAAAGAATTGGGGCGACTCAATGGAACCTAAGAAAAATTAAGATATATCTTAGATTATAATGTATAATGTTATCTACAGGAGTAAAGATGGATACAACTAAATGGAAGAGCGTAGCTATACGTAAAGAGATTGTTGAGGAGGCAGCCGTTATAGGTGAAAAAACCGAAAGGCCTACTAGCAATGTATTTGCGTACGCAGTTAAAAGATTGAAAGACGATCTTGAAAACGGACGCTTGAACGACGTACCTAAGTCTTAATCATGAAAAATAAAATACTGTACGAGTCTCCGTACGAGTACGGTGTGTTCTCCAGCGAAGACATGCACAGCGGTCGGTTCTACGACTGCCACGGTATAAAACTGCCGTCTGTTACCACTATATTATCTGGCACAAAAGAAGGTGACTTCTTGAAGAAGTGGATAGATAAAGTAGGTGAGGAAGAAGCGGAGCGTATCAGAACAGAAGCTGCAACTAGGGGATCGTACATGCACGACATCCTGGAGAAGCAGCTGGTCAACGGTGACATCTGGGATTTTAAACCTAGAAACGCAGAAGAGAAACGTGCTTACAAAATGGCTTGTACGATTATGGATCAAGGTTTGCCTAACGTATCACAGGTGTACGGGTGTGAAATATCTTTGTACTACCCTGACAAGTATGCTGGTAAAGCTGACGTAATCGGTGTGCACAATGACGATCTGTCTATTATGGACTTTAAACAAACCAACAAACCTAAACGCAGACAGTGGGTGTGGGATTACTTTCAACAGTTAGCTGCCTACGCACTTGCGCACAACGAACTGTACGGCACTGACATACAGAAAGGTGTTGTCATGATGTGTTCTGTAGATTGTTTATATCAGGAGTTTGTTCTTGAAGGTGACGAGTTTAAAAGAGCTGCCGAAGCTTGGATGGAGCGTGTAGAAAAGTTTAGTCTTCCTCAAGTGGAGGAAGAGACGAATACTCAGTAAGCTTATACTCTTTATTTTTTAATTCAAAATATTTGTTTCTTAATTTAATTGTAGGCCAGTTACGCGTAATATTTTCAGGATCTCTGCCCGCTTCTTTTTCTTTCTTTTCCAGTTCTGTTTTAGTTTCATTAAAACCTTTTCTAATGTAGGCAGGTGGTTTATAAGGCGTAAAAATTCCTTGTTGCAATTTAAGTATAAATTGAGCGTCTACTCCTGGTACTTCTTTTATTCTTCTTAACTGGTCTCTTACAGTTCTATCAGATATACCTACTTTTTTAAAAGCTTGTAAATCAAAATACATTTGTTGTTGTACTCTAAACCATATTTCTTGAGCATCTTTCCATTGATTTAAAATTATTTCTTCGGTAATAGCTTCTTGCGAATACGCTAAAGGTTGTAAATTAGATTCCACACCTTTTTCAATTGTTCTTTTGTAACCATTAATCTTAAAAGGATAACTTACGTCAGCATCCATTTCTGTTGTAGCAAGTCCCATAATTTTTGCTGTAGCATTTAACCAATCTTTATCTCTACCGTATTTGTCGTATCTGTCGTCTCCTTCTTCAAAAGCTTTGTACAAATCGGTAAGCTGAGGAACCGCACCAGGAGCAGCGTTATCTACTGCATGGTCAAACATATCTTTAGTTATGTCGCCCCAATTGTCTTCTGGGTTGTATATAGGTTTGTTAGTATCAAAATCTAAGTTTAGTAATAGCTCTGCTTGAACTCTTGAAGAGATAGAAGCGTCAGTGTATGCACTTGTATAATCAATTACCCATTCTGCTATGCCTTGAAAAATACTTGGCGGTACTTCTTTGCCTTTAAACTCACCTTCATGCACTACTCTGTATATGCTTTGCATTACAGAAGCCAGACCTTCGTAAGGCAGTATGTAATCCAAGTTAACAAACTCACCCTTACCATCTTTAATTTCTGAAATAGGCATAAGCCTACTATTTTCTGCGTAATCAGGGCCTAATGTTGCAACAGCCTCCATGTCTTCATCTTCTACGTCAAATAAATATTGACCTAAACCTTGTAAAGTAGCTCCTAAACCATAAACACCTGCTCCGCCTAATAAAGTTCTTTTAAGTCCTCCTGATAGAAAAGGTTTTGTTCCTGTCGGTGGTCCTAGAACCTCACTTCCATCTTCTTGTTTTAGTAAAGGACGTACAGGAAGAATACCCCCTTCTGCTGCAATTTCATCAGGTATTTTAAACGTCATTTGTTTATAAGCTATTTGTGGTAAGTTACCAACAGCTGTTCTCATGATTTCTGTGGGGAAAGCTATAAAATTACCGAATGGAAACTGTCTAATTACTTGTGCAAACTTACCTACGTAATCGTAGTTAGGCATACCCATACGAACGTGATATGCAGCAACTTCGTCAATGTAGTCATTAAGATCAGTCGTAGAACGCAAAGTATTTGCTAAATTAGATTTATACTCTCCACCTAATTTTGTAGTTAAAGTTTCTGCGTATGCTTGTAGTATTTTTAATTTAACATCATCTGTAACATTTGTTCCTTGAATAGAATCTAACGCTTCTTTCATGCGCATTCTGTCTGCGCCAAAAGCAGCCATCTTCCAAAAATCATCTGCAGCAGAATAGGTAGCCTGTGCTCCTCTAAATAGTTTACCTAAAGTTCTGTCTACTACTTGTCCTGGAAGTGTTTGTTTTAAAGTTTGCACTGCATGACTCATTCTACCAACTGTGCTGTAAGATCTATTAGAAATTCGTGCGAATAAATCTGCAGCATCATTTAATCTAACGCTAGTATTTACAATACCAAGCTCTTGCATACGTTTAAAATTTCTTTGCGCTTCTCTACCCTCTACCGTAAGCCTGCCGTTTTTATCGTACGACATGTTTCCAAATAAATTATGTTTAACATTTTGCACAGCTGCATCTAGACCGTTTTTACTAGCGTAGCCATTTGTTACAAACATAATAGCTCCACCAATAAAGTTTCGTGATTGTGTTGCAGGGCTTAAAACAATTATGCCCATTTGAGTTAAAGCTTTTGGTAATAGAAAAGCAGCATCATATATTGAAAAGGCTAAAGATCTTGCATCGTTTTGTTCATTTATTTCTGTTCCTAAAGCATCAGCTATTTGGCTTGTAGTAAACATACCTGACAACGGATTAAAATCGTTCTCTGCTATGGGCACGTTGTATTGACCAATTGGTTCTGGAGAAAACAACATTTCTCCTGGCCTTTGGTTTATTTCCATTATGTCGTTGTAAAACTCTGCTTGTTCCACCAACCTACTTAGTCTTTGTAAAGACGTAGCTGCAACAAGAGCAGGATCTTCTATTTCACCCATTAGTTTTCGTATTGGATAAGGTATGACTCCTCTAGATTCAACTAATCTGCTTGGTGCATCTAAATTAACTCTGTTTTCAGTGCTAGTAAAAATACTTGGAAGTCTAGCAAAGTCTCGTGAAGACTCCATTTGTTCTAGTTTTAAAATGCTATCTATAACTTTTTTAGCTTTTGCTTGTGTGTAGTTTGGTTTGTTTCTATTAACATACAGAACTGATGCTACAGCTCTGTCATACAAGTCTTGCGCTTTTTTGCTTCTTAACCAATCTTTACTAAACTTAGGATTGTAACCAAGCCCAGGTTCAAATATTGCAAAAGATCTGGTTACATATCTGTTTATGTTTTCTTGTATGGTCTGTCGTTCTTCGTCAGTAAGATTTGGTAAGTCTAGAATACGTCTAGATAATGAGTCTATGGACTCTCTAATACGAATCATAGGCTTTCTGATACTTTCAGGTAATTGTTCTGCAGCTACAGCTGTTTTTTGTACCTCCGATAACGCTGCTTCATAAGCATCTATGTCCTCTTGTATAGCCGTTCGTCCTTCTTCCGTAGGCTCTGCGTTAAGTTCTTCTTTTAGTAAACCTATTTCTTTTTGATACTCTGCTCTTTGGTCAGGATCTAATTTAACCCTTGCACCTGTGTTTCTTAAAAATGCCATGGCTAAACGGTCTACTTCTTGCCTAAGTGGTTTTGGCATTATGCCTAATCTGGCTTGAGCTCTTTCAGACAAAGTTTCTGGTTGTGTGTCTAGTTCACCGTTTTTGTACGCAGCTAAAACTGCTTCTTCGTACTCTCTAGATATGTCTTTAGCGTTTTCGTTTAAGGCTCTTTGTCTACTTATGTTTTCTCTGGATCTTCTACCAACCTCAAAACCTGTTTCTCCATAAGGCCTAAAAACTCTGCTTAAAAATCCTTGCGTTCTATCAGCAAGCCCTTCACTAAATTGTGGCAAAGTGCTTTCGGGTAGTTCTAAACTTCTAAGTTGTCCAGGTCTTCTGGCTAAAAAGAAGTCTAATGTTTCTTCTCTTATATTTCCTAAGCTTTCTACATATTCTTTTGCTTTTGGATTCGGCTGATTTGGCGATAGAAATAGTGCTCCACTAGCTGTCTTTAAAGGATCTGCTGTTTCCATCAATGGATTAATAGCTTCTAGTCTTTCAAAATTTACACCAAATGTTCTGCCATTATCATCAGTCAGTTCTACGACAGCGGATATAGCATTGCCACCAGGTTCTATTTCTCTTCTGTATTTATCAAGATCTTCCATTCCCTCAGGAATGTTTATGTACTCACTTTTATCTGTAAAGCTGCCAGCTGTTTTTTGTTGTTGCAGTCTAAACGTCAAACCTCTGTCAGCCATTATTTGAGCAAGTTCTTTAGCGGTTGAAACACGGGCTTGTCTCGATGACACATCAAAGTAGCCAACAGCTAAATCTCTTAAATCTTCTACGGTGTATTTATTTGTTAAAGCGTTTACATAGTCGTTGTACTCATTTTTACTAAATTTGTAAGGTAGTCCAAGCTCAGACATTCTTGCTCTTGTTTCTGCCTCGGCAAAAGCTTGTTTATCTCTGCTGTAATCGGCTGTTCCACTAGGAATATATCTTTGACTTTCTGCCCATGCTTCGTAGTTATCGGCTCCTATATTTTTTTCTACATAATCAAGCAGTTCTTCGGTAGACATAGCGTCAAATCGTTTTTGTTCTTGGGCCCTGATTGATGGTTCTCTTAACGGAGCCAGTAGATCTTTATCTGTTTCTTCTCTAATAAACTCTCTTTGTACTTGTTCTTTAACAAAGCCTCTTAGTTTGTTTTCTAAAGACTCTCGGCTTTCTCCTGGAAGTACAGTTGCTTCAAAACCTAAGTCTTTGATTACTTCGGGTATTTCTTGCGGATCTAAATTAGCAGGGTTAATTTGTTCTACGCGCCTTTCTGTTTCAGTTTCTACTTTTTCATCAAAATCATCTACAGCTGGTACTCTTGGTTCTTTGTCTTGAACTGCTTTGGCAACTGCACTTGTTGTTGCTTGCACTCCAGCAGCTGTTGTTCCTCCAAGCAAACCTGCTCCAAAAGCTTGCTTTGCAACATCTTTTGGTTTGCCTACTCCTTCTTGTGTTCTTACACCAGAGGCTATTTCTTGTATAACCTCTTGAGTGGCTTCTGTACCCATTTCTCGGCCACCTGCTTTTATAGTGGCTTTAGCTAGTTCTCTGTTTAAAGAACCTACGTTCTTAATACCGATAGCATTCAATAAACCTGATAAACCTGCACCAGCAGCTGCTGCTGTCCAATCTTCCCATGTTGGTTCTTGTCCTTCTCTACCGTCTCTACGTAATCTTTCCTGAACAATGGGTCCTAGTTGTTGTACTCCTTCAAATAAAGCTGGTCCTGCTATTGCACCAGCAACTGCTCCAGGAGGACCTGCTAGGGATGCGCCTACAGCTGCGCCACCTACTCTAGAAGCTATAGAGCCTACTAACTGCCCAGCTTGTTCGACTAATGCAAGACCAAAGTTATCGAATCTATATCCTTCGCCTTGTGCATTAATAAACTTAGCCGTGGAAGATTCGTAGTTTTCAGGTTCTTCCGTTATTTCCCGTAGCCAGCTGCCTACGTCCTTCGCTCCTAGTGTTTCTAAGGTAACACCAATGTTTTCTAAAGGTTGATCTAAAGCATATTGAAAAGCTTCGCCTACGGTGTTTTTGTTTTCTTCTTGTTGTGGAGTGTCTACTGCGACAGGGGGCTGTCCAGTTACTTGTTGGCTAGGTGAATTAAATATTTCATCATAAGTAGGCATAGCATTTTATCTTCCTACTTTGTTTTTCCATTTAGCAACAATTTCTTCTTTTTTTGCTTGTGTTCTTTCTTCTTCTGGAAGAAGATCTAATTCTGTTCGATAGAACTGAGGCCATGTTATGTCTCCCCTATCCGTAGTGGTAATGACTTGATGAAATACTGGCGCAACGCTTATAGGAGGTAACGCACCATTCGCAGCTAAAGCTGCAATAGCTGCATCCTCAGGGTTATTAGATCTATCTTGAAGAACTTTAACTAAGCTATTGTACGTAGTAGTCGTATCCATGTCCTCTGGTTCTTTGCCAAGAATTAGTCTATTTAATGTATCAGCAGGGACATTAAACCTACCTGAGGTGCTAGTTCCTGCTTTAAGTGCTTCTCGTTCAATATCTATTTCGTCTGCTAAAGCTCTGTCTAACGTGCTTGCTCTAGCACCTTTGGCTGCGTTAATTTTTCCTATTAGCTCTCCAAGATCAGAGCCAGTGCTTGCGTATGCGGAACCTGCTGCGCTTGCAGCTTCTTCGGCTAGATCTCTTCTTTCTTGTAGCAGTTCAGCTAATCTAGACGTATCCGCTTGTGGAGCTCTTCGTTGAAAAGCTTTTTCAGCAACAGCTGTGTATAGATAAGCTTCTTTTACTTCTTTTGACATATCTTTCCACAATTCTATTGGAACGTTGATGCCATATTTTGTTAGATCTTCTTGAGTAGTAATATTTTCTACTACACCACCTGCTTGCATACCAGGGATGGTATCTGCCTGCATTATTTCATCTATAAGTTGTGAGTCAAAAAGTTTGTCATTAGGATCATCTATTTCTACACCAAACTTAGCTTTTAATTTATCTAGCTCATTAGTGTAAGTCATGTTCATATTTTTTATATAGTCACCTAAATTATCTAAATTACCTTGAGCTACATAACTTCTAATCTCTTCTTTAAAGGTATCTTTTAATTTGCTAACCTCCCCTTTGTAGCCATCAGGTCCTTGGTCCTCCGTTACTTCTTCTTTGACCTCTGCCTTTTCTTCCATCATCGGCATTGGCATATCAGGGACATCTGGTTTAGTAATGCTGGCCAGACTGTTTAGTGCATCGTTTAGTTCATTGTCACCTTCTTCAAACAACTGTGCTTGAGGGACGACACCGCCCACTTGCATACCAGGGTAAGGCACGTAGCCACCTTGCACCATAGGTACAGGATCAAGGCCAGACATGATGCCCTGCTCTCTGTTAGAGAACATCTTTCTTTTCTTCCACTGCTCGTGCACTAACCCACGCCTCCGAACAGATCAGCTAGAGTTGGATCTATTCCAGGTAAGTTAAATCCCCCTACATTAGTACCTGAGCCACCTAATAATTGTAAAATACCTAACAAAGGATTAAATCCAGTTGCTTGCGGATTAAATGTAGTGGTAGATCTAGTCGTAGGTAATAGACTTAACATGCCTTGTAACGCAGTTAAACGTTCTCTAGGTTCAGTGGCTAATCTATTAGCTGCATCAAACTGAGCTCCGTACATTTGATCTTGTATGCCTCTGCCTGTTCTGCCTAATCCTTCAAAAGCATTTATTTGTCTTAGCAAATTACTTTGACCAGTAGTTCCAAGACCAGCAAAACTTTGACCTAATCCACCAAGTCCTCTTGCTGCGTTTTGCGCTGCTGTTGTGGCTTGTCCAAATCCTTTTGAGCGTATGCCACCTAAAGCTTCTGCTGCTCCTCTGCCAAATGCTCTTTCTCTTTCTTGTTCCATTAGCCTACCACGAGAACCACCAAAGGCTCCTCTGCTTACAGCTTGTGTTCTATCAGCGATACCTTGTTTTGCACTTTGCTCTTGTAGGTCAGACAGTGTTTGTTGCACAACATCTTGTTCGTACGGATTGTAGAATTGTCTGATGCCACCTGGCGTAAAATAGCCACCTGCTTGTTGCATCATCTGTCCGCCTTGTTGTATGTATGGGGTAAACCCACCAAGGCCACCAGCTAGAGTTCTGGCTTGCATTTCGTACGGGTCTAACCCTGCTACTTGTTTAACAGGAATAGGCGTGGGTGTCTGTGCTAGGCCAAATCCAGATTCTAAAAACCCACGACGCATGGCTTGAGCATACGGCTCTTCATAAGAAGCTCTTGTCGTATCTCCTCCAGTGCCTGAATAACCACCACTAAATAAATCACTTAACGAATAGTCTGCCATTACCCCATCCTCTCTGCTTGTTTCATTAAATTGTATAAATTCTTAGCTCCAATGTTATCAGTGGCTTTCCTTGTCATGACAAACTCACCTGGTTCTAGTCTCGCTAGAGTTATGTCTCCAGGGCCATCGTCTTTGCCCGCACCATGTATGCCACCATGTTTCATCTCTGGTGGAGGTGCGTTAGCGTAAGCAACACCTGGCATTAGTGCAGGTTGTATATTAAATACTCTGTAGTCAGGCATACTGCCAAGACCTTGATCGCCATAAGCCTCTGCTCCAATCGGTATCTTTTTAGCATCTTTATCTTTATCTTTTAAATAGTTTAATAAAAGCAATTGTCCTATAGGTGAATTAGCGAAGTCTGTAATGCCTCCAGTAACTCCTTGCATAATTCCTTGAGCTTTGCTTTTACCTTTTTTACCGCCAACAAAACCTAGAATGGTATCTACTATATTAGACGTATCAGCGTTTGCTATTAGATCTTGTGTAGAGTCCATAAACAAATCAGGATAAAGATCTTTTACGGTGTCCTCATAGTCTGCTGGTTCGTCAAACAAACTAGAGTAAACATCGCTAAAATCTACGCCAGGCGTAAAACTAGGTGTTAGATCAGTATCACTATCAAACAAATAACTGTAATCATCATCGTCACCAAACAAACTTGAAAGGTCAAAAGAACCTATGCCTGTATTAGGCATGTTTGGAGTAAGATCTGTTACATCATCAAACATATAACTGTAATCAGTCTTATCTTCGTCTGTAAAAAGATCATCTAAAAAACTAAAGTCTACTGCCATAATGCCCTCTATATTATCGTTTTTTCTATTCGTTGTCTTGTTTGTTCGATGCCCCAAAGTAAAAAGATATAATAGCACTCGCTAAACCACCAAGGTAGCCTAATACAAGATTTATCAAGGCTTCTGAGTTTTGTTCTGGTGGTTGTAAGGTTACTAAAAATATGTAACCCATAAAGCCTCCTACAACAAATATACCTATTATTCTAGCTGTCCAATCTTTGCTAAAGTTCTTTCGTGCATCTTGTACTTCCGCTGTTTCTAGTGCAAATAGATCTATATCTAGTTTTTTCATTTGCACTTCGAAGTCTGACTCTACTTTCTTTAGCTCCGCCAATTGTTCAGGCGTAGCTGTTTCCATAGCTTTTTGTATCTTCTTTGGTTCAGGATCACAGCCCAATACTTCTGAAATCATATTAGCAGCCATACCACCCATGGGCCCGCCTAATGCGGTTCCTATTGTTGGAGCTACTGTACCTACAAGATTTTTTAATATACTTAGTTTCATTAACACTTCCACCTTCTGCGCGCTTGCCTAATTCTTGAATTAGGATCGTTTCTAGTTTTAGCAGAGCTTCTCTTTAATTGACCTAGTGATCTTGCGCAATAAGATTTACGTCTTTTAGCTGCCTTGCTACCTTTTTTAACTTTACCTGTTACAGCAGTTTTTAACTTTGATCCAGGGTTGGCTTTCCTATAGGCTCTTACACCTTTCTTAGTCATGCCTGCACCTTTCTTGGTAGGACGATAGTTACCGCCTTTACCAGTCGTTTTGCGTATTGGTTTAGCTTTTTTTCGTGCCACGTCTTCTTCTCTTAGTTGTTGTTCTTTTTCTAGTTACAGGTTTTTTCTTCTTTACTATGGTGCGAACATTAGTAGGTTTCCCTCCTGGATTGCCCGCTGCTCTCTTTCTTTTTACTGCGCTTTTTCTTTGTCCTGCCGTCATGCTTTTAGCTTTCGATCTTGGTACACATTTTGGATACTTACGTTTACTGCCTTTAGCAGACTTTCTACCACAAGCTTGGAACTTACCTTTTTTCTTAGGTGCACCGATGTCCACCCAATCACCTTTAGGTCCCTTTCCAAACCATGCGGTCAATCCGCCTTTAGGCTTAGCCATTATGCGTACTTGCCTCCACGTTTCTTGTACGTACGCACTAGCCAGCCATTGGCATATGCAGAAGGATAAACTGAAAATTTCTTTTTAGCTTCGGCTTTTACTCTAGAATACAAAGCTGGATTAGTAGGAGTAGCTCCGCTTTTCTTTTTAGTTTTTCTAGCCGATTTCTTTTTTGCAGTTTTTGTAGCCATTATTTTTTCTTCTTTCTTCTTAGTTTTTGAAAATCTGCTCCTGTAATTTTGTTACGAGGCTTAGCTACTCTAGCTATCTTTTTTTGTTTAGGGGACAATCTTTTTGCCATTGTTTTCTCCTATGATAATTTAGTTTTCTTCCTGCGACCGTTTGATACTGCACCGCAACCTTTACTTTGCACCATCGTCTTGCCTGGCATAAACACACCGCCACTTTGCATCTTTGTGGCTGTCTTTGCTGCGTTGGCAAAATCTTGAGCACTTGGCGCACCTTTAGCACCTTTCTTTCTCATTTTTCGTCCTGACTTTCTTTTCTTATGTATATTTTCGTATAGACTCATTATGGTCTCCTTAGTTTTTTCTTATAGTTTGACACATTCTTTCTTTTCTTTTTAGTTCTTTTAACCATCTAACATCATCGTTTGTAGTCTTACTGCTCGATCTCCTACTTGTCTAGCCCACTTACTATCCAACATTTCTTCGGCTGCTGTTTCCCAATCTTGTTCTTGTACAGCTGCAAGATAGTTTTTAAATTTACTAAGTCTAGGATAACCTAGATTAAAACACATATTAGCCATGACACGTTGTCTCGCATCACTGAGATCTCTCCACCATTTCATATTCTTGTCTAGCTCTGAGCAAACTATTTCTACATCTTGCTCTAAACATTCTTTGACTCTTTCTTTTGATATAGGCGTACCCATCTTGAGGCCCCATTCTTTGTCTTTTTCTGTTATTAAATGACCTACACCAAAAGTAGGGTATCCAAGATGATCCCTATAAATCTCATGAATAACACCTTCGTCTAACATAAGTTCTTTTAATAACTGATCTTTATCCATTATATTTTTATTGTTGTCGTTCCGTTTGTAGATACCGTAACTTTGCCCAAGGAAGCTACACCCTCTACGCCAAATTCTCTTCGCTCGTATAAACTTATCCATTCTTCACCATTCCATAGTTGTAATTCTTCTGCAGATAAATTCCAAATAATGTCGCCTTGTTGAAACTTATTTTCGTTACGCTGAGTTTCATTTACAGCTAAAGTAGAATCTATGTCTACTTTATTTAAAGAAAGCTCTAGGACTCTTACAAGCCTGTTAAAAGTTTCAGGAGATATTTCTCCAATAGCTACAGGTAATTTGGTTTCTAACAGTTTACTCATTATCTTCTGCCATTTACTTTAAGATCCATACGAGTGGCCCCTACTCTAAAACCTACACCAAGACGAGCTCCTTCGCTATTATCATCATCGGACTCTATGCGTAAAGCTGCTTGTCTTGCTCTAAGCCTAGTATCTATCCTAGTAGTAGAACTGGTGCAAGTATTTGTAGATTCAGTAACAAGACTATCTCCTGGAAAATCTCTTTGTTTTAAAACAAAATTAATTGTTTGGCCAGAGCCACCGCTCCCTGTAAATTTTATATCGGGTATGATTCTGCTAATAGATTGAAATTGCTCACCGTTGCCTAATGCAAAATCACTCGACTCTATAAATACGTTATCCATAGGAGATCCATCATTATCATTACCTGTTTCATGGTTGTATAAATATCCTGATGAAGTTGCCATTGGACTATCAAATATACCTTCGTCTACCCATGCGCTTCTATTAAGCTGGCCAATAGTCCAAACACGTTCTTCATAGTTATAGACTACATACCTATCTATAACAGAGGCACTGCTTGATACGTAGAACCATCCTACTTCATCAAACTCTTTATTTAAAAAACCAAATGCTTGAAAAGACTGGCCTTCATTAAAGTCACTAAACACATAGTCTTGAACGGTGCATGGTATATCTTGCACTTGTCCGTTGTAATTATAAAAACCTTTTTTATCCATCCAAAAAATACCTTTGGGAGAATTTATAGCTGCATTAGGAGAAATTAGTCCAACCCCTTCATTTACTAAATTAACTCCAAATGTAAAAGGTTGACCGACAAAAGTTAACGAATATAAAGAAGTATCTGTCCACACTAAAGTTTCTTGTCTAGCTCTAATTGCTCCAACAATTGAAGATCCTGCAGACAATCGCAAAGACCCTGCTGTATTTGTAGGTAAAGGCTCCCACTCAGTTACGTTTTCTTGGTCACTAAAAGCTATCAACATAGGATCTAATGTTCCTGACCGTGAACTGCCTGATATTGGATCTGCCCCAAAACAAATAACGTGTCTATCTATATCACTAACTAATACTTGTAAGGCTTTAGTCGGAGCTAGGTTCGCTCCTGATAAATTAGCTAATGCTGTCGCTCTTGTTGTGCCTAAAGTTCCAGCACTTGTGTCGTAATAAAATATACCGCCAGCTCTAACATTTATAACAAGATCTTCTCCAAAATTATCTTGTGACCAAATTCTTAATTGGTTTGCAGCGGTTATAGCAGTTGCAGATCCCCATGTGCCTGCACCCCATGTGCCTGCACCCCAACCAGTAGATTCTACATAACTATCTAACCCTACATTGATTTGATACTTACCAACAACAGAACTACCACCATTACCGCTGTCACTAGCGTTTGCTGTTACTGTTGCTCCAGAAGTATCTTTAGCAGTTATGGTGTAAGTGTTTGCGCCTGTAACTAAAAGTATTTGATATTCTTGATTTAATACTGCAGCAGTCACATTTCCTCCCAAACTAGATGCTCCGCTAAAAGTTACAAAATCATTAGTAACTGCACCATGGCTTGTGTCGGTTATGGTAATTGTAGAGCTGCCATTAGTAGCTGCAAACGTAACATCCCCTGCAGCGGTTGTACTTCTTAACGGCGTTATGTCGTAAAAATTATCTCCTTCTTTTATGTAGAATTTAAAAGTAGTCCCTAGACCAAGAAATTTAGTAAGGGCTAGATCTACCCAAGGATGTAAGGACCTAGCTGTTCCTACAAAAGTACTTAAAGTAGCTTTAGCCCATCCGCCTATTTTTTCTGGAAGGCCTTTACGAAACCGTACAAAATTGGCATCAAACCATCCGCCATCATTAGAATAGTCTGTACCCTCTCGGTTTATCCCTGGTCGAAGTATAAATTTTTCTAGTGCCATTGTTCATTTATATTAACTTATCTATGCCTAAAGAAGCAGCTGTTAAACCATATAAGCCCCACATAATATACTCAAGTCTTCTAAATTTAGCAGATCCTTCATCTAATCTTTTTTCAATATTTTCATATCGAATAGCACATTCTCTTTCATGTGCTTCGACTTTAAGTAAAGCTTCTCTAGCAGTCGTCACTATTTTTTCTTTTTAGTCTTAACTCTTTTAGTAGTGTATGCTTCGTTAACATCTGGAGTAGACTTATCGTCGGCTACAAATTTTCCTTCCTCAGTTCTAGCACGAACTTTTACTTCTTCAGTGTTTGTCCAAAAACTAACTACTTTTCCCCACCAGCTCATGATTTATCCTTGGCTTTGCCAATATTAAGGGCTAAAAAGTCTATAACTTTATATAGTTGAGCCAAAAATTTATCTCCTTTAGGAGTGGGAGTTATAGCAGCAACTAATGAAGCTATCGCTATTATGGCTGTAACCCACATGAAAATATTAAGATATAACATCTGTTTTCTCCGTTGTTAATGATTCTTCTGGAACATCCCAACAATTAAGGTTAGATGCTACTGTCCTTCTTTCGCCCTCACCTTTGAAGGGATAAACCATGTGTTGTAACCAAGAAGGAAATACTAATAGTTTTCCTACCTGTGGTTTCATAACAAAAGACTGAGGTGGTCTTAGTCTTTCTGTATTCATCAATTCGTTTCTTCCGTATTGAAAAGCAATGTAACCATCACAATCACCAGATGCTTGATATAAAGAATAGTTTGGCGACCCAGCTACAGGTTGATCTAATATTTGTTGAGGTACTTTTGTCCAACCAGTAGTAGAAATACCCATTATGGTTTTTGTCCCATGATCGTGAATTGGATTATAGTCGCCTTCAT
>CAACVD010000315.1_pt1 | contig 23264 bp, 28 predicted proteins | sample 2381771 | NCBI WGS metagenome assembly CAACVD01 (sample SAMEA5211965, study PRJEB30684) | marine metagenome | biome: Marine; feature: Epipelagic; material: Water | collected 2015-10-15 | depth 15 m
CTCAACCCGTGCCCGAAAGAATCGCCAGAATCTGAGTTTGCAGTGCCGCTTCCGTTACCCGTATAAGTGCAAATACTAAACCCATAATCAGTTGATACTGACACTTGTGAAGTGATCGAGCCATCGGTGTTTGATGACGGCGTTCCACCTGCTTTCCAAGCCCATCCAACATAAGTGCGACCAGATTGATTTACAGCATTATTAGATCCAAGACTAAAGCCATTTGCATCAAACGAAGTCAAATCGTTACTACCTGCAGAACCTTCAGTAGCAGTTGAGTTTGATTGCAGATCTGCGCCTGCTCCACGTACCGCATCAAAAAGCATATGGTTATGGCCGCCATTGCTATTCTTAATCCACACAAAATCAGGCTGGAAGTTCAGACTACTAATTGATTGCGTGCCACTGTTACCAGAATAGGTAACAACATCAAAGCCGCCATCAGGATTCACTGTCGGTGCCTCTACTGCTGCGTCATAACCAAGCGCAGCGTTGTTGCTGTTGTCGAAGGGTAAGTGGAAAGAGTTTGTACCTTCTGCGTGTGTTCCGTATGAAGGCGTTCCAGACACAAGCGAGTCGTTCAACTTCAGCTGACCTAGTGCAAATCCCGCTGCACCGATAATCTTTATTTCAGTAACATCCGTAGAAGTTATAGTATGGCTGTCCTCACTCCACTGACTATTGGTGGTATGCGTGCCTCCTACCTGAGTTCCATTTACATAAAGAGTGTAATTACCCCCGCCAGAAACATCACCACCACGAAATTTAATTGAAGTAACACTGCTGATTGCTGAATGAAACTTGACTTTAATAGTTCTGTAGCGTTCTGCCTCGCCAGATGCACTGTTATAAATTATGGGGTAGGTAGCTGAATCAGGGTTGCTATTCAAATAAAGAACATTTCCGCTATCAATACTTGCAGAAGACTCACCAATAATCACTGTTGGAGATGTTGCACCATTAGCTTCGGCAAGAACGTGGTCAGCAAACTCCTTCGCCTGCCAAACATTGTTGCCGTCGTATTCACCGAAGGCAGTCGGAGCAAGTGCTTGACCGTCGATGAGGTGGACGTCGGCTAAATAAAAATCTCCATAAGCACTCCCATTCGTAAGGTTTCTCGCAATTAAATGCGGCTCTGTACTGTTGATGTAGCTGTCAAAACTGGTAGAAGGGTTAGTGTTCGTTGTCCAGTCGCTAATCTCCGATCCATTTACATAGATCTTTGCGCTGCTAGCAGGAGTATTTAGCGTAAATACTAAGTGCATCCACGCGCCAACGTCCCGAAAGACTTGAGCTGTTTTTTTGTTTGATCGAAGTGACCCACCAACTACGGCGTAAAAGTTAAGCTTATTATCTGTCCCAAAATAAATATCAGTAACATCAGTTGTGCTTGTGCCGCCGGCGTTTGCGCGAAGTAGTTGCTGCTCAGTTCCAAGCTTGCACCTTTTTATCCATACTGAATAAGTCCACGTCTTGCGATTTCCTGCAGACGACGGTGTTCTGTTCAGATATGCACTGTCAGCACTGTTAAAGCGCAAGCTGCGGTCAATCTTGTAACCAGCATCTTGGTTCGATAAAAGTAATGGAGTGGCAGATCCAGGAATCATGATACGTTCAACAAAACTTGAGCAGTAATACGAGTGGAGCTATCCACAAAAAACGCGATTAAATCAACGGCAGAAGCAGTTGTCGTAAGTGTTGGAGCTGTTCCTCCAGCAAATTTCCAATAATTTCCGAACGCCAAGGTCCTACTTCCGGTGCTATCTTGCGAAACAAGAATTACACCAGATTGTCCCGCAATTAAATTTGTTGGATTTGCTAATGTTCTATTTCCACCTAATGTGACACTGTAGTTATTACCAGCAGCAAAGTCAGGAGTAATGGTTGCACCATCAGTTAAAGCAGTGATTGACCCTCTTTGTGCTGCAGTAAAAGTTTGCGCAACATTTAAAACAGCATTATTTGCAATTGCACCAGTGGCTACTAAGCTGCCACTTTCTTTTACATAAAGTTTATCTTGATCTGTTGCGTAACAAATCTCACCTTCCTGAATATCAGCAACAGATCCGTTCAGGTTTGCGTAGGTTCCCCGAGCAATACGTAATGGTGTTCTAGTACTAGGTGTAGGCATTAGTCGAATGATCCTCCGTCGAATGTTGATGATGCTGTAACCAATGAATAACCAGTATCAAAGTTTCCACCATCTGCAACTAATGTGGCATTTGAATCCACATATTGTTTAGTTGCTGCCTGTAAATTTGTCACTGGATCTGCTGCTAATGTAAGTGGCCCAGTCATGGTTCCACCTGAAATTGGTAATCCTTGAGTTTGACTACCACCACTTCCAGCTTTGCCTAATAAGGTTCTAAAAGTTGAGGTAGATGGAACTGTTAATACAGCGTTTGATCCAATTGCTAATGTACCGACCGCACCTGTATTAGTATTTGCAGTGACGACCTTATCTACTGTAAGAGTTTTTGGTGTTTCAACGAATTGATTGCCACCTGTTACTGCAGTAGAGGTTCCAAGTGTTTTCCACTTTTCTCCATCGTAGGTATATCTAATGCCATTAGATGCATCAAATATATCACCTGCGTTTGGATTATTTGGAAATTGGATTGCAGCCATTATTGCTCTCCCTGCAGATTAACGACTTCAATAAGGTATCTTTAGTATATCGAAAAAGTCAGGTCAATACTTACTCTTTTGATTCCTTTGTAGGTTGATCCTTAACCGTAATATTCTCTTCTTCAAATTCTAAAGTGTCCATCAATCCTTGAAGCAAGTTCACGCTTAGTGCCAGCAGAGTGCTGTCGCCAGTTGTTTTTGCTGCTGCGTATGAATTAATAGCTGTAATCAAATCAGATTTCTTGCAAGTCATTGCGTCTATTTAACTTTTATGATTCTACTTAATTTAATTCTTAAGCGGCTGCAACAGAAAGACTGCCTGCATTGCTTACGGTTACTTTATAGCGTGTGCCATCTGGTGATCGAAGAATCACACCAGCACTGGAAGCTGTTAGTTCTAGGTTTCCACTTGTATCCCACTGTGGTCCACCTGTACTGAGATATGAAGGGACTATAGACCCAATAGGAATACCACCGTTCCAACTTGGGTTTCCTTCAACCCACTGACTTGAATCGTTATCTGTGTAATAGATATAAGTACGTCCTTCATCAGTGTCGTACCACTGGTCTCCTTCATTTGCATTAGACGGAGCAGCGGTGCCAATAAAGGTCTGACGGCTACCAACCGTGATCCAACTACCATCAGCTCTCAGGAACTTTTGAGTACCACCGCCTGAGTAGGGCACTAAGCCATTGTTTGTTGAGGTGAAGGTTGGCAGAGCTACACCAGTACCTGTACTAGAAGTAATTGTTGAAGTACTTGCGGTGTAACCTAAGTTTGTTGGTGTTCCTGGCGGTGAAGCCCATGTACCATCAGCTCTTAGATAATTAATACTTCCACCACCGGACAGTGGGGTAAGACCTGCAATCGTGCTGCTAAACAAAGGTAGTGTGGCATCAGTACCAGTATCTGATGAAATTACTCTTGTCGCACTGTCATATGACAGGTTAGTCGTACCAACGAAGCTTGCAGTTGTATTGATCGTAATATCGGCTGAACCATCGAATGATGCTGAACCAGTCAGGTCTCCAGCAAGACTGATTGTTCTTGCTGTCTGTAGTGCAGACGCTGTATTGGCATTTCCAAGCAGTGTCGCTGTAATGTTTCTTGCACTAAAGTCGCCAGAAGCATCACGAGCGATGATTGAATTTGCCGTATTCAAGTTTGTGGCAGTTGTTGCAGAGTTTGCAACTTTGCCTGATGTTGTAATTGTTGCTAAATAGGCATCAGAAATCTGTGTGCCTTGCCATGTGCCTGTACTGATTGTTCCGACACTTGTCAAACTAGACCCAGTAACGCCAGCACCAAGTGAGGTTTCTGTTAAAACTTGATTACCATTTACAAAATAAGATTTACCGGATGCCAGGTCAATATTTTCGCTTGATGTCCAAGCATCAGTACTATTTGACCAAGCAAAAGTTTTGTCTGTAGATCCTTTTAACGTTAAACCACCGCCATCTGCAGTAATATCAGTTGGCGTAGAAACTGTTCCAAGCTGAATATTGGAATCTTTGATCGTTACGATTGGAGAATCTAAGGAAATGCTTGTACCTGTTGCCGTAAGAGTACCTGCAATTGTGACATTGCCATCAAAGGTCGAAACTCCCGTAACATCTAATGTACCGGGAAGATCAATGCTAGATGTCCATTCAACTCCTGTGCCTGCAGCATTAGTCTGAATTAGTTGATAAGACGATCCATCAGCAAGCTTACTAACATCAATCTCTGCCGAAGCGCTGATGTCTGCATTGACAATCGAACCATCAGCAATATTGGCACTTACAATTGTTACGTTATTAGGTAATGTACCAGCGGCAATATCGCCTGGTGAGACACCTCCAGAAATTTGAGATGACTGCAAAGTAATACCAGATGGCAGTGCACCGTTCGCTAGCTTGGTTAAGGCAATTGCTGCACTTGTACTGACATCTGCATCTACAATTGATCCATTAACGATATTGGCACTTGCAACCTGAACACCAGATGGAAGAGTTCCATTTGCCAGCTTGCTTAGTCCAATAGCAGCTGATGCATTAATATCTGCATCCATGATTGCTCCATCTGCAATCATCGAACTTGTAATCGAGCCACTATCACCCGTAGTTATCAACGTACCTGATACATCAGGGATCGTCACGGTACGGTCAGCAGAAGGGTTTGCTACTGACAAAGTAGTTTCAAATGCATTAGCTGAAGAACCTTCAAATGTAATGCTGCCATTATTCAAATAAATATCTGAAGAATTTAATGTCAGACCTGCATTCAGAATCAGGTTTCCAGTAAGTGTATCTCCATTGGAGTTTACATATCGATCATCTAATGTACCAGCCTGATGACTGCTATTAGTTGCATCAGGAATTAAATTAGTATCAAACTTTTCTTTACTAGCATCGAGCCACTGTGCTGTATTGCCATCATCGTAATAAATAAAGAGACGCTGATCATCAGTATCCCAATATAAATTACCAGCACCAGGTGCTGAAGGCGGGGTAGCCGTCGTAGGAATAATGGCTTGATAGTTTGTAAATGATAAATTATTTCTACCGGCCAATCTTACAATTGATCCAGCGCTATCTTTGATGAAGATCGATGGATCATTAGAGTTAAAGTTGATGGCTAATTCGCCATCTAGCATATTTGCAGCAGTTGGCTCCTTAGCCGCTCCACTATCTAAGACATTTGAATTCTTTAGCTGAATCTTCATTGATTAAAGCCCTAGACATCTTCTTGATATCTATATTTTAGCTTCTATCTGCTATACCAATATTTTCTAGATTTGAAACAATTTGTTCTTTGAGAACTGCTGCAAGTAAGTTCTGATATGTCATCAGTTGTTTGGTTACTTCTTTTAGGCTATTTCTCAATACTTCAACATCCGAGCATCCATCTACTTCATCAGTAATCACTCTTAGTTTTAAAACTTTTTCTAATGGTAGTTCAAAGTCTTCAGGCTTAAACATGATTTGTACGTATCACTTCCCCTGCTTAAACAATAGCGCACTTATTTATTGTGTGCTGTCAAGCACCACATAGGCGGTTTCAATTGAATCTAAGTTTAAGCCGTTAGACATTGCAAATACTATTTCTGATATAGATATACCTGTTCTTTTGTATGAAAGGTTATAGGCATTTGCTGAATTAATAATCTCTTGCACAAGCTTTTCATTAAACCTTTCTGCTGCATTTGAATAACGGTTATCGCTACCAATCGGATACTGGTTCGGTTCTCTAACACGTACATCATCATTGAACATTGATGCTATGACGTGTTTACATAGCTTGAAACTCAAACGATGCTTATCTGTCTCCCAGCTCGCTGCTTTACCTGCGACTTTGTTTTGACCAATCATGTCAAATTCATCTGGACTTAGAGCAGTAGGTAATGGATATCTTTGCTGCCTATTTGTTTTTCGTGTGTTACTATCTTGCGTTGATTGAGGCATTGCAAGCAACGTATGGGAATAGTTAGGGCACGAACAGGAGTAAGTGATTGATGGTCTCAATGATAATTCAGTTGTAAAAACTTCATCCATCCATGGATCTACATCCGTATGCAAGTTTGTCCACTTCTCATTTGTTGTAAATGTCTTTGCAAAGCTATTGTCTGAGAAGACTAGTTGCGTTCCCGCTTCTAATGCAGGATACAATTTTACTTCTGCAAAATACGGCCTGGATTCAATAATAAATTGATTATTTACGATATCTGCCTTTTCAACTATAAAAGGAATGATTGAATATGCAATGTCTTGAACCAGTCCTTGTACAACTTCTCCTGTCAGATACTGACTTCCAAAGTATTTTTGATAAGAAGCTTTTTTAAATACGTATGAACCTTCTATTGTGTATGACGCATTTGTTGTTGTAAAGATCGTTGGTAAATCAGTAAGATCCAACATTGAAGGTGGTAATTCATTTACGCCTTGATCCAGTCCAACAAGTGCTTGACCTGTTTCACTTTCGTTTATTGATACCTCAAAAAAGAAATCATCATCTTTAAAAGTCACGCTATTCATGCTTGACAATGGTTTGTCAATAAAGAAGTTTGTAACATATATAATTTTGTTGGTTAGCAGTTCTGGATTTGCAAGAATGTCTAATGAACCCTCTGCATTTTTAACCTGATTATTAACACCTTGGTTTGGAATAAAGTCTCCATTGTTTGTGGTTACATTTACATCTGCAACAGGGATTGAGATTTTTACAGTTGTTGCTTTCTGTTTTAGTTCAACAAAGTTTTTTAGTTCATCAGACAGAGTTCTACCTGTATATATTGCAGGCTTGGTGTCGGATGTCAGTATTCTTTTGAGTGTTGCCTCAGTTCGATTGTCGTCTGTGTATGCGCCATCAGTAATTCTCTCACCTACCATCTGTCGTAACAACTTTCCTGTTGTCGCATCTGGATTGACTGAGACAAAAATCTCTCCGTTATTGAAGTTATCGGTATATGTAAACGAATCGTTCTTTACGCTTGTAACTGTACCGAGTGATATATTCTCTGGCGTTCTTTTAACTACATAATGTGTGTTTGTATCCGCCTTCATAGTTGGATACTCATATCCCGAAAATGTATTATTTATTTCGTATGGAGTGTTTTTATATAGTGTTGCATTAAGCAGTGCATCTACAAACGGCGTATTACTATCAGTCTCTTCTAACCCTGGATCATAGTTTTCGTTTTTAATTTTTAGTGTGGACCAAGCAGTGCGGTTGTAAATCTCATAACCTTTTCTCCACTTGACCCAATCACTTTCAAGATTCCATTGATCAATTACACTTCTCTGTACCGTAGATCCAAATTCCCGGTTGCTTGGGTAAAAGCCTGATCCTCTTGGATTCCCAAGAGATCGATCAATGCTCGCAAAACCCTTAAAGGCATATATGCCGGGATTGAAGTCACTACGCTTTCTAGGCATCAATAGAATCCGCCATGGACTCCAATTAAGGGTGCTTCCGTTGCTGTATCACTAGAGGTCTTCTTCTTAACTGCAGCCCACAAGCACTTGCCTTTGGGAATATACAGTGCCTGGAACTGTGTACCAATGACAATACTAGAGTCTGTAGAACCCTGCCCAGGAACTGGATTCAGCACATATGACATTGCACCGTAAACAGTCTTAGAGCCTTCAGTCGTAGCAGCATTGAAGGTTCCAAGGAAGGAAGCCTGAGATGCTCTTAAGAAGTCTTTGGCACTACTCATATACATATTGATTGTATAAGCAGCAGACGTAGCTCTAGCCAACGAATAGATCTCACTAATGATTGCACCATCATTAGTTGTGCAATCTACAATGAGCTTTGCACCGTTTGAACCACCAATAGTGATCACAGAGTTTGTCTCAACTGTTGCACCAGCAAGGTCAACAATTTCATGCAAAACTCTATCAACCAGAAGTGGTTGTTTATTAGTAGATGTTGATGCCATTACGCTTTACCTCTTTTCTTTCCTTTTGTTTGTTTTGTTGCACCTGGTGTCATTGCCATCCCTGCGTATTGCTCCATCGTTGGTAAAGGTGTTCCTTGACCAGCATTAAAACCTGGTGGAGTTTGAATATTTGCAGGTTGACCAGTAAGGCCCATAAAGCTTTGAGGCTTATCCTGCATAGATGGGTGCATATTTATTCGACTTGCTTGCATCATTTCTGCAGGAGGAGTTGGTGCAGCAAACATTGCAATCGTTCCGCGCTGTTTACCAATTCCAACTGATCCTTGATTAGGCACCCCTGATCGAGCAACATTTTGTGGATTAATAAATCCTGTCCCTAGCTGTTGAGCCATTTCAAGACCCTTATCACCATAAGGAAACTCATTGACAACTTTTCCATCAGGACCTGGCATTGCACTTAATTGAGGCCCAAAGCTAGTCACATTCATCGGATTATTCATCTGAGTTGTCGGATCACCAGGAGTGACAGACATATTGATTGATAGCTTTTCGCGATTGGGATCAAGTGCAATAGCATTTTGTTGGGCTTTTGATCTAGGCATTATGAAATCCTCATAGTTTCAGAACGATCATTATTGCTGAAGTCAGCATTACCGACAGCCTTTGAATATAGAGCAAGTCGTTGATTCAACTTGTCGGTCCCCATATTATTTTGTTCTGGGGGTGCAGGAGGCGTAGGCACTGTTTCAGGAGCAGGAGCTTGACTCATTACAGGCTGTACACCACTGGTATATGGATTACCATCGCCTTGAGCGCGGGCTTGCCTAAGCCTTTCTTGATAGTCAGATTCCTGACTATTCATTGTAATTTTAGGAGCACCGTGCGTATTTACGGCATACATAATTTTATTTAAATAGCCTAAACATATTCTACACTTAAGACCAATCAGTGCTGAGCATCATGCGAGTTCCTACAGCAGTATCAGCAGGGCCAGGTACAGCCATGATGAACTCTGCTCCTGATCTTTCAAATGCATAACGTCGTACTTCAGGTCTTCGATAATTTGGTACATAGAGGCTTTCTGCAAGTCGATCGACTTCTCTCAGATAGATTTCTCTGAAATATTCATCACCTTTTAACGGATCAGAAGTATTAATTGTTCGACTGACGTCTCCAGAAATAATCTCTTGACGTGAAGGGTTAAGTACTCTGCTGCCATTATCATCAAAATAATCATCAGGAATAGCTGCACTAGCTCTCCATGCAATGTCACATCGTTTGATGTGATAGCCAATCTGTTCATACCAGTAGTCATCTGGTATAAGTGACATGGCTTCTTCTAATCGTGAGCGATCACCAGCAGGGATTTGTGCACCAGCATTAAAACCAAGATGAAATCGAACCTTAGATTTTAGATAATCGTCTAGTTCCATTAGGCAGCTCCTCTTGTAATATTGCTGTAAGTAGTTGCTAATTCATTTTCAAGCATTTGAGTTTCGACTGGTGTTAACTCTTGCCCAGTTTGAATTTTTGCAAGCAGTGTCGCAGCAGTGGAGTTTTCAATCATTGCTTGCCGTGCTCCTGCTCCTAATCCTCCACCCAAGATTGCTCCAACTAAACCACCAGCAAAACGCATACCAGGCCGAACCGCATTACGAACGCCTCTCATTCCAGTATTTGGAGCAGGGACTAGCCCTTGACCAGCTGCCAACCGATCTTTGATTTTGTTGATCTGCAGACCAGCAGCATGAGGAACTGTGCCAGCAGTGGCTCCAGTTAATGCACCAAGGCCAGCACCAAGTGCTGTAGCAGTGCCAAGTCCCATACGGTTCTGTTCATCTTGCGCTGCCTTCGCTAGTAACGCTTCCTCAATACTAATAGCCATTACTACACTTTTACTTTGATATCACTAGTTTAACTAATAAAAATCAAGTCTTCTTCAATCAGCTGCTCCCAGTTAACGCGAGGAATATTTTCCAATTGTTTCAAATTGGCAAATCGTTCACCACTTAATGACATACGCAGCTCAACAATTTTCTTAGCAGTAGCAAAGCCAACGCCCGGAAGTCTTTTAGCAATTTGCTCTGCAGGTGCTGCATTCAGATTCAATCGAGTATCTTCAATCGGAACAACAGTTTGAGGCAGCTGTTCTTCAGGCGGTTCCTGCTCTACACGAGCGATCTTTGCCATACGCCCTTTCTGAGGATCATAAGGAACTAACTGATCCAGCATCATAAAAGTGACGCCACCAGCAGCGTCTTTAACCATTGCAAATTCTTTATCGTGCTGAGTAACAAATTCCACCAACTTACCGGTTTTGGTGTCTTGAAATAATTTGTGGTCGGACATATCTTTGGGGTATACCTAACAATATTATAGGCACAAAAAAAGCGCCTCCGAAGAGACGCTTGTGATGTTGATTATATGAATCAAGCGCTTTGACCAGCTTCGATTCCGTAAGGAATGTGAGCGTCGTCAATGTCGGGAGCAGAGGCTCCACGGTAGTAGCAAACTTCAACCAAGATGGCGGAAGGGCTCTTGCGCTCAGCACCAGCAGAAGGATTCTGCTCAGCAGTGAATGCTGCGGAGGTGACGACCTGGACTGCAGTATCAGCAGAAGTACTAACAGCAGTGCCATTCAGCACACCCAGCATGGGAGAAGTAGCGCCAGCCGCAGGGAAGAAGAGATCAGTACCAGCGGTCAGGGTCACTTCACTACCGGTGTTACCAGGAGCGTTGCCGCCAAGAGCAGCAATCTTGATGGTGTTACCGGAAGCAGCTGCTTTCACGCCAGGGGCGGAAACAGCGGTGCGATAGACAACGGAATTCTTGGGAATCACGAAGCTCTTATCGGTACGGGGCTTGTCATCCTGACGCAGGTCAGGGGACAGAACCTTCAGGTTGTAGGTGCCAGCCGACAGAGAACCGTTGGACAGAGTGCCAGCGTTGTCGGGATCCAGAACCAGCGCACCAACGATGCGGTAGAACTCGACACCAGGGAGAGCTTCAACACCTTGTTCGCGATATGCGTTCAGGTGAGAAACATAATTACCGGGGAAAATTACGGACATTGTTAGTTACCTCCTATCAGTAAACGAAAGAGTAACCAACCGTAATGAAATCTCTGTTCAGAGTTTCAAAACCGGCGAACAGGCTCCAGATCATGATGATGAAACGGCTGAAGTCGTCGTTGTTGTTCAGCAGGATCTGAGCGTTGTTACCACCAATACCCACGCCAACAGCTTGAGGGCCGAAGAAGATCAGCTGAGCTGCCGTGTAGTCAGCGGCAGAGCTGGACTCGTCAGTCACCACGAGGTTGTAAGTGGTCTCGGGCAGGTTGGTGGACTCGAACCAACGGACGCCCTCAAAGAGGAAGCCAGTTGGCATAACGGGTTGGCCAGCAACGAAGCCAGCTTGGCCGTAAGCAGGACCCATGCCTTGGTAGAAGTTGGCGTTGGGAGCCTGGTTGGGCTGCATGGGGTTAATCATGCCATTGCCCGGATAGCGAGCGATCTCGCGGAAGTCAGCGTTCTGGCGCAGATGCATCATCGCGGTTGGATCCACGATGCAGCGATAGTAACCATCAGCGAAAGTGGGGACGTTGCGCTTACGCATGTCCTTCACAACTTCCAGAAGGTCGGTCTTCACATCGAACTTGGCGGATTCGCCAGCGGCGTAGGTAACGCCGAGGGTGCCACCAGAGCCGCCTTTGGCTTTGCTGCCGGGCAGGTAGTAACCACCTTGGTCCTTGCTTGCCTGACCAGCGGCTTCGGCTTTCAGGAGTTCGTTAGCGAACACCCGATCGCGCCAGCGGCGATAGTCGTCGAGCAGGGTCAGAGAACCGATGCTCTGATGGAACACGTTCAGGTTGCCGGTATCCAGCAGCAGACGCTGAGCGGTGATCAGAGTTTCACGAGCCACCTTGAAGGTGGAGGGCTGAGAGGAATCGCGGGAATCAGCAGGTCCGGTGTACTCACGAAGAGTCACCAGCACTTTGTCCTTCACGATGTTGCGGGCGGAGGCGGATCCAAGGGTTTGATCAGCAGTCCGCTCACGGGACTCCTTAGTGCCGGGCTTGCCCCAGAAGCGATAGCGATCTAACTGAACAGTTTGACCGGGTTGCTTGGAGAAGTCGTGCACCACAACAGGCTCAACTGCCATCTCAATGATGTAAGCCGGGTGGGGACGATAAAGCTCTGCACCAAGAAGCTTCGGGAAATCATTATCAATCCACATAGGATCGTAACTCCGTAAGCTAAAAAGTTTATAAGTGACTTCGACTTAGTCACATATACCGATATTACTAGTTATTGCTATACTTTGAAACATATACCCCAATATTTTGTGGTTAATAACAATGGAATTTATCGACGACAACGAATGGACTCCGATTCATACTTTGCCAGGCTATGAATGTTGTATTGAATACTATATAAATAGCAAAGGAGAAATCAAGAGCACGAAAGGCAAGTCAGAAAAGGTATTAAAACAACGTAAAAATAAAAATGGATATATGCAAGTTAATCTTACGCAAAGGATTGGCAGAAAAAAGACAATTACAGTAGCTGTTCATACCCTTGTTGCGCTTGCCTTTTTAAAACCACCACTATCACTGCCTGGTCGAACAAAGTCATGTAGCAGGGTTCGTCATGTCGATGGTCAGAAAGATAACAACATCGTTGGTAATCTTAAATGGACTAAAATAGAAGAAAGTTGTAATCGCAAAAATGGCTGATAGTCTTATTCTTACTGGTGTAAAAGACGTAAGCAAGCATACTGGTAAAGAGCTTCTCTTGACCCGGCCTAAGCGCGGCGGTGATACTCATAAAGTAAAAGAATGGTGGCACACTACTAATGGTGTTCAATATGTTGACTGCACTATTTTTGACGTAACTGCTAACGGCGAAGTTCTCAAACTTGCAGTTGCTTCTAACAATGGCACTTATGTGCGTATTGATCACGATGGTAAATTTAACTTTACATTTTATGGAGCAAAGAACGTTTCTCGTGCAGCTCTGTTTACTCGTGATCTTGTCTTAATCGAACATTATGTCTTGCCAACTATCAGTGGCGGTAAGGTCATGACTGTTAAGCCCCAAGGATCTTCTGAAAAGCCCAAAGGACCTGAACCTAAAAAAGTCGCTCCGGCTCAATCCACAAAGGCTACTCCTATTGTGAATACTAAACCTTCTCCTGTTCCTACAGTTAAACTTTCAAGGAAGGCTACCAAGAAAAAAGCAGAAGGCTAATAACTAGGTCGGTCTGGACTTTTCATAATATATGACCGATTTGTAATTGATTCGAGAGGAGTGTATTCTTCTCCAATCTTGACTTCGATATTATACGGAAGTCTGCGAGTATTTCTTGCATGAATGCCAACAAAAAAGTGATCTTTTGGTTTGATAAACATAAGATCGTATGGATGTTCTTCGTGCTCACTTGTATACAAGCGAACATCTAAATGATTATCGTTATATATATTATTAGTTTCGTGATTGATTAGCTGCACACTTAAATAAGTTTCTGTACCTATATCTGGCAGCGTTATAGCAGGTGTAGCTGCACTATTCCAATCAATATCGTTTTCCGGTGCATCATCATCTTTTGCAGCTAAGGTATAACTTGGTGATACTGACGTATCAAACAAGTCAATTTTTGCTGCATTGTATCCTGGCTCCATATATTCAGCCAGCACGATATCACCAACAACGTTTAGGTTAATACGTGAAAAGTAGTTCTCAACACCAAATAATCCGACAGCATCTTCATAGTGAAGGTTGTACGGAACAACACTTATTTCTTCAACATCTGCATTTTTAATGCTTGCACCACTTGCGTAATTAAGTACTTTTCCAGATGCATAACGGTCTGGATTAGTATTATCACTTGCAGAATAAACCTGATCGTGCTTTAAGATTTCTGCTGTAACGTTCATGCTGCATGATCTTACTTTCTTCTATTGTATTAAACATAGTCACTGACGCAATTTGACCGTTCTCTCAACGCTTTCAGTGCTTTGTGCTCTAGCGTTCTTACACGATCTCGACTCATGTTTAAGATCTGACCAATTGCTGTCATTGACATTGGCTCAAGTATTTCATCACCAATTCCATAGCGCATGCTGATTACAGCAGCTTGCATTTCAGGTAGCTCATCAATAAGATCCCGAATGTCTTCTTTGATAAACTGTTGCTCTAGTAGCAGATCTGGCAATTGCGTTTTATCTTCAAGCAAGTCGATCAATGCAGTGTCGCGGTTTTCACCAATTTTGATTTCTAGTGATGTTGGCTGACGAGCCTTGCACATCAAATCTTTGATCTCATCAACACTTAAATTCAAGTACTCAGATAATTCAAATACATTCGGAATCTCACCATTCATTTGGCTCAGCTCACGCTGGGCTTTCTTAAGTTTGTTGAGGTTCTCTGTAACATGAATTGGTAGCCGAATCGCCCTCGATTTTTCAGCGATTGCGCGAGTAATCCCTTGCCGAATCCACCAATATGCATAAGTACTAAACTTATAGCCACGGCCCGGATCGAATTTTTCAACACCTCTTACCAGTCCAATTGTTCCTTCTTGAATAATATCAAGTAAATCCATATTCCGTTTTGTATATTTCTTAGCTACTGATACAACTAGGCGAAGATTAGCAGTCACCATTTTGTCTTTTGCTTTTTCACCTTCACGCATTTCTCGCTTTAGATCCTTGACAGTTATTCCTAAAACACCTGCCAAATCTTCGTTTGTAGACGTGCTTGCCAGTTCTTCACACGCTTTAATTTCCATTAAACGTTGTACTTTCCGACCAAGCAGAATCTCTTCATCATGTTCAAGAAGTGGGATTCGTCCAATGTCGCGTAAATAGGAGCGAACAGAATCTCCAGTACTCTTGGATTGTGACATATTCAATCTTCACTGATACTTAATTCTATCAGCTTAAATGTTATTTATCAACCGTAAATTCTTGCAAACCTGAGACTTTCTGTTGGCTTTTCTCCTGTTTCCATTGCTTCTACAGCCATTGCTTGAGCAGCGTGTTCGTTATATCCTCTTTCTTTAAAATTATTAAAATTACGCTGATACTGTTCAATAGAGCTATCAAAATCAGTGCCACTGGTGACCATTTCTGCTGTCATTTGATTAGCCGCCTGATCAGGCACACCATCAGATGTCAGGTGTTTAAAAATAGTTTGAAATAGCTCTGGATCAGAGACAAATTCTCCTGCCTTTCTACTATTCACAGCGTTACACTAATTATTCCTTTTTTATTCTATCAATGATGGACATCAAGCCATTGCATTCTTCATGGCCAACTGCTGAATTACGCTCATACCTCTTTTTTCTGCCTCACCAGGATTAGCAAACGATGCAGTTGCTGAATTTGCACCATATTTGGCGTAAATCATTGTAGAAACAGCTTGTGCAGCGTCTTGTTCTGCTTGAGATTGTTTCAGCTGAGCAGTACGCATAGCACCTTCTTGCTCTGCAATCTTGCCAATTACTGCAGTGTCAGCATCTTGACCAACTTTTGTCATAAGCTGCTGAGCACTAATATTCTGCTGAGGATTCAAGGCGACCTTGCTAGCAGCACCTGCATCCATCAGGTTGCCAACCAAAGGCGTCTTCTGAACCATGCCTGCTTCGCCTTTATTTAAATGAGCCTGAGCTAAAGTCGGATTAATCATCTCTACAAGCTTTCGTTGTTATTTATATTGTATGCAAATTAAATACGGCCTTGTTCAGGTCCATCTGCATAGTCGATAGCTGCCAACAGTGCAGCGAGCCCCCCTGATCCTGCAAGTACTTGTCCAGCCATTCGTTGAGTGTTAGTGTCAGGGGCTGCATTTTTGAGTGCATAGTCGCCCCCAACACCTAAAAGCTCTTTTACAAAAATATCTAGATTTTTGTTTTCAGGTCTAGATGCTAATTCAACTGCAGTTGCAATATCTTCTGGCGTCGGTTTACGGCCAAGTACTTTCTCAAGTATTTGAGGAGTAATTTTACCGTGAAACACATAATCTAGATCAGGATTAGAAGGCAACGACCCCGAAGAGCCGATGCCTAATTCTCTTGCTCTTGCGCCAGAGTTGTATCCCATCAGATGTCTTGAATCAGAGCTTTACCCTGCAAAGCGCCTTGAGGAGCTTGGGAGAGGTACTGCCAAGCTTGCTCAGGATTGCTGTCCATCAACTGGCTGAAGGAGCCCCAGAAGTCGTTAGCGACGTTCTCTTGACGGCCAGGGGTAGGCATTTCCATTTGAGGACGCTGGAAGTTCGGAGGAACTTGACCTTGCTCTTGAGCTTCGATTTCAGCTTCAAACTGAGCACGGGCTTCAGCTTGCTCGCGAGTAGCGGTTTCTTCAGCTGTCTCGGTTGGATAAGGGCCGTTAGGACCGAAGAACTCGTTGACATAGTCAGCAAGTACATCGGGGTTAGTGAGCATGGTGTTCATAGCACCGTTCTGCTCTAAAGAAGCTTCAAGGCTGGTTACCACGTCGTTACCGCGATGAACCTGCTCAATCAGAGCATCCTCAACGGCACAGGCATAGGTGTTCAGAAGAGCAGGGGCTTCAGCACCGAAGTGCTCAAGTACTTCAAGACTTTCGTTGCTGATTCCGCTTAGATACTGATCTTGAGCCTGACTTGCTCCGTGCTGAGCCGCCTGCTGCACCAGCTGGCTGACCTCTGCTTCCGAAAATGCCTGGGTTGAAACTTGGGGCTGCGAAGTCGGGGCTACCGATTGCGCCATTGAAGCCCAGCTGGGTTGTGTAGTTGCCTGCGGGGTTGGCGTCGTTTGGTAAGCCGAGGGTGAAACCTGGGCCTGGGAGGGGCTGGACGTATTCAGGCTTGCGCTCAGAGCCTGAAACGCCTGCTGCCATGGATTGGCCTGGGGTGCCGAAGCCTGCTGGGCCTGGGCCGGTGCCTGGTAAGCCGGAACCTGCGGTGCCACCGATTGGGCCGGTGATACCTGGGAGGTTTGGGGTGCGCTCGTCGCGTACTGACTCGCCGCGCTGGGCACGTAATTGGTCGGCGCTGCTGAGCTCGTCTGGGGTGCTGCTGCTGTCGCCTGGCTTGTAACTTCCACTGTAACTTAACTCCTTACGTAAAAATTCTAAAGATCGATATAAGAACCCTGTCATATCAAGGTTCGGGTCAGATGCCAGAGGCATGTCTGGCATTTGTGGATGTGGTAATTGATAGAAACTACCAAGAAGACTGATAAAGCTGTTAATACTGCTTTGGGTTTGCTGGACCATTCTGAACGGAAATCCGCTTAACATTGCGGCTCTTTCTTCGTCAGTTTTTCCGGGGAAGAGATATTTCAGAGCTTCAATAGAATCAACTCCTAATTCTTGAAGGTTTCGAACGACAATACTGTTATTCAGAATGTCATCAGTACTTTCTTCAAAGACTTCGCCCATCCATCTCCAGCTGACTTTTGTTGAGCCATCAGGGATGAGGCCAGTGACACCAGGAGGTATCTCACCTGAGTCTAGTCTAGCACGCATCTCATTATCACGTTTTTCGACGAATTTGCGATAATCTTTTTTGTATTTCTCAGCAGCTTTTTTATACAGCTCCTCATCTTTATATTCTTCAGGGAGAGGTAGCATTGGCTCTTCAAGTCCAATAGCAACTGCAAATGATTCTCTAAAATTACGCTCTTCAGCGTAAATCATCATTGCAAATAGACGGCACAGTCCGTAGGTAAATAATGACCTTGCCTTTTTCTCTGCTGTAGCAGCAACACGTCCATATAGAGTTTTAATCTCGTATGCAGTTGCAGCTGTATTGATATCAATGTCATCAACACCGCCTAGCGCTAAGCGAATCTCAGATCGGTATTGTTTGACATACAGATTTTGATCACCAGACACACTGTCGGGTGTCATGTATCCAACTCGATCAGTTGGTTCAAGGTTGGCAATCACGCGAGGCACTTTGATCTGACCATCAAGCGATGCGCCGCCAAAGGGCTGACTTACACGAGTACTTGATCTAGAGGATGCTCCAATTGGTGCAAAACCGGCTTGAGAGCTAATCGTAGGACGAAAAGAATTCTCATCACCACTATCAACGATGTCATGCTTAGGTCTACTAGAAATAAGAGTAGGATTACCGAAGAACTTCATGTTCTTACGAATGTTTCGTACTAATTCATCGTGATATAAGATTTGGTGTGCCAACCAATCGAATTCACCATTACCTGTAGCTTCTCCAGTGCAGTCCATGTGATTAAACACTTCAACTGCAGGAATAAAGCCCAAACTATTGGTTAATGTCTCAGTTTGTCCAGGGCTGCCTACAGGCATTGCACTCATTTGATTTGCAAACTCAATCTTTTCGTCAGAAATTGTTTGCTCAATGCGATCTTTGTAGACTTTTAGTTGAATATATTTCTTTTTGCCAGATTTACCGTTTGCAGACGGATAGTTATCAGCTAATCCATGTGTTTGCTGAACATTAAATGAATATATCAAGACAACTGACTCAAGTTCACCAGTTTGATCACGATATGCTCGATAATTTTCCTGAGGGAAGTATAGAATTTGATAACTTTCACCAGATGGTCTGAAATAAAACAGACCTTGTCCATCACACAAGAAATAATCGACAATACTGTCGTATTTCATTTCGAGCATGTTTTCTTCAACAATACGTGCTAGAAAATCCCTGCGTTTTCCAAATGAATCTTGCTCTGAGAAGAATTCAATACCTCTGCGCAGCATGAATGTACGCATTTGGGCGAGATGAGAAGACACAATCATTGTGTCTACAGACAAATCCCCTCGACGTTCTTTAGCAGCTAAGAGGATTTGTTGAAATTCACCTTTAACGGCAGTGTTTGCCATATTATTTCTCTTTAGTTATTTACAGTTTAAATCTTTTTGATTCGATCCATAGCATCTTCGTAAATTTCTTGAGTCTTATCTTCTACCGGAGGTGGAATTTCTGGTAATTCAAAATTGCCGGTAAATGGACTTCTTCCAAATAAGTTCTGGCTTCGTTCGTTAGAACGATTGCGTGATTCTGTAATAGATTTGTTTAAGCCACTTTCTAATTGAGTTATTCTTTCAGGATCATTGGCACCATAATCACTGATTTTGCGTTTGTTGTAGCTCTTTTGCATATCTCTTTGGCCAAGCATATTGGAATCAATATACATATCCATAAATCTTGCTGCCGCAGCAGGGCTATCATCAGTATCAAAGAAGCCGCCCATAGTTGCTTTACTTACAGCAGAGTCATATAAACCGCTTTCTCCACCGCCGCCTTGATAGTTAAAGACACGATTACTACCACCATAGTAACGACGATTATCTGATTGATCTCTATTATCTGATTGATCTCTATTATCAATTGTTTGACTAATAGAGTTATCTTGATTTACTTGATTGTTATTACCTTCAATACCAATGTCGTTATTCTGAGAAATAGGTGAAACAATTCCAGAATCTCCACCACTCACATTTCCAGTTTGTTGACTATTAGTTGGAGTTTGAGTTGTTTCAGGTGTAGGTGTAGGTGTTGGTTCAGTATTTGGTTCATCAGCATTATTTTTTGGACGATTATCTATCATATCTCTTAAATTACCTAATGCCTCTTCAGCTTTACCTCCCATTTTAGTTTGATCTTTATTACGATCAGCGTATTTAAGAACTTGCTTTGCTGCTCTATATTTATTTAATCCAAAATCTTTGGCGGCAGCATGTGCACGACGAATATCTAGAGCACTGAATCGATCAGAATCTTTGCCGGACCCAGCACCACTACCTGTTCTATCGTAGTTGTTTAAATATTCAACATAACCGGCTAAATTACCTGCCCCTGCTTTCCTTGATTTAGACATTTAATATTTATAAATTAAAGCTTTCACTATTGTAGTCAATTTGTAAGTTTCCTCTTCTTAAAAGACCGCCTATTGTTAATACCATTGAATCTACAGCGTCATCGTGAGGTGAATGACCAAAGTTTAAAAGTTCGTCTTCTAAAATATTCCACTTTCTCCATTTATTCCAAACAACTCTTTTGTTTTCATATAATCCTAGAACACCTCTTAATCTTGCCAATTTATCTCCTTTAAATCCTTTTACTGGCGACACGCTCAAGTTGTATAAAGCACGTTGTTCAATTATTATCCTTTTGAAATCACCTTCAAATGAATTCTGATAAGCAACGGCTTCAGGCCATATTACGCACGGCGACATTGTTGGAAAAAATTGACCTTCGTCGTTTTCAGCAAGGATGTTCCAGTCTGCAAGCATCTCGCAGAGAATGTCCATCTTTTCAAGATTGCCCATGGTGCGGGCACGACGTTGATCGATCATGTAAATTTTGCCTTCTTTGATTCCGCCAAGCGTCATTACGGTCCAGTCATTCTTTTCCCGTAAACCTGCACTAAGGTCGATTCCTACTCCTAAGCAGTCATAATCTTCAGGTACTTGGGCTTTAATAATCAGCTCAGGAGAGATACCAACATCAGTGGACCTTACAGCTGTATTTAAATACTGATACGCAAAAGCCACCCGATCTTCTAGCTTTCTTTCATTCAGATATTTCATAGACCAGAACTCCGGCCAGTACGATCTTTGCTTACCATCGCTGTCTGTTAGGACAGCTTGTTGAACGATCTGCTTCCAGTTATTTTTTGGAATAAACAATGTGGCGTGTATATCGTCAAAGTGAAACCTGGTCCCCAGACAGATTGCCCTCGCACCTTGAAACATGGTCGGAGCAATAACGTTTGACCATGTCTGCTCCATTTCACGGCGAATGTCAGGATTGTTGATTGACGCAGCAGATTTAATAGGGTCATCGATGAGTACTAACTGCGACCGTTTCGATGTGATGGCACCTTTAAGACCTCCACACGCAATGGTGAACGCCTCTTCACCAGCCGTATCAATTCCTGCAAACTCATAATCAATACTCCAATATTCGTCACTTCTTTTTATTTTTGACAGCCTCACCATCGGGAAGACTTCACGATATTTAGTACTAGTTAGGATGCCTTTGATTGTTGCTGACTTTGCTCTACTGATATCTACCATGTAAGCGATGTACAGTATCCTTAGCATTTTTCCAGCAGCTGTATGCCGACCAATCATCCAGGCGGCAAACAATCCGAGGACAGTACTTTTAGCAGAACCTCGTGGTGCCAAGATGGCAGTATTTGGTCCTCCGATTCCTAAAAGACATTCGCTATCTTTGCCTGTACATAATTGTGCATGCCACTCCAACATATGTTTGGCTGGAGCTTTTCCCATGTATGTACAAAATGCTTGAAAATTATCTCTTGCTTCTAATACTTCTTCACTAGGTGGTTTGACAGTTAACTTAGTCGCTGTCATTAATGCTGATCTTTTGTAAGCTAATGCAGCGCTTGATATTGCCATAAGTTAAACCTTTACCCCAAGTTTAACTTATATCTATCATCTACGTCCTAATCCAAAGTTTTTAGCTTTCCTTTCATATCCTCTATTCTTCAAGCGTTGGATAGCTTTACTACGTGCTTCCCTTGCTTTTGATTCTGCAAATGCAATACTCATATCGCGCTTTAGTTCTGCATCAGCTATTTGACGTGCTGAAGTGCCAGAGCCAGCTTCATCAATTGGTGGCAATGATTTAGGTAATGTGTTTGCTAGTCGAATGCCTGATGTGCCTGCGTCTACTATTGCAGGTAGTTCTTTAAGTTCAGGACGATTCAATGACATTAGTTTAGTTCACTATAGATTTTTGCCCACACTGCATTTATTGCATTATCAATAGGTTCTGCAAAGTGCGCATCATCTTTGAAGATTGCAGTTAGTTCGCGCATTACACGATCAGCACCGGCCAAAATTAATCCACGCTTGTCAGTGGTCTTATTCATCCGATCAGACGTTTCAATATGCGAGCGCAGTTCTTTTTCCAACGAAGCCAGACGAGCCGCACCATCCGACCCCTTGATCTCTCCCGAGGTAATCGCCATACGTAAGTCTTGTATATCGGAGTGGAGAGCAGCAATTTCGCTATTAAGTATTTCACGGCGATTGAGCTTCTTAAATTTCATCTTGACCCAACGGGCCATATCATTAAATGTACCTGGGTATTTCAAGATTCCTGCATATACCCAAATTTCAATAACCGATGGAGTTGCCTCAGCAAATTCTCTGAAGTCTTCAGACTCCGCTGCAGGTAAGGTGTCTAGCCACTGGTCTACATAAGTGACGTAAACCTTACCTGTTTTAGATTGTGAAACGGTCATCAGAAGCCTCGTGCAAGACTGTTAGAGCGATCCTGTGCTCGTTTTTCAGTGCGAGCATTAATACGATCTTGGAATTCATAGCTCTTACGATCTTGATCACCTCTCGCAGCAACACCTAAGCGATCCTGTTCACCTTGAGTAATAGTCTGCAGACGATCTTCTACTCCTTTTGATCTATAGTTTTTACGAGTCTGTTCACCAGCTGCTTGCATAGTACCGATGTTTCGACCAAATTCACGGTTTTGATATTCATCTTGTAGTTCAAACTGTTTATCCATTGCTCTCATGCCGTAACCAAACTCATCAGCACGAGAATCACGTTGATTTCTCAATTCTAAGTCGGCACCAAATTTTGCAGTATCTTTATACAAACCAGACTGAAACTCAGCCATATCTTTTGTTAGCTCACTATCAAAGCCTTTGCCAATAAAATCACCTACTAAACCGTATTTAATATCTCGTCCTAAGTTGTCATCTTTGTCTTGTGACGTACCCATAAACTTATCCATCATTTGCTGAAACATATTCATCCCTTGACTGGTTTTATTAATAGATTCTTCTGGCGTAGACGTGTCTTTCTGATTGTCAGACTCGTTTGAAGTAGGCGCATCTTCTTTAGCTTCGCCGCCTTCATCCCTATCATCAATACCGTTTTTATTGATATCTCTAAATTCCATCGTTCTCATGGCTTTGCAATTAATTTTACAAGACTATACTCATTCTATCTAAGTAGAATATAAATATATAGCGTGTTGATGTTATGCAGTTTAATTCAGTAAAAAGTGGTACTTTTCTGGCTGGAGCTAAATCAGTTAATGACAACGCTACTGAAATCTACGATACCGCTCGTCGGACTGGCTTTCAGGTTGATAGAGTTATCAAACAAGCTAATGCAAGTGATGCTGTTAAAAAAGTAGCTGCTGCTCGTCGTAATTCAGCTATTGTTGAACAAGCTTCTGACATTATTGGAGATGCTAAAACTGAAGATATAAAAACTAAAGG
>CAACVD010000316.1_pt1 | contig 23261 bp, 29 predicted proteins | sample 2381771 | NCBI WGS metagenome assembly CAACVD01 (sample SAMEA5211965, study PRJEB30684) | marine metagenome | biome: Marine; feature: Epipelagic; material: Water | collected 2015-10-15 | depth 15 m
TTGTCCTCGTCCCATGTATGTACACCTATAGGAGGTGTTTCATAGACAAAATGAGCAAGTGCCAAAACAAAGCAGTTGTCCTCGTCGCTTAACTCTTTATTCCAAATATCGGACATCAAATTCTCCCGTAGAACACGTTATGGACGAACGCATCTATTTTGCTGTTGAGTTTGAGTTTCTCACCAGTCCACTCGTAATAGCCATGAATTTTGTCGCGCTTGGTCTCGAAGTACTTATAGATAACAACCTCGTGAACATCACGGGGCTTGGCAAGCAGAGACTGTGTGATAGAGTGTTTGCAACTCTTGATGTTGTTGAACATCCTACGAACGACCAGACGCTCTTCATTGAACTCCTGAATCAAATCATCTTTGGTGATGATGTCTGCGTAATACATCGTTTACTCCTGTGTTAAAAACAACGACAAAAACGGTATGGCACGAGTTGGGCTTAGTCGTCAATATCTTTTTTTCTTGCGTCTAAGTTTCGCCAGTTTTCTCTTAACTTCCGCGCGATGTACCTGTCGTAACTCTCCCGTCTCTTGTCCGGTATCGTCTTCGGTCTGTTCTGCTTCTCCGACAGGCTCTTGGCTACAGGATTCATTTGATTTTTTTTCTTGCTCAATTTCGCTCTCCATCTCTTCAATCAGGTTGTACAGATATTTCACACGTGCCTTAATTCGTTTTATTCTGGATTCATCTACCATTCATTTTCTCCATCCGCCTCAGTACACGGATTGCTTTTGCATTGGCAAGGACACGTTCAAGCAAATTCATTTTGCTCCAGTTCGTTAGATCAGATAAAGTTCTGCCGCATGTCGAACACGCCTCGTAGTCCCAATCAACTCTGCACTGTTTCTTACAGGGACTATCTCCCAAGTTCACGTTCATTCTGCATCTTCCTCTATCTCCTTCATGGTTCTTTCCCACAAAAAGATTGGGGTCGTTTCTCCTACGTAAGACCCGGCTATGTTGTACATGAAATGTTCGAGCGCATCATCGGACGACATGTCCTCCATCAGGATGGTTAGGATTTCATTCACATCATAGACGATGCAGTCCTCCCAACCTATCCGGTAGCTGACACCCAGCACCGCGCTATCGAATTCATTTGGCAGCTTCATCATAGTTTCATTCCCACCTGTAGAACACGTGACCATCGATTGTGACCACATGAGTGAACACCCTAGACCATGACGGATTGACATAGGTGGCGTGGTAATGAGTTGCCCCATCAAAGTTGCCAGCCATCCACCCTTCGGCTACGAACTTGCCAACTTCATATGCCTCCTGAAACGCAGATTCATTTTTCGGATTGTCCGGTAGCCCATCGCAGTACCAACTGAACTGGCACTGGTTTCGTTTGGGGTGCCCAGATGCCGTGTGTTTACCCTGATAAACAACACCACAGACTGTATCTGGGAAACGTTCATCATCCATTCTGTTCATTACAACTTGAGCAACTGCCATCTTACCAATCGTGGATTCATTCCGCGCTTCATGGTAGATGTTCATCGCCATACACATCAATGCTTCGGTTATCAAAACAACACCTCATACTGTTCGCCGTTTTCAATTCGTTCGGTCATGCTCTCAACTGTCTTCCACAGATGATCAGCAGGTAGACCCTGCCACTCTAGATCAATCGCCTTGTTCCTAGTCTCTTGACGAGCCTTGTGCAAGCAGACGAGAAGTTCATCTGAGTTCCTGCTCTCGATATAGAACCCCGTGCCAGAGTTCGTATCCTTTGTGCCATTTACATTCATAGGTGTAGTCTCCTCCTAGTTTTGTACGCATCCTGTCAAGCCAATGCTCTGCCTGTTCTTTATCAACAAACAGACGACCATGATAGGTTGACAGTTTTCTTTTCTCTCTTTCCTTCATAAGGTATCCCTATAGGTAAGCTAACGGTTATTTTACATAACAGGGTAATCCCATTGGGGAACCCTACGGGAGTATAACCACAGGTCGCAAGGGGCTGTCAAGAAAAAAAATCGTTTGACACCAAATTCATTTGCTCGTATGCTCGCGGTTATGAGCATGATACACGACTACATTGAGTCCTTGAACATTCAGGGTGGTACACGTTACCGCTCCGATTGTCCATCCTGCGGACACAAGAATTCATTTGCCGCCTTCAATGACGGGATGAATATCATATTCAAATGCTTTCACGCTGATTGTTCTGTGAAGGGTCGGCTCCGGGTTCGGCTCTCTGCCGACCCTCCACCTCTGCGTACTCGTAACCGTTACGAAGAACCAGACAAGCCTTTGAATTCATTTCAAATTCCAGACACATTTGTGGACATATCCCGAAGTGATGCAGCTATGCGTTACATGAAAGATGTCAATGTGTTCGATGCCTATTCGCACCGCACCGTTCGTCTCATGTATGATCAGAGATTGAACCGTGCGGTGTTCTTGATTCGAGAAGGTGCCAAGACGGTGGATGCTGTGGGTCGAACCCTTGCAGGAACCAAACCGAAGTGGTATAGATACGGCAACTCAAAACAACTATTCACCGCAGGAGACGCTCCCAATGCAGTGCTCGTTGAGGACTGTGCTTCAGCCTCGTGTGTCAGTCACATGATGACTGGCGTTGCTATGCTGGGCACGTCTCTGCTCAAAGAACACATAGTCCAACTCAAAAAGTTCGACACCGTGTACGTTGCGTTAGATAAGGACGCAACCAAGCTAGGCTTGAAAACTGTCCAGACACTCAAACCTCACCTGAATGTCCGGATGCTTATTCTTGAAGATGATTTGAAAAACATGGAAAAGGAAAGACTGAATGAGTTCATCAGAAGAAAAACCGATTGAACAACAGATTCTGCAATTCATTTTGCACCGCGACTTCTACTCCGGTGTGAAGCACATATTGTCAGAGGACATGTTCGAGGGTTTGTCCAAGACAGTATTTAGAACGATTCTAAACTGTCACGACATTGCAACCACGAACCTTACCGCAGGGGAAGTTCATTCGATGTTGCTGACATCCAACCCTGCACTAACTAAGTCAAGTCGAGAGGACTTGGCTGATATATTTAACAGGATGCGTGACCCGTCAGAGGAACAGAACGTTGATCTGCACCGTAAGATTGTAGAAGATTTCTGGGCAAGAGACCAAGCACGTATCATTGGTGAACGAGCCATCGATATATACACTGGTGAGTCCACTGACTTCACGCCAATCAAAAGTATACTAGACAGAGTGTCGGAGCACAGCATTAAAGGCAGTGAGACCTACACCATATTTGAGGATGATTTCATGCAACTTATAGAGAGCGAAGAAAGAGGTGTAGACTTCCCGTTTGACCTCAACATAATTAAGGACAACCTTCCGGGGATGTCTCGTGGTAATCTGGGTATAATCTTTGCCCGACCAGAAACAGGCAAGACAACATTCTGTGCCCACCTCTGTGCTTCTTACATCAAGAACAAGAACAAGGTTGCGTATTGGGCGAACGAGGAGCCCGCCGCTAAGATTAAGTTGCGTATTATTCAAAGCTACTACAAGCTAACAAAACAAGAGATGGTCAAAGATAAGTCTGTCATCAACGAAAAGTACGTACAGGATATCAAGCCGTATCTCACTGTGGTAGATTCAGTTGGCTCGTCTGTCGAGGAGCTTGATCAATACTGTAAGCTGTCTGACCCTGATATCGTGTTCGCTGACCAGCTTGATAAGTTTCGCGTGAACGGAGACTTTGGTCGTGGCGACGAACGCCTCAAAGAGATATACATCAAGGCGCGGGAGATAGCTAAACGTAACAATCTGTTGTTCTGGGCTGTGTCTCAAGCAAGCTATGAAGCACACAACCGCATGAATATTGATTACTCTATGATGGATAACAGTAGGACAGGTAAAGCTGGTGAAGCTGATGTTATCATCGGAATAGGTAAGACTGGAGATGTTGATGACGATAACTACATGCGTTACCTGAATGTATCCAAGAATAAGGTCAATGGATATCACGGCATGATAAACGCAAACATAGACATTCACAGGGGGTTCTACTACTAATGGATATCAAACATGCAAGAGGCGCACTCAGCGAGATGATTGCTGCCGCACAACTAATTAAACAAGGCTGGCACGTCTTTCACAACATGAGTAGTAACGGCCTGATAGATCTTGTGGTTGTCAATCCAGAGACCGGAGAGACACGTTTCTACGATGTGAAAACAAAATCGTATCGCAAGGATGGTACACTGATAAATCGCATAGCCAAACCACATCAGAAAAAGATAGGCGTTGAAATCTACATGGTAGACAGGGTGAACATGGAGGAGCTCAATGAACATAGTGACTCTTGACGTGGAGACCACCACAACAAAAAAGCCAAACGGTTCTTGGACACCTTCTCCATTCTTCAAGAATCTTCTGGTCAGTGTAGGCTACAAACGCATAACTGATGTAGGCGTTGACTACCTATGCTTTCACCACGAAAAGGAAACACCGACTAATGGCGGGTTCGAACAGGTTCGTTCTGCACTTGAGTGGTGTGACCTGTTGATTGGTCACAACATCAAGTTTGACCTGATGTGGTTGCGTGAGTGCGGTTGGTCTTATGAGGGCAAGCTGTATGACACGATGGTGGGGGAGTACATCTTGGCTGGTTCCCGGCGTTGGCCTCTCAGCCTTGCCGCCCTCGCTGAGAAGTATGAAGTGGGCTCCAAGAAGAAAGACCTTGTTCAACCTTACTTGGATGATGGTGTGACGTTTGACAAGATACCGTACGACATTGTAGAAGAGTATGGCAAAGAAGATGTTCTCGTTACAGAACGTATCGCTATCAAACAAGCCGAAGCCTTTGGCACCACACTTGAAAGGATGTACCATGAGCTCTAGTTTACAGTCTACACTACTCATGTCCTGTGAGATGACAGACGTTCTGTGTGACATTGAACGCGCTGGCATTAAGATAGATAAACAGGCACTGATACAACTCAAAGAGGATTTTGAAAATGAACAAGAGGAACTCCGACACAAGCTCCGAAGCATGGCTCAAGCCGCAATGGGCGATACCACTATCAACCTTGATAGCCCTGATGATCGTTCTGCTCTGTTCTACTCTCGTAAGGTAAACAACAAGCAGGTATGGAAAACGTTATTTAATTTAGGTACTGAGCAACGAGGCGCAACCAAGAAACAGAAGATGCGTACTCGCATGAAGCAGAGCGAGTTCAAACATGCTGTAAGCGACAACACAACGGTGATACGCCGTACGATTGGCTCTCAGTGTATGCACTGTGAGGGCACAGGACGTGTGTCCTTTACTCGTAAGGATGGCAGCATCAGTAAAGCCAAGCGCATTTGTTCGGCGTGTAACGGAAAGGGAATAACCTATGTCGATACTGGAAAAACTGCGGGATTTAAAATCAGCCCTAGAGGGGTTGCTGATGTCGCGGCAGGTGGATTTAAAACAGATAAGGAAACGCTTGAGCAACGCCTTGACGAGTTGTCGGGAGAAGCTAAAGAGTTTGTGGCAGCTTATATCCGATACTCTGCTATTCGAACTTACCTGTCTAATTTTGTGGACGGTATGTTCAACAATCTTGATCACGATGATTTTATTCATCCTGAGTTTATGCAGTGTGTTACTGCGACTGGAAGACTTTCTTCGAGAAACCCAAACTTTCAAAACATGCCACGAGGTTCTACGTTCGTTATTCGTAAGGTTGTCAAAAGTCGCTGGGAGGGCGGTAAGATACTTGAAGGGGACTATAGTCAGCTAGAGTTCCGTGTGGCTGGGTTTCTGGCTAGCGACGAATCTATCTACAACGATGTCAAAGCCGGAACAGACGTTCACAGCTACACTGCAGAGATCATAGGATGTAGCCGACAGGAGGCAAAGGCACATACCTTCAAACCGCTGTATGGTGGCGTGACAGGCACTGACTCACAGAAGCGATACTACAACGCCTTCAAGGACAAGTATGCCGCTGTGACTGATTGGCAGGATGAGATGCAGCGTCAGGCTGTGGACAGAGGTTACATAACTCTGCCCTCCGGTAGGCAGTACCACTTCCCCGGAACCAAGTGGACAAAGTGGGGCACCGCAACAAACCGCACCGCCATCTGCAACTATCCTGTTCAGGGCTTTGCTACAGGAGACCTGCTACCCCTCGCTCTTATTCATTTGAGTAAACTTTTAAGACAGTCCAAAATGAACAGTGTAATATGCAACACCGTACACGATAGTATCGTCATGGATGTCTATCCGGGCGAAGAACGTAAGGCAATCAGTATGATGGAGGAAGCCATGCTATCCATCAAAGATGAGTCACATAGACGGTACGGCATCCACTATGATATGCCCGTCGATATTGAACTAAAAATAGGAGATAATTGGCTTGACACAGAGCTTGTTGAGCTCTAGAATAGACAAGTTAAACAGTCATAGGAGTTAAAGATGACAAACGATTTAGCAACACTTGAAAACCTTAATTTAGATAATCTTGACGAGTCAGCACTGATGGCTCTCACAGGGCAGGGCGGTGCTCCCGCTACTGGTTCCGGTAACGGACTGCCTCGCCTGTCAATCAACTACACAGACGAAGACGACAACGGAAACCGTCTTCCCAAAGGCCATTGGAAGCTGATGCTTGATGGTCGCTTTGTATTTGCAGAGACGCTGACACTGCGTCCGTTTAGCCGCATGTACACATACAGTCACTGGGACAATGAAGAAAACGTGTTTGTCTCCCAGTCTATTCAGACCGGAAGTCTTGGTGATAAGTTTCCTGATTCAGCAGGAAGCGAGAAGTGTGGTCGCTTAACAAAGGACGAAGAAAAAGACCTTGAGCCAACAGACCCACGCCTTCTTCTTTCACGTGAAGTAGTCTGCAACCAAGTTGTGTACGCTACAGTGTCGGGCACAGCCAAAGACGCAGAGGGTAACGATGTCGAACTCGACAATCAACCCGTAGTGGCCTACTTTAAGAAATCAGGCTTCCGTCCCGTTCGTGAGGCTCTTGATCTCATTACGCGACAGAAGAAACTGATGCAGAAAACTGTGTTCCAACTGGGCACAAAGAAAATGAAATCAGGTAGTGTGAACTTCTGGGTGCCCACGTTTGCCCAGACTGACTACCTCAAGGATCTGACACAAGACGATTTGGATCTTATTAAAAAGTTCTTGGAGACAATCAAAGGATACAATGATGGTGTTCTTGAGAAGTTCCGGGACGCTCAAAAACTCAGCACGGATAGCCTCGACGTTTCGTTAGAAGCGGAGCTTGCCGATGCTGACGCTGCCTAAGATACAGGCGGCTCTTGAAAGTGCAGGGCGGGGGACGATCAATCTCCCGCCCGAATTTTCTCAGGAGTTTGTTGAATCTGTAGCCGCCTCTATAGAGAAACAATTTAGCAGAAAGTCTGACAGGTCTGGCATACGCATGTCCGGTCTGGGTAGACCTCTGTGTCAACAACAGCATGAGATAGCTGGTGACAAAGAAGAGATGGATTATACCACGTTTATGAGATTCATATTCGGGGACATGATCGAATCTCTTGCTGTGTTAGCCATGAGATTATCTGGGGTCGAGATTGTAGACCTGCAAAAGAAAGTAGAACTGGAGCTTGACGATGACATTAAGATCAATGGGACACTGGATATCATTATTGATGATGGGTCAGGGCCAAAAGTTTGGGACATCAAATCAGCGTCTGATTACTCTTTTAACCATAAATTCGGCTCTTTCGGAGGGTACGAAAAGATCAAAGAGGAAGACACCTTTGGCTATATCATGCAGGGGTATCTTTACGCTACTGCTGCTGGGTTGCCTTTTGGTGGTTGGATTGTTGTAAACAAAAACAACGGCGAGTGGATTATGTGCGCTGCGCCGGATGACCAAGAGCAAGACCGCAAGCAATATATTGCGGATGCCAAAGCTCGTGCTAAGTATCTCCTGTCGGACAAACCGTTCCGCAAGGAGTTCCAACCTGAAAAGGAGATGCACAAGGGTGAACCGACGGGCAACATGCTTATGCCCCGTACCTGTTCGTTCTGCGGTCACAAGAGCAAGTGTTGGCCTAAAGCTAAGTTTGCACCGAAAGCAACCTCACGGGCTCAGAGTAGGCCGGGGACGTGGTACACTAAGTTAGCTAAAGAAAGCGTCGTACTATGAACATCATATACTACGCAAACTTTACTCCTTCGATGCAGTTCCTGAATCCCAACACGTTCTTTGTGTACGTTGAGGCGGCACAGGAGCGGGGCGGTGATGCTGGCGTTATACAGCTACGCAATAGCCAACAGGGTCTGCCTCTCACGCTTATCGAACAGTATCTGCAAGAGGGTCTTGTTGGCAACTTGCAGGGAGAGACCAGTGAGCGTGACATGCGGACTGTCGAAGAGCAGTTTCAAAAGATAAACTTTGTGTTAAGGAGCGGCGGCATTGTATGGCTACCAAGTCGGGAAATTCAAACTCAGATTACTTGTTTAGAAAAATCATCCCCAAAGATGGCAGGGTACGCACTGAAAAGGTTAGAGCACCTGACGTTGAACTTCTCGCCACCCAGCATAGAGTTACCGTAATGGCAGGACGACACAGATTTAGATCCGATTTCGAGTTACGTGTTGCACGTAAGTTGGCTGAAAACGGAAGAGACTTTGAATACGAGACACAGAAGATATCGTTTCAACCTAAGATAAAGAACTACACACCGGACTTTTGGTTTCCTGAGTACGGGTTCTACGTTGAGACAAAAGGCAAGTTTGATGCGGCAGACAGAAGCAAACACCTGCTGATCAAGAAACAGAATCCGGATGTCGATATCCGCTTTGTGTTCCAACGCGCAAGAAACAAGATTCGAAAGAACAGTAAAACCAGCTACGCTATGTGGTGTGAGAGACATGGTTTCTTGTGGGCAGAAGGTAGCATACCAGAGGAATGGTTCAAATGAGCGACGACATTGAAAACGAAATTGAGTTAGAAAAAAACTTCTTGCTGCCAGACAGGTACTACATTATACTCAAGCCTAATGAAGAAGGATTTAGTGCAAAGGTATTTGATACGACAGGTGGACTGCTGGATGATGATGGCAACCCCCATCCCGGAGAGGTCGCAGTTGAGGGCATCCTTGCCCTGCTACAGGCGGACATCGATCAAGTGTTCTCTAGTGGTGTTATTGCTATACAGGCGCGTGAGCACTTTGCAGAACAGACTGGGAACGACTATGAAACAGATGGCAACATCATTCGCGTTGACTTTGGAGCCAAACAGTGAGAAGTAAAAAAGATGTGGTGAACAACCCGCCACACTATAATCAGGCAGGGGTCGAGTGTATCTCTGCTATTGAAGCCGCAACAGATGAAGGCTTCGAGTATTACCTACAGGGTAATATCATTAAATACCTATGGAGATACCGCTACAAGAACGGTGTAGAAGACTTGAAAAAGGCTCAATGGTATCTCACCAAGTTGATAGAAATAAAGGAGAAGTAATATGTCGAATCAGCTACCCACCATTTACCAGCAATTCATTCACAAGTCGCGCTATGCCCGTTGGCTCCCCGAACATAATCGTAGAGAGACATGGGAAGAGACTGTCCGTCGTTATATGAACTTTATGTGTGACCACCTCAAGACTGAGCATGGTTACGACGTTAACGAACTGTTTGCTGAAGAATTGGAAAATGCTATTCTTGACTTGAAGATCATGCCATCTATGCGGGCTATGATGACCTCTGGGTCAGCACTGGAACGAGACAACGTTGTGGGATACAACTGCTCGTACCTACCTGTAGACAGCCCCCGTGCTTTCGACGAGTGTATGTACATTCTGATGTGCGGCACAGGTGTAGGCTTTTCTGTTGAGGATTCTCAGGTGTGTAAGCTGCCTATCGTGAACGAACATTTTGAGGAGTCCCCGACTGTTGTACACGTTGCTGACAGCCGTAGCGGGTGGGCTAGGGCGTTCCGTGAACTGCTGTCTCTGCTGTATGCTGGACAAGTTCCATCGATAGATGTGTCGTCTGTTCGCCCAGCCGGGGTTCGTCTGAAGACTATGGGAGGCCGTGCCTCTGGACCGGAACCTCTGCTTGAGTTATTTAACTTTTGCATCGACATCTTCAAACGTGCCGCTGGTCGTCGTCTCAAAGCAATCGAGTGTCACGACATCATGTGCAAGGTCGGTGAGATCGTTGTCGTAGGTGGCGTTCGTCGTTCTGCACTGATTAGTTTATCTGATCTTTCTGACAGGGAGATGTCCCACGCCAAGTCTGGAAACTGGTGGGAAAACGATGGACACAGAGCACTGGCTAACAACTCTGTATCGTACTCCAAGAAACCCGACATTGGAACGTTTCTAAAAGAGTGGCTGTCTCTGTACGACAGCAAGAGCGGGGAACGTGGTATCTTCAATCGTGAAGCCGCCAAGATGAAAGTTGCTGAGAACGGACGACGTGACCCTGAACACGACTTCGGTTGTAACCCGTGCAGTGAGATTATTCTGCGCCCGTACCAATTCTGTAACCTGTCAGAGGTAGTTGTTCGTCCTACGGATACTCTCGAAGACCTCAAGCACAAGGTACGTCTCGCAACCACGCTGGGTACGTTCCAGAGCACCCTCACCAACTTCAAGTATCTGCGTAAGATCTGGGAGAAGAACACTAAAGAAGAACGTCTTTTGGGTGTGTCCCTGACAGGCATCATGGATCATCATGTGTTGTCCAAGACAGAAGATTCTGTGCGTTGGCTGAGTGAGATGCGCCAAGTGGCTATTGACCAGAACGCATACGTGGCAGACCAAATCGGTATCGAACGGTCTACAGCTATCACCTGTGTGAAACCATCCGGCACTGTATCGCAACTCGTCGATGCTGCCAGCGGTATCCACGCACGACATAACCCCTATTATGTTCGAACTGTACGAGGCGACAACAAAGACCCGCTGACACAGTTCTTGGTTGAGCAGGGCATACCCAGTGAGCCGGACGTTATGAAGCCAGACAACACAACTGTGTTCAGCTTCATCACACGTTCGCCGCACGGTGCCACCTGCCGCAACGACATGTCAGCTATTGACCAGCTAGAACTGTGGAAGCTGTACGCTCTGCACTGGTGTGAGCACAAACCATCTGTTACCATCAGCGTCAAAGAAGACGAGTGGGTCAAGGTGGGCGCATGGGTGTACGACAACTTTGATCTGTGTAGTGGCATATCGTTCCTGCCGTTCACTGACCACACCTACAAGCAAGCTCCGTATCAGGACATCAGTGAGGAAGAGTATAAAGGCAACTACCAGAAGGTATCGAACGTCAACGAGGACGGTATCGCGGAGTGGTCTGAGATAAACCTCGAAATACCCGACGACATAGACTGGTCGGGGCTCGAAGTGTTCGAGACAGAAGATTCAACCAATGGCAACCGGGAACTAGCCTGTTCTGCAGATGCCTGTGAAGTAGTAGATATAGTTGCAGCGGAGTAAACAATGATGATTTCAGTAGACGTAACCGAAGATATGATGAAACAGGCCGCTAAGAAGGCCGCACAGATGCAGTTCCTTGCTGGTAGCATCACCAACGGAACGAGCAACGTTCTGGGAAGTCTTGGCGAGGTCATCGTTCAGAACCACCTCAATGCCTCTCCTAGCAACACGTTCGACTACGACCTGATGCACAAGGGCAGACGCATCGATGTCAAGACCAAGCGGTGTGACTCTGCCCCTCTGTCGTACTACGACTGTTCTGTTGCTGCACACGGCTCAGACCAAAACTGTGACGAATACATCTTTGTCAGAGTGTTGCACAACATGAAGCGGGCTTGGATATTGGGCAGCATATCTAAGTCTGAGTTCTACGAATCCGCGACTCGTCACAAGCGTGGCGAAGTTGACTCTCGTAACAATTACACGTTCCGTGCTGACTGCTATAACATACCAATCAGTAAGCTAAAGGACGTAGGATGAAACAAAAAGCAACAACCAAGATAGATGATCTGTTCTCCCTCCGTATGGGTATGACCCGATCCGGGGACATCAAGATGGAGATGGACTACGTAAACGCAGAAGTGTTTACCAAGACTATGGAAGAACACGCCCCTGAGTTCGATGATACATGGAAGGTTGCATCACTGCTCCGGTATCTTAGGACAAAGGGCGAGGAGATAATGGAGAAGTCCAATGGATACGTCACCTGATACAGAGGACAAGGAACTAGAACAAGCTCGTAAAGATTCCCGCCAGATGGAACTGCCTATTGACCCAGCGGACAGAGACTGGTATTACGATGGGGATGGAGTCAAACGATATATAGACAGCGACAAACCTGTGGAGTAAGCAATGCACAAAGATAAAGTAACACCAACAGACGATCTATCTTGGTGGATCAAATGGGCCGGAACTCTGATGTTTCTGGCTGCTCTCATTACACGGGCATCAGGCATTAGCCCTGCTCTGGACATAGCCCTGTCCTTCAACGGAGCAGTATGTTGGCTGGTTGTGGGATGGATGTGGCACGACAGAGCACTAATCGTTCTCAATGCAGTAGCCAGTGTGTTGCTGATCATTGCCTTTATTAACACGACGGGAGTATAACAATGAGTGAATCACAGAAAGTAGTCATAGACGACAAAGAGTACGCCATGACGGACTTCACAGACGAGCAGAAGTACTTTGTCTCGCAACTGTCCGACATCCACAATGAGCGGTCACGTCTTGAGTTCAAGATTGCACAACTGAACGCCGCACACCAGATGTTTACGACAGTTCTCAAACAGAGCATCAACACTGAGTAGGGGGACGCAACATGTTGGAAGCACTAATACTAAAACTAGAGGGTGAGATAGCCGTTGCCAAAGCTAACGTCGATGTCTATCTCAATCACTCTGTAGGCATCGGAGAGCACCCTGATGTTGTGGAGGCCATCGAAACGCAGATAGAGAAGATAGCCGCCGCACAGGAGAAGATAGACACGATACGCCAGCACTTTGGATAAAAAATAACCCCGGCAAGAACTAACCTGCCGGGGTCTTTTTGTGTATAGGTCGGGTTTACCCCGATCTTTTTTTTATGATTGTTTTACGCCGCGACCTTTTAGGACATCGGCTTGTGTGACTTTTCCGTCACCAGTTAGATCAGGGAACTTGCTTTTACCGCCCATAGCCATCATGCTTTTTCCCATCATGGGATTGGGCATCTTGTTCATTCCTGTTGACATGGTGTTGTTGATCATGCCACCCATCTGCTTTTTCTTCTTGGGTTTCATGGTCGCCTTACCACCATACATCATGGGTTTGCGAGACATTCCGCCGTACCGCATCCCCTTTGGTCCATTTCCGTAGGTTTTCATTATTCTGCTCCTTGTAGATATCGTATTCGTTTTTCCCGTTCTTCATAGCTTTGTGGGATGATAGTCCGGGTTGGTTGAGGTTCGGTTATTGATCTTTTAGTGTTGAATAGGGCGTTAGCTGATCTTACCCCGAAATCAACTACGCCACCAACAATGTCTACCGTACCTCTGATAAGGCCATTGTCTTCTCCCGTTCCGTACCTATACATGTCAAGAGCGGTGTAGGTTATCAGCGTATCGTAAAGACGCTCAACAGTTTTTTCTGAGGGCTTTTTACCAGACTTAATCATGTCTAACATGGCTCTGCCTAGTTCAGGATTTTCTAACATGGCTCGATACGTTTGCTGATTAAGCTGTCGTCCTTGACGGGCCATCAGTTGAAGGAGCCACCAGCGGATACTGCCTCGACCTGTAGATACTGCCCAGATCTTATTGATCTCTGTGTCAATGTTATACGGAGTTGCGAATCCTGTAAGTGTCATTTTTCCGGTGCTTCTATCGAGAACAGAGTTTGACAACTCAATCATGCCTCTCAATACTTCACTTGAATCTGGGCTAAACTCTTCCATAGCAGCCATCAACTCTCTGTTGTTGCCTAAAGCTGTCATCTGAGCAGGATCCAACATGCCCTTTGCGTTTTGGGAGCTTTTTGATACTTCTTTGATAATCAGAGATGAAAGCTCACCATCAAACGATTTACGGGCAACATCTTCGGGTATTCCTTGTTTTACCATATCCTTGACGTGCTTGTCTCTAGCTTGACGCATGAGGTTCATACCGTTTGTGTTTGTTACCACGTTAAATATAAAAGTGGACTTATCCTCACGTACGCCTTTTAAAGAATCTACAACTAATCTGATATTGTTGAGGGCACTTTCCCTTTGAAGTTTATTTTTCTGCGGCATCCTGCGAAGCTCCGCAACTTTATCTTTTAGAGTTCTTGCGAGTTGCAACGCCTTTGCAGAGTAACTTTTTTTCTCAGGAGATGCACGTCCGGGTGCAGCCGATTTAAGATCAAAGAAGTTTTCAATGTTCAAGGGAGCAAGCATTTCATCTTTGTCAAGTAAAGGTCGGGCACTGGCAGGGTCAATGGTACCGTCTGCATTACGAGTGTAGACTTTAAGTTGAGACAGAGTATCCATATAATCTAAGATCTCTGTCCCATCTTTTACTGGACTGGCAGTGGGAGTAGAGCTCATCAAGTCGTTTATTTGAGTGAGTTGACCTTCTGAAATATCGTAGCCAATACCTTTACCCTCTTTCGCTAGTTTTCGTATCTCTTTACCCCCGTCAGAACGCCACAATTTTGTGTGGACTAAACCAAGCATAAGCTCTCTAGCTGCTGTGGTTGATTCGTCTCCCTCCACTAGGAAAAACCCATCTCGTCCTGTCGGTCCTTTACTTAAGGGGGCACCTAACGAACGTGCAAGGTCAGATCCTAACGTCTCGTTAATTATGTTGGGGTCTCTATTTCTAGTGGCGGTAACTGCGGATTCAACTATATCATCTAAAGCTCCGGATGCCTTTTGAGCCGTTTCTGTGTCTCGCAATTCAATCCCATAAGTCTTCACCTCTGGGTTGTGGTACCGCATGATAAATGTGCGGTTTGTTTGATTAGCCTCCTTGAGAGTCTCCATAAGCTCTGGGCCAACAGACTGTCTTTCTCCGTAGTAGTTCATTTGAAAACCAGTTGTGGTATCTTCAGATCGCGCAAAAATATCGGTACGCAACTGTATCATTGCCCTGCCTTGTTGTGTAACAACTCCCTTGTCGTCTCTCTTGACGTTCTTACTCAAGAACTTTGTAAGGTTGTGCATTGTTTGTGGACTCATGGGAAGCGTGAGACGCTCTCCAAATTCACGAGTCATGTCAAATTTAGCAAGCTGTTCGGGATCTGCTGTCAGGGCTGTTTTTCTGAAGAAGTTGAATACGTCAATAGGTGTATTGCCAAGCTGTTTTATTTCAGCAGAGAGACCTTCTATTGCGTTATCTCCTAATGTCATGGAGTCTTTAAATTCTTTCAGTATCTCTATGACCTCTTGGTCTGTCATGTCGTCTGTTATCTCTAGGGTGTCTCTGAGAATTGGGTTGTTACGCATCTCTTCCATTGCTGAAGCGTTCCAGAAATGTTTCCGTTGAATTTTTTTGGGTGCATCGCCAGCAACCAACAGAATTGATGCTTTTTCTGCAGCACTCATTTCTTTATCAGCACGGACATCTATTTCCATGTCTGCATCAAGCTCTTTATACAGATCATTCTCAAGTCGCTCATAGATTTCAGTGCCATCCATACGAGCATCAGGAGACTGCGAACGGAACGCTTCATATTTAGCGTCTTTTTCAATACGATGACCGTCTTTCATTGTACCCATGCGCGCAACAAAATTGATAGACACATTACCCTCTGTTTTGGCAACGCCCACATCAGCAAACTCTTTGCTTATCTCTGCAAACCCTCTACTAAAAGTTTGACTGAGTTGCTCTGCCTCACGCATATATCCTTCGATATCTTTGATTACGCCATCATCTCCCGTATACTTTGTAATGATCTGACGATGACGTTGTTCTAAAATATCACGAGCGTTTACACCTACGATCTCCCCGGCTTCGTCTGTGAAAGTCGCTTTTCCAGATAAGACGAGAGCGATTTTGCCCTCTATTTCATCAAGAAGTTCGTTATAAACACGTGCGTCCTCTTTAATACTAGTCTCCAGTCCTTGTTTCATTTTACCAAATGTTTCAGTGATCCTGTTAAGCTCTGGGGAATCTTCAAGAGGTTGTACGTTAGCCATTTTATCCAGAACAATACCAATTTTTTCTGAGAGGCGTTGTCGCATTTCAACAACAGTGTTAGCTTGCTGGATAATCTCACCCTTGCCAATCACGTCACTGGCAAGTGCACGAGAGTTGAAGTAGTCTGTCATCTCCTTGAGCACACTGAGCCCCGTGATGTCAGCTATCAAAGTTGGAATCTCGCCTTCTTGAAACGCAGGACTTCCATCCGGAAGTGTTGCACTCATCAGACGATCCTCCACCTCTGCAAATTGCAGCATGGTGGCTTCTATCTGACGTTGTGATTCTGGGTCCAGATCTCCGAACAACTCGTTGTAGGTTTTAGCGTGTTTTTGTTGTAGGTATGTGCCGAATCCAATACCTTCGTTCTCTGGCTTCTTTCTATATTTTGCCCAGCCATTTTGTATTGACAAGAGTGCCGCACGTCCTCCCGGAACGACTTCAACAGTAAGGTTTACTGCGCCTCTGCCAAAAGACTTAGCACCTCGTCTAAGGTACGTTAAACCTAGTATGGCCCCCAAAAACTCTCCGGCTGGGCGTGTGTCGTCTCCGAACTGTTGAGACATGAAGTGTCCCGTCGCTACAGACCCCCCCGCAGCCCAGAATTCATCTCCCGCTAGTTCAGATACAACTTTAGGAACGTATCGATCTACATACAGAGCTTTCTGAGATTGAACTATATTTGCAAAACCTTCTGCTCGTAGTTTAAAACGTTTAGCTACATTTCTCTCTTCTGATGCTCGTGAGAAATCAGACATGGCTTGGTCGTTAAACTTCTGAGATCGTTTTATGGCTTGTTCTGCTATCTCTGAAGTTGCAACCAACGCTCCGGTTGTTGACGCGCCAATGGCAGCAAGGTCTTTGTGACGTTCTACCATTATGTCGTACAGCTTAACTCTTCTCAAGGCTTGAGGAGTATAGGCTTGAGCCCACGTGTGTAGTTCGTTAGACAGAGATCCATTTTCTTTGTTTAGCTTATCAATAGCATCTTCGTAAGATTTTGCTTTGGGGTATTTTTTCCGCATGTGGTTCTGAAAACTTCTAAATACTGAAATCCCTCGCGCAGTAACATAAAGGGCTTCTCCTGCGGCAAACGTTACGATTTCTGGAGCCAGTTCTTTAAAATACTCAAACGCATCGTCGTTGAATGACAGAATACGGTCAGCCTGTTGCGGTGTGATGCCCATGTTTTCTGCAAGTTTATCGGCTGCGTAGTCGTAGTACTCAAACTTAATTCGTTTCTCCCCGTCCGCACCAATAGCTATTTTGTCTGCCTCTTCCGGGTTGTCCAGCATAGCTGCTTTTAACGTAGTGTCTGCTCCCATAGCTAGAACAGTACGAGCTTCTGGATTATCCATTGCAGCATCAATACCCTGCCCCGGAACATCAGGAGATAGACTATTGGAGTATCTGATTATTTCTTCAGCGGATACACCTAAAGGTCCTCCACGATCATCTGTTTGACCTGCAGAGTTGGCGATACCGATGGCAACGTTAGCAAAGAATCTACCTAAGTCCTGTACACCCTCGTTGAATTCAATAGTTTTGAGGATGCCTTTATCGTGAAGTTCCAGCATCCTGTTTATCATAAACGGATTATCTATGCCGTTCTTGACCAGCAGATTGGCATATTTACGACGGGCTCTATCCTTGTCTGCTTGACTGGTATAGAAGAAGTCTACAACTCTATTAAACAATGAAGGCTCTTCAAACTTGATATCGTTGCCAACAAATGTCTTACCAGTCAAATCAAGATTTTTTTCAAATTGAGGTAGAGGAGTTTGAGTAACGTACATATCTCCCCTGTCGTGCCGCTGTAATACAACTCCCATTTCGTTCGCTCTTGAAGGCATTACCTCATGGGCCAATACTACAGAACCGCTTCGTACTAAACTACGAACACGATTGCTGTTTGTGGGAGTGAATTTAACAAAATCCATACGGTCCAGAATTACGTTTCCGTCAACGATAGATCCGGGTAGTAGTTCACCTTCTTCGTCATAGGGTGTGTAATATCCAATCGCTGTGTTTATCAAGGACTGCAGCCTGATGTCTTCCTGCAAGTTTCCCGTTGATAGGACTTGAGAGAACAAAGACTCCTCCGACTGATTTAGGTTGACTTGTTTGATTTGTTCCAAGTCCACAGCGGGTCTTTGATTTGTCTGTCGAAGTTGACGGTTCTGCACAGTCTTGTCACGTAACAAATCGCGGTGTGACAAGTTGAGAGCCTCTACCTGTTGTTGCGTGGTTGAGTCGTAGTTTACTCTTACTTCAGGTGCAGGTTCAGGTTCGGGTTGTTCAATAGGTGCGGCAGGAGCAACCGGAGCGGGCTCCTGCGCCTTCATATCGACGGGTTCCGGGGCGGGCTCTTCTGTTTTCATAACAGGAGGCACCGGAGGTTGCCCCGGATCAGGAGTCAAGTTAATCTTCTCTTCAGTTAGATTATTCGCTGCCATCGTCTACTCGTCCTGTTCCTCTTCGTGCTTGTGTTTCTGGTAAGGTAACGCCTGTTCTTTGAGCTTCTTTCTCAAGAGAGTCTCTAAGTGAAGCATAAGCACCAGCTTGATTGTCTACACTTCCTACGCGCAACATGCTGTCCGCTCCATACAGGTCTTGAACGTACTGGGCAGCTTGCATGGTTCTAATTCTACGACTTCCTAGAGCCTCTTGGTATTCAAGTTCCCGCTCAGTTCTGCGTAGCAACAAACCCAAAACTGCTTTGGCGTTTTGAGGCGCAGCAAGCAAGTTGCTTAAGCCTATTGAGGATCGCGCCATCTCCACGTCAATATTAGACAATCTAGCGTTCCCTGTGCTACTCTCTAGTGCACGAGCAATACTATATGCAAGTTGCTTTTCAAGAAATGTCATTATCTGTGTTACTTCACCTTTTGCAGTGAGCACATCAAGCCGACTCTCTATATCTCGAAATTCTTTATCTCTAAACGACATTGCATAGTCGGTATCATTTATAAACAAGTTGTTTATGGAGTTCATAAAGGCCCTTGCCCCGTTTGTAAACAAGACAAGTTTTCCAGCGGCACCTATTTCTGCTCCGTTTTCTAAAACTAGGAAAAAGTCATCTATATTAGATTTAAGAGTTCTAAGATCTTGAGTTTTTGTATTGAATTTTTTTCTTTGGTCAGACTTTTCAACGCCTATGACAAGAGCTTCGTATGCCTCTTTTCTTGTTTTTTTATAGTTCTCATAACCTCCGGGAGGTGATGTTACTAGTTTAAACAGGCTTTTTTCTGGAATAGAAGCAGCAGTCAACGCTATGAAGTCCCCCATCCCGACTTGGTTATACACTTTTCTAGTATTATCTTTTATCAATTCTTTATCAGAGGGAATACTATAAAGTACACCTCCATTTTCTGTTATTCTGTTGCTCACAAATTGGCTGTTTAAATATTGAACAACACCAGCACCTTCTTGATGAGGTAAACCCTTCCTTTGATTCATGCTGTGTAGACTTTCAATAGTATTAGCAACATACTCTGAAGCGTCGTCTCTTCGACTTTTAGATACTCCTGTTAGGGCCGTTGTAATCTCTTCTGGAATATCATTTATCGACGTAAATGTCCCATCTGTATTTTGAAATTTTTGAGGAACTTTACGAAGGTTTCCGTCGTCGTCCTCTTGCACAAGTGTTGTTAATCCAGTGGGTTCTACTAAACTCATAGCTTCAGCTTGATGTAACTCTAGACTAAAGGCTTTAGATATAAGACCGTTATAATACTGTTTTCTTTGTGGAGTGAAGTTATCCCATCCGGGTATTTGATTATGTATAGGCGTTCTAGATATGGGTACACCTTTTTCAAGGTCCTTAATGCTTGCGTCATCGACCATTTCAGCAAGCGTGGCTACTGTAGCTGATTCCCATCGTCTTACATCCTCGCCTAACCCATCTTCACGGTTCGCAAGTTCTGAAAACCGAAATCCGGTATCAAGATCTGCAAGTCTGCCTATATTTACGATGGCATTTCCTGTATTGGTAACAGAAAAACTGGGTCTTCCATTTAGGTATTCATTGTTCTGAATTGCTTGAATATACGAAAAGTTTTCTTCAGGATCTGTAGCACTAATAGAGAACGGACTTTTACCTGCTGCAAGCATCATTTCGGGGCCCATATAGTACAGCAGGTCTTTATCAGTAATTGCAGTACTATAGTTATTCGTACCGTTTACCATACGCTCTGTAAGTGATTTGTTATTCTCAGCGTTTTGCTGAAGACGTAGAGAATTTTTGTCGGCTGCGCCTTTTATGCCGCCTAGAAAAGCTGCCAATGCCATTATACCGTCTCCTTGCGTCTTGTTGCAAACCCTTGAGGTTTCTGCTCTTCTGTTCGCACAGCCTCTTGCTGTCTCATCTTTTCGGCTTGTTGTTGTTCCATCTCGTCCTGTGACTCATACATAAGACGAGCCATCTGGGGCTGTTGCTCTTCCATGAGACGCATCAACCGTTGTTCCATTCTTGCTTGTCTCACTGTGTCTGCGTCCGGACGTTCAGGCGTTAGACGAATAGGTGCATTACCTAATTTGTCCAAAGCAACGCTGCTTATATACGTGTTAATCGCTGGCTGCATGAGCTCTGCTACGTCTGGGTTGTACAGGTTTTGAGAGAACCCGGTTCGAGCAATTAGTTTACCCAACGTTGATACGGGAAAACCTGCGGCAACATACGAGGCAAGACCCTCTTGCGCTGCTGGCGTATTGAATCGATCAACCATAAAGTCTACAGCATCTTGAACCCGTGAAAACTTAGGAGGCTTACCCCACGGGTTTGTCCCCGTAGTCCAAGACCATCCTGCAGGAGATCTGTTCAACTCATTCTTACGGTATCTCTTAGACATATCTACCTCTTGTTTTTTTCAATCTACGAGCTTGCGGCATACTAATGTCCGACCCTTTTTGTAGTTTTATAGTCGGACCCATAGTAGAGACATTTCTAAGAGACGCATTTAATTGGCTCACCACTGACTGATTTTGTGTTGAAAAAAGATTGTTCGCAGCTTGACGCATGGCAGGGCTATCAAACCCAATATCTTGAGGACGTGCTGCTGCACTTATCTGATATCTACCACTACCTGCACTCAAATTTACTTTAGGAGGATCGACAAATCCTTTTTGAGGCTGAAGAGCTTGTTTTATTTCAGCTATATCTTTCGCCGTACCTACGACATCTTTTGCTACGCCGTAAGTAGATGATATTATCTCTTTTGTCTCAGGTGTAAATACCCCTTTTATTGCTTCACCAGCCGAAGATACTGTTTCGGAGGCGAAATTCCAAAGATCATTATACCATGCCATCGTTTATCCTATTTCGTTTATTCCTGTGGAGTGCTAGGCTCATCACTATCGCCAAATATGCCACTGAATGTTGCGTCACTACCAAACACCAAATCAAACACAAATCCCCCGACGGATTGCGCTGTATCATATATCATTTGCTGTTGGTACAAATCCACGTTCCCATCAAGTTCCATAGCCGCTATAGCCATCTGGTGATTCCTATCAGCAGTGTTTTCGGCTGTTTGCATCGCCCATTGTATTGTATCGCGGTACTCCATCCACAGCCTGTCTTGTGCTTGAACCGTCAAGTTTAACAGGTTCTGTGCGTTGATCCGGTTAGCCTCATTATCAGCTTGAGTATCTGCAGTATTAGCCTGTCGTCGCCACTGAGCGTTAGCTTGAGATATTTGTGCTTCCATGTTTGCGTTAAACTGTTCGCGCTGGTTGTTAAGATTCTCAGCGTACTGAGTCATCGCGTTTGCTTCGTTAACGTTAAACTGCTCATTAGCGGCTGTTCTGTTAGCGTTGCCTGTCTCAATAGACGCATTTAGCTGCTCGTAAAACTGATCTACTTGAGTCTGAGACTCTGCGTTGAACTGTCGTGCTGCATTTTCAGCAGCTTGGTCTGTGAACATCTTTTGTATGTTGCCCTGATACTCAATCTCATTTGTTTTTTGTTGGTTAGTGAGATTCTGAAGATCAATAGACAGGAACGAGCGGGCGTTGCTCAATGCAGCGTTCATACGAGCATCTAACTGTGCCTTGTCCATAGCGGCATACATCATTGCGTTCTGCAACACTGCGGCTTGTCGGTTGTTAAGGTTTGATATCTGAACAGCTTGATACGCATCTGCATCCGCTTTTGCAATAGGTATGCCCGACTCGTAGATCGCTGTCATCATGGCTGCAGAAGCCATAGACGAACTGCCCAATCCTCGTGCTGCCATCTGAGCGTTCACGGCTCTGTACGCAGGGCCAGCCCACGGGGGAAGCTGTGAGGGGTCCTCTGCGTTGTCCAGAGATTTGAACAACTCCTCTAGCTGGTACTTTGTGGTAGCTTTCTTGTCAAACGTTTCCTGTGTGATCTGTGCAGCTTCCGCAATAGCACCTTCAGAAACTCCGCTCTGAGATATGACTGATGCCGCATCTACCGTGACAGGAGCCGATACTTCTTCCTGTTTTAGCTGTGCAGCATCAATAGTGGGTGCCTCTTCGCCTTTTGCCGCTGTATAAGTTCCTGCAGCTTTCTGGGATGCTTCTTCAATTTTAGATACTTCGGGCGTTGGGGCGGCTTGTTCTGCTACTACTTCGCGTTCTTCGAGAGCTTCCGGGACAACAACTTCTGTGCCCTCCATAGATATCTTAGCTGGTGTTATCTTTGTCCCTTCAGGGAGTTCAACTGCTTGTTGAGTTAAACCAGCTTGTTCTTGAAACTTCTCTTTGATTTGTTGATCTGACATGTTACAGTACCTTGATAAGCACGATGGCGATAATTGCGATAGTAAAAGCGGAACCCATTATGATACTTCCTATCTTGATGAACTCAAGGGTCTCTTCACGCTGCTTACGTTTTATGCGTTTAGCCTCTGCTATTCGTTCCTTTTCCTCTTGCATACGTTTGGCTCGTTCGTTGACGATCTGTCTCCACGTGCCGTATCCGAAACGGTTGTTGATCAGGATGCTTATCTCTTCCATCTGCTCTTGTGCTAACTTTGCATCAATAACACTGGTGGCAGCATCCTTTGTTTGCCCTATCAGACTCTTGTTGCCGAAACGTTCCTGCTGTACTTGTTTCTCTCCCGCAAAAAGTCCGTCAATGGCACCTGCAATATCCTTGATGTCGTTAGCCGTGTTGATGTTTGATTTGATAAACTCAACCGACT
>CAACVD010000317.1_pt1 | contig 23245 bp, 35 predicted proteins | sample 2381771 | NCBI WGS metagenome assembly CAACVD01 (sample SAMEA5211965, study PRJEB30684) | marine metagenome | biome: Marine; feature: Epipelagic; material: Water | collected 2015-10-15 | depth 15 m
GTGAAACCAATCATTCCTATATGAACAATTAGTGTAAGTATTTCGTTTAACATTATTTTACCTCCTTAAATTTTTTATATTCGTTAAAAACCTTATCTTGTAACTTATTTAATTCATCAATTTTCTTATGATGTTTATCTAAAGTTCTTTGTGGAATGTTTCCATAACAGTCAATGAGATAAGATGGTTTCTTTTTAATTTCATCTTTTAAGGCATCAATGAAATGTTGCAGAGATAAAGATAACTCCCATGCTTCTTGTTTATTAATATTTAACATTGTATTCTCCTTTGTGTTTAACATTATTGTTTTCTCCTTTTGCCTAAAGCTCTTTCTGCTTCAATCAATACCTCACCACCAAATATATTTTCAAGTTGATATCGAAAATAACCACCACAATTAATTGTAGTGCCATTAGCACCTTGTATTGTATAAGGTAATAAATATTCAATACCAACTACCACATCAGTCAAAGCATATCCATCTTTACCATGTACGCCAATGAGTTCTCTAGCAAACACTTGATCACCAATTTTGTATTTAGGCTCTAACATTATTTTACCTCCTGCTTTTTCCATTCAGCTTTTTGTTCATCACTTAAATGAACATCAACATTTTCTAACATTTCTAAAAGAGATTTTTCAGAAATCTCGTTAGCATACTCTTGAAACCAAACAGCATGAAGATAAGTTGTATCATCTGACAACATAGCTTTTCTGCGAACTTTATCGGCAAGTTTGTAGTTATTGTTTTTCATCTTTGTATTCTCCTTATTGTTTAACATAAATAGAATTTATAGACTTTTTATAGAAAATGCAAATTATTATTATAATTATTTCTGTCCAAGAATGATTTTTTTTTAGACATAAATTGGTTGTGTTTTTAGCCAATTCTAGTATCTATATATATAGAACACTTCTTTTTTAGTAGTATTCCTCCTGTCGGCTCTGAAATGAGTCGTTTAACATGCACCCCTTCGTTTAACTATAGTTTTCTCATACAGGAGGGGTGTTTTAATTATCTAGTATGATTGCCTTCTAGAAGTGCTACATACCCCTTAAAAACGCATTTATTTGGATTTTTTTGGGTATTCTTTGACTGAAGTTACTGTAGATTTGAGAATTACATGACATGATCCCATTTCTTCCCCTCCAAGCATAGTTGCAAGGAAATATGCAAGATCATCTTCTTTAATGAGAAATCCTATGACCTCACATTCAACAATTTTTGTTTTAAGGATTAAATCAATATCATGCCATTCATTCGTCAATGACATATGGTCGTAAAATTTAATATGAAGTATTTTTGACACGCAAGATTTTCTCTTTAGCTTTGAATGTTTTTACTTTCTTCTTTTTTCTTCGCTTCCCAGATGATCTCGGTATGAGTTCTTGAATTAGTGTTGATGTAGTTATTCCCATGATGTTTGTGAGGTGGGAAAAACCCACCCCAATATTATTTCTTTTTCTTTTTCCTCTTTTTGGTTTTTTTGGTTTTCTTCACTTTTGAAGATCCCCCATAATGATAAGGCATCTCTATCTCCTACTTTTTCTTTTTCTTCATAATAGCATCTCTTAATGCTTTAGGAAGTTTCATTTGCTTTTTGGAAAGACCTTTAGTTTTTTTTTTCTTATCCATTAGTGTAGTACCCAATGATGTAATACTACAACAAGTGCCATTACCATCAATACTCTCACCCATGATTTAAGTTTTGTAAAACCCTCAAACCAATCCATTACTGTGTCTACTATTTTCATTTACCTATCCCCTTTACTTTTCTCGTGCTACTTTGTTTTTCTTCTCGTATGATCTGCTAAATCCAAGACCTAGCATTCCCAGAATTATAGGCATCACTTCTGAAGTATTCAAGTTTGGAATTTCAATATCCTTACCCATGATCTTTAAAACCATAATAGTAAATGGTTGAAGTATATAAGAATAAAATAAAATCCCTACTATCAACCACCCTGTAGCAGGTCGCCAACCTGCAACAAAAATAGATTTATGTCCTGCCTCTACTTTGTTGATGTCCATTTGTTTAGTTTGAAGTTCGTTTTCTAATTGTTGCAATTTTATTTTTGCATTATCTTTTTCTTCTTGTGAAGTATGTAGTGAGTCTATTATGCCACCAACATTCTTTACAAGATCACCGCCTAATAATTTAGTTATCATTACACATCCCTCATTGTTCCAGATAATTCTCTAATTCTATTTACCAATCCTTTAATATCAGACTTACCCATTTTACTATCCATAAGTTCCTCTGAAGCTAAGACATAATCTTTATCTTGTAAGGCCTGTCTGCATTTTTTAAAACCTAGTAATCTTGGTAGTCCAATCCAAAAGCATAAATGAACACATACTTCAAAAGCCTCTGGCTCTACTTCTGTAGGATCAATAAATTTTTTTGTATCTTCTATTGCGTTTGATAAGTCTTTATCAAAGATAGCTAATACTTCTTCATTATTTAATGGTTTATCTCTATTCAATAGTTCTTGTTCATCATCTCTTATCATGTGTCCTACTCCCACAGTCCACAGACCAGATGTACATTTATATTTTTCATATCTGACACCTTCCCATCTGGTAATGTCTTTACCTAATCTCTCTCTATTCATTAATTATTATACCTCTCTATTAATCTTGCTAAATACCATTGTGCTTTTTTTAAATCTTCAAGTTTATTTTTGCTCTTATGCCTAATAATATATTTTAAGACATTAGCTTCGTGATACCCTAATTTAAATTCTTCTATTATATCAATAACTTGAATCTTTGATCCTATATAATAGGCAGGGTTTATCTTATCTTCATAATCACTCATAAGTATATATTTTTATCCCATGATCCGTCTTTCTTCAAGACCATTGGTACAATGTAGGGAATACCATTAGTTATAACACCGCAAGAAAGTATGGGTTTTGCTAGATTTACCTTCATATATGCCATAGCTAAAGATTTTTTATCTATCATACATCCTACTGACATTCCCCAATTTAAATGAAAATTATTAGCTACATACCTTATTTCTGAAACTGTATGAAAATGACCTTGTACGCAACTCATAGAACTTTCTTTAACTGCCTTTGCAATATCTTTTGTAAATTGATGTGCAAATATAACTCTACCCTTATCTGTTTCCAATATTAGTTTTTCTACCCACTTCCATCTATGTGATACATCTAATATTTCGTTATAATCTTTAATAAAAAACTTTGACATTCCCTTTGCCATAGCCCTTCTCAATATCATAGATCCATGATTACTCTCTAATAAATACATACTAGGAAATATTTTTTCTAGCTGAGAACATAAACTTCTCCCTGCTAGTAATTCATCAGCAGGTGCAGGTAAGTCTGGATTTATAACATGACTAACATTTACACTATGCCAATCCATCTCATCTCCAATATGAACAACACAATCTGGGTTATAATTTTTATTGAGTTTAATAAGAAATGGGAAAGTATCTTTATGATGATAAGGAAAATGAGTATCACTCACTACTAATATCTTTTTATAGACTGTCATATTTCAGAAAATTCCTTAGTAGTGCAGAAAGTCGTTATATATAGATTAGGATATTCCATATATTTATTTGCAATTTGTACTGATGCCTCTCGGCATTCTTCTCTAGTGTCGTAAGATTGTTTGTATAAAATATCTGTAATACAGGTTTTATCTAAAGGTATGGATGGATCTTGAATACACAACCATATTATGATGAACATTTTCAAGTTTAATCACCATTCAAATACTTTTCAATCCAGATAATTTTTTCTTTAATTACTGCTATATCTTGTTGTATTGCATTAACTGTTTCTGCTTTTCTTTCTACAGCTTCTAGTCTAGCCGACCACATTCCCCAAGTCATTCCAATACTCACTAGAATGACAATATAGGGTAAAATTGTTTTTATATCTAAATTCATTTTGATTTAATATTTATATTCCATCTAACTTTACTTGTGCCTGTTTGTCAAATGCTTCTGTGATTTCTTTATCTTTTAGATATTTATCTACATATTCTGCTTTAGCTTTTTGCATTAATGTTAATTCATCAAATGTCATATTTGCAATCTTAGAATTTAGTTGTTGGTTTTTTTCTGCCCAATTCTCTAATCTTTCTAAATATAGTTTCTCTCTAATCTTTGCTTCATTTAATTCTTCTCTTGCTTCTCTAAGTTCTTGTTTTGCTTTCTTTAAGTTTTGTTTTAATTCTTCTGGAGTAGCCATTATTTAGTACCTGCCAATGGATTAGATAATGCTTTTTTAATATTAATATCTAGTTCTTCTTCTAATTGTTTAAGATCTTGATGTAATTGTCTATCTATCTCTTTGACTGATGTTTCTACATCTTTAATAATTCTATCTTGTAATCTGATATCTGATTTCATTGTTTTGATATCATCTCTTAAATCATTCTTTAATGAAGTGGCCACATCATTTACAAGAGTAACTTCTTCTAAAACCATTGAAACTTCTGATTTTAATACTGCTAATTGTTCATCATAAGCAGATAAATCTGGTGCTGTGTAGGATTGTATTTTTGCCTTCATGTCAAGATAATCTTGATAAAAAGTAAAACCTGTCCAAGCCGCACCACCTAAAGTACCTAATAAAGACAATATAATGAAGATTTTTCCACCCTTCATAGAAATTCCCTTATAAGCTACTTCCATTGACTATCTACCATTTCATTTATCATTCCGTAATCCATATACCCTAATATACCTGCTTGATAATCTATTATCACATTTTGATCTTGTAGACCAACATCTTTATAAAATGCACCATCAATTATTTGTTTTTCTAAATAACTATCAAAACTAGTATCAGCTAGTATCACCATTAAAGCTAGGGTTGTTGTTTGTGCTTCTGTACTCATTTTATCTTTTTGACTAGCCATCAATTTATTAGCAATCTTTTGTTTTATTTCAGCAGGTGTAATTTCTTCTTGTTCTTCTTCTACTTCTTCTGGTGCTTCTTCTACAACTTCTTCTACTATTTCTTCTTGTACTTCCTCTTGCACTTCTTCAGATATTTCTTCTGTGATTTCTTCTGGTGTTTCTTCTATTATTTCTTCTATTACTTCTGGCTCTGGCATATCTTCCATCTCTGGCATTTCATCTAATAATTGTTCTTCAAATTCTGCTTGTATTTCTAATTGTATTTCTTCAACTTCCACCATATCTATCTCTATAGGTGCTTGTTCAACAGGTGCAAAATCAAATTCAAATGTTAAATCATCTTGGAAAAAATCTTCTATTACTACTTCAAAAGATACTTCTTCAAATTCTATTTCTTCAAAAACAATGTCATTAACAATATCTGTTATTATATCAGTTATAACTTCTACTGTTTGATATTGAACTGACAGAAAAGGATTACTTATAATTCCGCCATACATCTGTGAAGTATATCCTGCATCTACTGACCAGATATCCATTTGAAAAGAAACATCTTCATAAAAGTTTGGATCTAGTGTTGCTAAATATTCATAAGTTTGTTGACCTTGATAATCCATTTCTACTGTGTGTTCATGGGTTTTAAATATAGTTCCGTTTTGATCTGATAGATTTAGAGTAATCGTAAAATAATCTTTGCAATCTCCATTGGTATTTGCACAAGATAAAACATTAGTGTTAGATACATGACTTTCTATTGTTGAGCCATATGTATAGTCAAATCCTTGTTGTATTTCATCAATAGATAAACCTTGATTTATTAATGAGTATTGATCGCTGACAATCTTTCCACCATCATTTTCATTATATCCACCACGAATACTAGAACTACCTGTGCAAACTTCACCATCTTCTAAAGTTCCAGAATAACTACATTGAGTTGTTGATGCTTTATCTTCTAGAGTCCATTCATCAGCAGGATCTAGAATATTACCTGTGGTTAGATCTTCAGCTTTAGAGTATGAGAAGCATACTAAGAGCAATAAGACCAAAATCTTTAATGGCATCCCATTCTCCTTCTTTGGTTTTACTTACTTGCTTGACTGCATTTTTAGGAAATATTTTAGAGTCCTCTGGTATTAAATGTTGGTTTTCTTCTTTAAGCCATTCTTCTTTTGCTTCAATACCAATCTTAGAATTAATTGGTGGGTAAGTTCCTGCTAACCAAAGAGCATCAAAAACTCTAGCATCATTTTGAGCCAAAATAGAAACAGAAGCTACTTTTAAGCCAAGAGCCGCCAATGCTTTAGATAAGCGAATATTCTGACAGAACTCTGAGTCATAGACACTCCCTGCACTAATACCAATAACAGTAGATTGAACTGCACCAGATACAGGTACTACACATAAATCTGATTGTGCATTGACACTTGGTGATATTGCTGAAGGTGGTGTTTTGTCAATAGTTACAGTTCCACTTGATACTGTATTTGTATCTGCTGAATATGACTTAGGAATAAATATTAAGAAAGAAATGAGTAAAGCTGTAATAGTGTAAATATGCCAATCATTTTTCATCTCGCAGTAGTTGGCACTCCTTTACTACTTACAAATGGATGTTCTGCAAATGCCATATAAACAAAAACATGACCACTACCACCATTAAAATCTCCATAACTTGCTCTTGCTTTAAATCCATTACTTAAAAAATCTACTTCGTTTCTACCAGATGTTACTTCTGCTGTTGCTTCATTTGCTCTTAAAAAAGTATCTATTTCATTGTTTGTTTCCCTAGCACTATCAAAAATAATCCAATCGTGATTATCATGAGTCTGGGTTGTATTTTTAACCATAATCCATCTTGGTTTAAAACCTAAATAAACGAAAGCACCATCACTTGAATTATTACCAATGAAAGAGCCAAACTTTGAGTAGCCTTTTTTTTCTGCAAAACAATAGGCTATAACATTCCTGCTACTACCATTCACAGCACCATCAGTGCCTAAACTAAATACAGTAGAAGTTGGCTCTGTATCATTAAAATGTGCAGCATAATCAGTAGCCGCAATAGTTCCATTTAATTCTAAATAATCTGTTGCAGGGTCAGAAGCAACTTTATCGTGATACACTACCCATGAAAAACCTGCTCTGTCTTTAAGAAGTATTACATTTGGTTTAGCACCTAATCCATGTGCAACACTTCCATTACTTCCTGTACCTGTATAAGTTACAATACTAAATCCTGCTGTAGTGTTTGCTTGATAAACTGAATCTATAGTGCCTACACCTGTAGAACTTGCATCATTAGTTGTTGTAGTTCCACCATTAGCTTTCCATTGCCATGCTACAAAAGTATCTCCATTACCATTCATGTTTCTTTGATTTGGTTGACCTACTGTAAAACCATCAGTATCAAAAGAAATAAGGTCTTTATCTGTAGCTGAAGTGTTAAATTCAGGATCATTTGCTTCACTACCTAAACTTTTTGCTCTACCTCTTGAACTGTCTACTAAGGCATGAGTAGAAGATGAATTTCTCCTTTTTACCCAAACCCAATCTGGTGCTATAGTAGCATTACCTTGACTAGTTACTGCTAGGGTAGAACTATTACCACTATAAATAGCAGTCTGAAAATATTCTGAAGGATCATCTATTGTTGTATAAGCCATTATCCAAACTCCGCTAAATTTTTAGTACATAAAGAATAATATCCTGATGGTACTGCATACTCAAAGTTGCCATAACCATTAGCATCTGCGTTACCACTTGCTATTGCAAAACCTGTTGGGGGATTGCCAAAATTGTATCTTTTAATTCTACCATCTGTATCTGATACTATGCTATATATTGTAAAAAGTCCTTCTGTCATATCAGTATCTGTAAATGCAGGATTATCACCTGTTTCAGGGTTTCCACTGTTAAACCAAGTTCCGTTTTTACCCCACCATGCTTTTCCTGCTACTGTATCTACAGCTACCATTCCGTGATCACCACTTGATAAAGATAAACCATATGAATCATTACTTCCATCATGTCTACTATTTCCGTTTGAAGGATTTACTCCCCAAGCCCAATCATATGCTATACATTCTGTTGGTGTGGAACTTGTCGTTTGAACAATATTACCAACTCCATTAGTACCATCAGGTTTATCAGTTCTAATAAACCCATAATTACCTGCATTTGCTCCACCTTGTTCCATTTCCCAATACCATTTTCCACCACTACCATGCCATGCTAAAGTACCTAATACAGTTTGAGGGTGACCAGAAGTTTGACCTACATGTATTAAATTTCCTTCTGTTGGGTTACCTGCTAAAGAAGCTTTAGCCAAAGGATTTAAAGTCATAAAGTTATTAGTACAAGTATCTGTAGTTACATCTGTAGCCGCAAGATTAGTTACTGCAAAATGATTATCATTACCAGATGTATCTGCACCTATACCGCTAGAGTTTTGACTTGTTCCTGTTTGTTGAAACTCTAAGTAATATCCGTTAGTTCCATAACTTCCTGTGTATTTAATTGGTACCCAAACTCCGTTATCATCAAACTCTCCAAAAGATGTGGGTGTAAGTTGTTGTCCATCTATGTGGTTATATTCTGATAGATAACCAGCAACATAAAAATCGTTAGCTATTTGATTCCCACTTATTTGATGCACTTTACCATTTTCATTGACAGGTGTATTTAAATTTTGAGTGATGGTATTGTTTGTTGTAAAACTTGTTTCTTGCAATCCATTGACATAAACTTTTAATCTATTATCAGCAGTACCATCAGTAGTGTCCATAGCTAAAACTATATGATACCAAGCTGAAGGGTCACGAAATAATTTATTAGTTTGTCTATAAGAAGAAGCCGCACCACCAATAAATAATTTATCACTACCATTTATGGTAACAGTATAAAAACCTGTGTTTGTCGATTCTGATGTTCCCGCTTGAAATAAAACATCTATATTACCTGGATTAGTTCTTTTAAACCAAAAAGAATGAGTAAATACTTGTCTGTTACCACCTGAGGAATTTGTTCTAGTTAAATTAGGACTATCACCATCATTAAATCTTAATGAATTGCTAACTTCATAACCACCAGATACACTATTAGCACCAAGTATAGCAACCATCTATACTACCTCGTCTGGAAACTCACCTAATGGTCTTGATGATACTCCTGCATCATTTGTAGTATATGAAAGTAGAGTTATTAGTGCTTCTACATTTGCACATCCATCTATAGATGTTTCCATAGAATTGACTTTTGTTCTTACTGCGGCTCTGTAAGTTGCAATATTACTAGGTACAGAATAGCTTTCTACATCAGTAGCTTTAATCACATACCAATCAGTTTTTTCTAATAAGCCTTTTGCTTGTGCATTGAATTGATTTTTATAATTTGTTTTGAGTCCATAATTAACAACTTGATCTCCATTTGCATCAAGTATTGGATCACCATCATCATCTACTGCATTTTCATCATTAAGTCTTTTAGCTGTTGCAGTTCCATAACTAGCTGTAACTTTGTCAGCACTACTATCATAAGCAATAGTTTGGTTTGTGTTTATGTAATATGTTTCATCTTTAAGATTAGTATTATCAATCTCTACTGTGTAAATGCCAATCGCATTTCTTTCAGCTTCTGTCCATAATGTATAAATAGTTGATGGGTATTGAACATCATCAATTATAATTCCTTTGTTTCCCTTTGGGTGTGAAACTACTGATCCATCTATTACTTGTGCAAACATATTATGATAAAGTTAAATTTAAGTTCCTTCCAACTTCTAAAAATTTTGATCCATTATATCTAAATACAAATAAATCACCTTTACTTGCTGTAGTTGTAAGTGTGGGTGCTGTATCTTCTGTAAATTCGTAAACTGCATTGAAACTTAATGTTCTTGATCCTGTACCATCTTGAATAACTAATAAACTAACAAATTGACCTGCAACTGCATTTGTTCCTGCACCAAGAGTTCTATTATCTGTTAATGTCACTTTCGCTACAGGTGCGGCTTGTGTATCCCATGCAATAGTAGATGCGTCTGTAAGTGTTGCCTCTGGAAAGTATGCGGCATCATTAAAAACAAATGCACCTGTTCCATTAGCTGTAAATGATACATTACCATTAGCACCATCTGTTATTGTTAAATTTGATGAGTTTGTACCAGAATTAGTATCAAGAATTAAATTGTGAGCACCATTACTTGTAAGTGTTGCGTCTGCTGATCCTGTACCAACAACTACTTCACCTGTTCCTTTAGGTAGTATTTTTAAATCTACATTTGTTTCACCACTAGCACCTAATGAAGGTGCGTTTCCTGTTGCGGCATTTGTTATCTCTAATTCATTAACTGCTGAAGCTGTTTTTTGGAATATTAATTGTTCATTTCCATCATCATCTGCAATAAAGTGTGCATCATCAATTTTTATATTAAAACTATTTGTATCTAAATCACCGCCTAATTGTGGTGAAGTATCACCTACAATATCAAATCCTGTTACTACACTATCTATAAAATTTATAGTATTTGCTGAAGTATCTACTGTGGCTACTGATATATCATCAGACCCATCAAAGAACTTTATTTCTAAAGAATTACTGCCAGAATTGGTTGTATCTAGCCACATTGTGCCTGTGGTTGCTGAAGATGGTCTTGATGTTCCAGAATGCATTGAGTTTAATGCACCTAAAATATTATTTAATTCTGTTCTAAAAGCTGAAAAACCTTGATTAGCTATGGAAACATCTGATACTTGACTCATATTTAATTCTTTACCTCATTATGATGAACTTTTCAACCCATGACCTATAGCAACAAAATCGAAAGTTCTGTTTATATTAGTACCACTTGAATTTTTAAATACAATATCAAATCCACTAATTGCCTTATTACTTATAGAATAAAAATCCCCTGTTGCCATATTCTGTGCGGCTATACCAATACTAGGTATTGCAAAGAATGGGTTAGTGAATGTTATTGTCTTTGTAGATGTTCCACTAGCTTCATCTTCTCCTGTTTCAGTTCTTTTTTGCATTTTAACATCAATAGATATTCCAGAAACAAATGCTCTAGTTTTATTGTTCTTGTTAGCAAGTCTTAATTTAAATTTAAAATATCTTCCTTTAAAAGTAGTAGATGTATTCATTGGTTGAAATTCAGTAGCATTATCTAAAGATGTGGTTGATGTAGCTATCTGTAATTGTGCAGTAGCATTGGTAGGGTCATTACCATCAAAAGGTGCAGGTGCATCATCAAATAAAGCAACACCTCTACCGCTATCAAATTGGTCATATGGGTCTTCTATTTGGTCTATGGTAATGCTCTTGATAAAAGAAACATCATAAATAGCTGATAGAGATAGAGTTTGATTAAGAGTATAAAATCCTTCATCATCAATATTATCATCTGCACCACCTAAATCAAAATCACCAGATGCACTATCAAAGTTGCCTGTTAAATCTTCAAAATCATTTTTGGTATCTAAAACTATTGAATTAGTGCCACTACTATCTGTCAAAGCTACATCAGTATCAAATGTACCTGCTGTAATATCTTCTGTAAGGGTTTGAATATCTTTAAAATTTTCAGTTATTTCTGCAATATTAGAAAATATTATTGTTTCATTATTGCTTTCGTTACCAAGTTTATCTACAGCTTTTATACAAAAAGCACCACTTCTTGTATTAGTTGTGATTGATGTGCCAGATGTTCTAGGAACTTGTAGCCAATTTACTGATTTATTCCATTGTGCATTAGAGGTTACATTTTGGTATCTAATCTCATAGAAAGATACATCAAGATCAGTATTAGCATCCCAATTTAATTGCATTTGAGAATTACCAAGCATATTGACACTAAAGTTTTTAACATCAGAAGGTGGTAGTGTTGCACCAATTATTAATCTATCAGCACTTGTGTATGAAGAATTAACACCTATTGAATTGATAGCTTTTACTCTTACATTGTATGTGCTTCCATCAATAACATTCAACATTTCATAATTTAAATCTGATCCCACAGCTAATATTTTAAAATTACTTTCTGTGCTTAATTTTACTTCAACTTGATATTGAGATACGAATTGATCTGGACTAGCACCAACTGCAATATTTAATCTTGTTAAAACAACACCCTCAGAATACTCCACTAATTCATCTGTTAATGTAATAGAAGCAGGTGCAGAAACAGAAAATGGGTTTGGTAAAGTAGTATCTGGAATTGTTGCTACTTCTTGTTGTGTTCCAAATGTATAGAAACTATCTTGATGTTCAGTTAAAGCTAGAGTTACTTGCATATCTTTTTTTATACTTAAAGACATAACTCTAAATGCTTTTGCACTAAATGCAGGTGTTGCATGAGTAATATTAACAACATCTCCTACTGCTAAATCTAAAGCTGTTGCATCTGCGGTTACACTGACATTCAGTATTGATCTACTTTTTCTTAATATAATCTCAGCTAATTCTTGTGCTTGATATGGACTAGTGATTGTAGGAAAATCAAATCTACCTTCTAATAATATACCACCATCAGCAGTTAATAATGTTGCATGTCTATCTGCACTTGCTTCATTACTATCATCAGCAGGTGGATATTGTGCTTCATCTGATTGAAAATTTTTATCTGGATTTATAAAATTAACAATAACTCTATTATATCTAGAGTTCTTACTTGCACTTGAAACATTTATACCACCTATGATATTATCTTCTGTTAATGTTATTGCGGCACTTCCAGATGTTTCCGTTACAACTTTATATTTTCCTGCTGTAAAATTTAAGAATGTTCTAGCACCACCTAAAAATGTTTTTACATTATCAATAATTTTTCTAGAACTATCTATAACTGCATTACAATCCATGAGATCAATTTGACTTGCACCAGAATAAGGAGTTATATTTGCATCACAGACATCACCTGCTGTTTGCCAATCTGCATAATTAGTATCAAAGTATTCATTAGATATACCCATGCCATATCTACTATTTCTCAAATAATCTAATAAACAATAAATAGGGTTATCTGAATATTCCCATGTAGAACTTGTATCTTCTCGATGACTCCCTGTGCCACCTGTTTTTGTTCCGTCTAAATTAGGATTATAAACTTTTCTTCCTTTTACTAATGCTTGAACTGTTGGAATACTTCCAAACGCATCTTGATTCCATGTAAATTTTAAAGATAAATAAGCTAGTCCTCTCAATCTGTGATTTGAAGTCCATGAAGTTAAACCACCAACTAAACTATCTTGTGTTTGATCGTCTGCACCAAAGTGAGGTCGAACTGTAATCAAACTTGCACTATCTTTAAAATAATTAGCATCATTACTAGCAACTGTTCTTTCAGTATTATCTGATAAATCACCAGACCAAGTAACAGCACTATCATTAATAAATATTGTAGTAATATCATCTATCTCACCTTCACTTAAAACTAAAACCATATAGAGATAAGCATTATCAGCACCAGATGTTTCAAGAAAGACTACATTCCCTCCAACTTTTCTTGTGCCATAAATGATAGGTATAGAAGCATTTGATTGAAATTTATTTAATAAAACACCTTGTGCATTTTTATCTGGTTGTAAATCTCCAAAGTCTGGAACTTCTGGAATTGGAACAATCCAAGAAATAACTTCTTCAAATATATCACCAACAAAATCAAAAAAGTCTTGAAAGAAACCCATTATGTTCTACCCCATTTAATATCTTTGACTGTTAGTGCCGCAAACTCCATACCTTTATCACCACTAAAAAATCTTTGTTGTGAATTATCACTTGTAGTTCTTCCAGATACTTTTTCAAAGTTTCCCCAATGTGAAGTAATATTTAATTTAACTGTTGCGGTGCTTCCATCATCTATAATATTAGCTTCATCAATCGTTCCATAATAAATTAAAAAAGGATCAGCAATAAGAGCATTAGAACTATTAAGGAAACCTCTATAAATCTTAACCACATCACCAATTACATTGTTGTTTAAAACAACTGATACATATGTTTGTTCAACACCAGATAGATTTATTTGTAGAGAGTTCTTAGCAGGTGAACTAGCTTCATTGACTCCTGCAATACTTAATAAATGACCAGATGCAGTATATGTTAAAGAACTACCAGAAACATCAGAAGTTAAATCAAAACTACAATCTGTAAGATATACAGTTGTTGGGAAGCCTATATGAACTAAATGAACAGGTCTTATATTTCCTGTTGCAAGTTCTGTTTTAACTGCACTCGTTAATCCTCTTGCCATTATAAACTTTCACAGACATCAAATTCAAAATTAAATAAAGGCTCTCCATCTCCATCTGCATTATTAGCAGGGAATTCTTGTAAATCGCTAACTAAATGAACTGTAAAGGCAACATCATCATAAGCTACACCTTCATCATTTGCTAATGCTGAAACTAATGGAGGCTCTATAGTAACAGTAGCGGCATTACTACTAGAAGTTACATCTGCAACCACCATGTATACTTTAGTATGATTGGCAAATTTTAAAAAATCTCCTGCACGAAATCTATGAGTTCCATCTGCATGAAACCCATCCATAGTAATCGTAGTATCTCCTACAGTATGTGCATTGTTTACTAATACTGTTCCAGACTCATTTCCTTTAGCATTTAGGTAATTAGGAAATGTTATTGTAAAATCTTCTTTGCTTGATCTTTGTTTAATTATAAAAGCCATGATTGATTGAAAAGCCAATCTTGGTTGTGTTTTGTAACTACAAGTGAATTTAAACCTTTGACCATCTACTTGCCTTCTAAATGTTTTCCCACTATCAGTAGTAGACATAAGAGTTTTCTGTTCACTTTTAATATTTATAGCTGTGAAATCTGTGTTGGGTAAAGCACCACTCATACTAGACTTGCCCTTCCTTGTTCATTAACAGCACTATTAATCATACCTACTATTGTTCCTCTACTATTAGTTAGTAATTCATTAAATCCTTTTGCATCTACTGTTGTAATATTGAAGTTCACAGTTGTAGATCCACCACCTAATTGATCGTTTGGTACAATAGTTCCTGCACTATCTGGTACAAATAATTCTGGCCCTCTTTCTCCTACAAGGCTAGTTCTACCAACAGGCGGCCTACCACCATCTGCAAACCCTTTAATTTGTTGTACTAGTTTCATACCAGAAGCAATTACACCTACTGCTAAAAGAGGGCCTAATATACCTCCTTGTGCAAAAGCTTTTGCTGCACCTTCATAAACACTTATTAAAGCACTTCTAATTGATCGCATTTTAAATAACTCCAATGATTTTTGTAAAGCCGCTTGTACTGCTTGACCAATTAGTGCCTCTACCAATGCTCTTTTTACTGCATCACCAAATGATTTCATATCTAATTTACCTGTAATTACAAAATCACTTAATGTTTTAGATAAACTAGTAAATGCTGTTTCACCTGCTTTTTTGAAACTATTAATTACAGATTTGTCCATAGCTTCTTTGAAACCTTCTTTAAACTCTGCCATTTTTTCTGTTAAAAAACCAACTTGTTTAGTTGTTTCATCAAATCCTATTGTAATTTCTTTAAATGGAATTTCATTTAAAGACTGATTAATACCATCAATCATTAATTTTACATTTTGGAATGCTACCTCATCATCTTTTAAAGATGGTAACAGGGCATTTAATTCTTTTTTTAACTGTGCCGCTTCGTTTTGTAATTTAGTAAAACCTTCTGAGCCAGAATTTTCTAATGCTGATAGTTCAAGATTTAATAGTTCTACTTCTGATGCAAATTCCTCAATAGTTTTAGGTTTATCAAAAGCACTTAATAATTTATCTAAAAAACCTGTGTAATCAGCTAATAAAACTGCACCTGCCGCTAAGAGTCCTGCTAAGTTTTTCATTGATACTTTTGTAAATGCAACCATAGCAATACTTGCTCGACCAATAGCTATTGATAGTCCTATAAATGCTTTAGACATTCCAAAAACCACTAATGCTAAACCTGCTTTTTTTATTAATTCAATATTTTCTACTAGGAACTTAAAGGCATTTGCACCCAGAGTTACTGCATTTGCCAATCCTTGTCCTACTGTTTCAGCTATTTGTAATATGGTCTTTTCATTTTCTGATAAAGCAACATCAAATGCACCAAACTCTTTTTTCAAAGCAACAAAAAATTCTTCAGCTACAACTTTTTGAAAATTAAAATATTTATCCCCTATCATTGATAGAGTTCCCTCTAAGGTATTAGCTAAATCTTTAGTAGCACCTGCAAATTGACCATTAGCACCAAATGTTTTAAATAATGCTTCTCTAGTTTCTTCAATAGAAACTGTAGCACCTGCTTTAAAACCAAGCATGGATTTAACACCTTTTTCTCTAAATAGATCAGCACTAGATATTCCTGCTGATAATGACCTTTGAATTTGCTCAGATGTTGTCTTAAAATCTAGTCCTGTAACTGCCGCTACATTACCTGTTAATTCCATAATTGACGCAAGTTCGTCTGCGTCTTTACTAACAACAGCAAGAACTCCTGCACCTTGTTGTATTTCACCTAATGAAAATGGTACTTTACTAGCAAATTTTGCCATAGCATCAAATGCTCTAGCACCTTCTTCTACACTACCAAATAAAAATTTTAATCTGACTTGTAATGATTCTACTTGTTTTCCAACATCTATAAATGATTTTACAACTAAACCTGCACCTAATCCTGCAAGTGCATTTCTAAGATTGAATACTGCTGATTTAGTTTTATCTAAATTACCTTGTACTTTATTTAATGCTTGTTTGCTTTTGTCTTTAGCAACAATATTAATATTAAGGTTTTTATCTGCCATTTTTCATCTTTGCTATGCGTTGCTGTTTTTCATTTTCTTCGTGTTGTAATTCAAAGTACGATAACCACAACATAAACTCAAAAGTAGACATTTGCAATATTTCTGCAACTGTTTTGTGTAATTTCTCAGCGATTGCCAAGATATTGAAAATTTCTGGTGTATCTTTTATTTTTTTTTTAAAGCAGGAATATCTTGTTCTGAGTTCATAATCGCAGAAGATACTCTTGCAATAATATCGGTGTCAGCTTTAACTTTGAATTTAAGTTTATGTTCCATGTTGAACATCTTTTCCCCATCCTTAGTTAAAGCCTTTTCAATAATAACATCTATTAAAACATTAAGATCGTTATCATTTGCACCTTTAAATATTTTTGCTTTTTCAAGCATATTAAAAGGTTTGGAATAAATAGATTTATCACCTACTAATCCCCATTCTGGAACTTCGATAATCTTAGTTTCTAACGCCTCAAAATGACCTTTGACTCCTTCAAAGAAGTCAATTTTATCTGTTGACATCTAGTTCTTAAACTGTACCGATAGTTAAAGCACCTGTGCCTTGAAAAGCAACAGTTCTTGTAGATACTCCGTCTAAGGTTACACCAACTGACATTGATGTTACAATACCATTACCTGCAAATGATTGATCTCCAGATGTGTTTCCTTCTGGTAGTAATGTGAAAGCTATTGTTACACCAGAGTCTAAAGTTTCTTGTGCTGTATCACCTTCGTCATAGTGCATATCTATTGATCCACTAAATGCTGTTCTTCCTGCTAAGTATGTTTTTGCAGAATTACTAAGACTTGTATCTTCTACTACATCTGCTGTAGTATCTATTGTAAAACCTGTGACCGCACCAATGACTGTGCTACCTGCTTTTACAACACCTTCTTTACCATGATGTGCCATTTAAATTACTCCTTTGTAATTGGTTTATTATATTCTTTTTTAACTTCTTTTGGTTTCATTTCAACTTTTTTTTGAACACCACTAGAAGTTTCTTGAACATAGCCTAGTTTTAAAAACTTATCAAGGCTATTAGGATTGATACAAACTATATCACTCCCTTTAGTCATTATTATATCTTTAGCCATTATGCCGTTCCTCTCGTAAATTCATATAAAACTCTTACCACAATTCTAACTGCACCAATAGGAAAAAGAACACCTTCATCTGCTGATACATCTACAATCTGTGTATCAATAGCATTATTATTTCTAGTAATATCATTGTCTAATGTTTCTTCTACTACTTCTACTAATTGGTTTCTAGCTGTATCAATATTACTTGTAGTTCCTTTAACATAACCCACAATAACAAAGTCAATAGTTCCAGATCGTTTTCCTGTGCTATTACTTCCCATGCTAAAATCTTCTCTTGTTTCATCACTTGTTGCTATGTAAACAGCAGGGAATTGTGCATTAGATAATTCTTCTACCTCAAATGGCTCTCTTGAAATTCTTTTAAATGTAATTGGTGAACTAACTGCTGTCAGTTTAGTCACTATATCACTTGCAATATCTTCTCTTTCACTCACAGCTTTAACTCCCTAGCTAATACCTTACTAAATATTGTTCTAATTTTCTTTTGTTCATCTTTACTAATTCTAAAGAATTGTCTAGTAATTTTATTTTTACCTACACCAAACAGATCATGGAATGATGCTTTTTTACTCTCTGCATTTCTTCTAAAGAATAATACACCTTTACTTGCACTAATTTTACTTGTTAAAGAACTAAACATTTGGCCTGTATCTGTAAGATCAACCACTCCAGATTGTTTCACTCCTGCTCTTTTATAATTTGGTGAATAGGGTTGAAACTTTCTACCAAAGGCATCTACACCTTTGCTTTGAGTTCTTGATCTAATTTCTTTGATTTCAAATGCAGAAACATTTGCTAATGACTTCTTAATGGCACTAGACATCTTTCTAGATATGCCTTTAATTTCGTTTGCTATTTGAATTGTATTGCTAGTAATTTTTACTTCAGCAACCATTATTTACATAAACATTGACCATCACAAGGACACATATCTACCTCACTAACCTTAAATGATGGATTGGCTCTTTCTCACTATTAGATACTGTACTATCACCATCTTCATCATATTCTACACCATCTCTTAGAATAGCTTGAAACTCAGTTGAATAACTTGCTCTGTAAAAATCTATTTGTACTTGAAATGCATCATTATCACCTTCTGGTGTTTTCCATTTAGTAAGTTGTGGCATGATATACTCTGCTAGTGCTTTGTAAACTACGCACCTTTTCCATTGTGCATCTGTTAATTTAGAGTTTACTAACTCTAAGGATGTGATCTTTGTAATGTCTTTGTATCTGACTGTATGTCTATATCTCTCCCACCATTCCTCACGGATCTGTCTGATGACATCATCTTCTGCGAATTGTAGTTGAGTATCAAAATCTGTAATACCGAATGAAGCAATATCTGGTTGGTATTTTTGAACTTCTGCTAGGTTTACACCAAAATCTGTTGTTGCCATAATTATTATTACCATAGAGGTGGGAAAATCCCACCCCTAAATTATTAATTATTAAAGTGCTGAGTCAGCAGTTAATTTAACACCATAGCTATCGTGAAGTTCTGAAACTCCATATACTGCGGTTGCTACAATTTCGTCTGCTCTCAAACTTGCATCTCTTTGACTTTCAACTTTAAGGTCTTGCATCATAGCCATACCTAAAGCATCCTGTGAGAAGATTGCACCAATAGAGTCATCTGATCCATCAACAGCAATATTAGATGATTCAAATATTTGAACACCTGCTATTGTTCCAACAAATCCTTGTCTAAGTGCTTCATTACCCATATCTGGCATATTACCTGCACTACCAACAAATGTGTTTGTTAGTTGTTTTTTGATCTGATACATAACCTTTGGATGGAATACACCATAATAAGGTGCAGGAACATTTGCAGTTCTTAGTTTTGCAACTGCTTTGAACATTTCATCAATGGTTAATTCTCCACCTGCTGATCCTTGACCTTCTGAAAAGCCTGTAAATAATGCTGATAAATCTGTATCAACTTTCTTTGCAATAGCTTCACCGAATAGTCTACCAATATCTGCACCAACATTTCTTGATGCTGAGTTTCTTGCTAGATCTGTAAGTGTTGTCATAATTCCAACTTCTGAAGCTGTGATAGTTTTAGATGTTGGGTTTACTGCTGTGTTTGATAAATCTGATGCTTCACTTACTGCTGATGCTGATACTACTCCATAGATTGGTACTTCTACGGATTTACCACCACCTGCAATAGTATAATTACGCACTAGATTTCTCATTACACTCTGTTCGTTTGCTACGAACAATGCCTCTGCTACGATCTCGGTATATAGTTCCGATATCGTACTACTTGTTGTTTCATTTGCCATTTTATATCTCCTTTAAATAGCGGTTATTTATTAAGATTAATCACAGTAGGTTTAGAATTTCGCTGTTTTCTAATTTCAGCATACTTCTGCCTATCTTCTGGATTATTCATGTCTAAGTCCGCCAAATTAAAGGTCTGTGCGTTTACCTTACCCACATTACTTACACTTCCACTCCCAGAAGGGGTTGCAACTTGGAAATGTGCATTCTGTGTCATAAACTCATTCACATAATCATCTATGCTTAATGGTTTTCCTTCTTTGTTGTATCTTGTTGTTCCATTTTTATCAAGTACTTCTGTATTGCCATCTTCATTTAATCTTACATTAGCTTTTAAAAGATCTTTAACTTGATTAGGATTGATTGCTCTATTACCAGATGCAGATTGAATTAATTGTTTATCTATCTTTTCACCTCTCAGTTCATCTTGTAATTTTTTTAATTCTTTTTTGTGATTATCAACTAAAGATGCTCTAACTTCTTCGAATTTACCTGCTTCAAGTTTTCTTTTTTCTTCTGCTTCTTTTGATCTAGCAATAATTTCTTTTGCCTCATCAATATCAGTAACACCTAAATCTTCTAGTGTTCTTCTCTTTTGTCTATGAAGTCTATCCTTGATCGTTTTATCAATTAAAGATTGGCTATCTTCTTTTGGCTCTTTAGCTTCTACTTGTTCTACTACTTCCTCTTGTTTAGTTTCTTCCTGCATTGTTTCCGTTTTGTTCTCGTCAGACATAATTAATTCTCCTTAATAGTTATAGATTTAATATAAATTTATTAATTATTCAATACTATCGTATAAATCGTCAAATAATTCTTCTTCAGATGGTTTAATTAATTCTCTTAGTTTATCTAATCTTTGAACAAGATCATCTGGTTGTGGATTAATTTTTAAGAGTTCTAGTGCGTCTAAAAATGGTTTTGATAATTCTTTTGGCATTAAAATACAGGTGATCCTTTATTCTTTGATTTTATAGCTGTTTCAACAAGATTGTCCATATAATTCACTAAATCAATATCAAATTTTTCTAATGCTTTTCTATTTGATGCCCAAATAGTGAATAAATCTGCATGAAATTCAGCATCATTAGTTGCACCATTATAAGTTATGTATTTTTTCAATGATCTTGCCATATTTCCATTTATATCCGTTCCCCAATAATGTACTTGATGTCCTATTTCGTGCAAAGTTGTTAATGCTTTTCCATTTGCTTGAATTATTTCTTTAGTAGATCCTTTTGCAGTACTTGACGCACTCCAATCTAAATCTGTAGTTACATTACCTCTTTTTAGACGATAATCTCCTATTCCTCTATTCCTTCTTTCTAATAATTCTTCTATTCCCTCTTGAATTAATTTAGCATTAGCAAATTTAAAATTGACTTTATTAGATGGCTCTACAAAAATGTTAACTGATTCATTTTTCCAACTTGTATTTCCATTTGATCTTTTTCTAGCACCAAAAGTAATTTCCTCTATATCTTTTCCATGTGTATTATTATAAATTTTATTTACTTTAGGATATTCTCTTTGTCTTATTTTTTCTATTCGTATTGACTTTGACACAAAAAATATACTCGTCTTTTTTTCTTTTAGGAACTCATCTACTTTATCTATGCTTTTCTCTGATCCCTTGAAATTACGATATACTTGATTTAATGCTATTGCATTTACATTTGTGTTATCTTGGTAAACATTATTTTTATTTACTATGTTTAATTTTTTCTGTCTTTGTTTATCATTCGTCTTTGTCTGCTCTTTGATATTATCATCTGTTTCTTCTGTAAACCAATCATCATCATAAAGTATAAAACTATGTCTACACCTATATCCTCCTCTATTGATAAATGGATCTGTGCCAGACTTTCCTCTCCATGTACTTTGCCATAAACTCCTAGCTTCTTCTTCAGTAAAGACTCTATTCAAATGAGTTCTACAAAACCCTCTGGTAGTAGTTATGTTTGTTCCTACATACTGATACTTTGTTATCCCTGCTTCTTTGCCTTTGTATAAAGTAAACTGACCATCAAATTGCATTAAACTATCCTGTGCTATTTGACTTGCATATCTTCGCATATTATTTCCCAGAATATCTGAAGCATATTTAGTATGAAGTATCTCTCTGGCATTCTTAACTCTTTGAATGATTTGTGCGTTTTCTGAATATCTATTTTTATCTATGTAATCCGTTAGTCTATTAATAGCTGTTTCATTTGATCTTTGGTAAACCCCATTGATTTGACCTCTAATATTCTTAACCATTTCATTAAATGGTCTACCTGTTACACTTGATTGATAAACTTCATTAGCAATAGTATCTAAAAATCTATTACCCATATCTTCAAACCCAGAAAAGGATAAGAACTTTAGATCATTAATTACTTTGAGATCTGGTTTAGTTAGTGATTTAAATCTTTCTGCAATAGGTAAAGGTTTTATAAATCTTTGATATTCTTTTACTATTTCATCATATTCAGAAACAATACTATCAGCTTCTTTAAGAAAGTTTTTTTCTATGAGAGTTTTTAGGTTAGGTCTTAGCTTTATTGCTAACTGTGTATTAAGTTTTACTCCACCATCAGTTAATTTAGTAAGATCAGATATGATCTCATCTTCTAAGTTTTTAAGAGTATTTATTATTCTTTCTTCGTGAGTATCAGCTAATCTTGAAAGTATCTCTTGTTTCTTACCTGCAAATTGTTTGAAACTGTCTTGTAGTGCGTCTGCCATTCCACTTTGTATATAATGAAATGGCAGATAAGTAAATTAAGTATTACTTTTTAGAACTGGGGTTATGCCCACTCCTTTTTTAAAAGAACATAAGTATTTTCTGGAATATGGTTATCATCTTTGTGGCTAAACCATACCATTGGGTGTAAACCTCTTTTATCAACAACATCTCTGTTCATTTTTGCCAAAGCTGCATATTTGGTTTTAGCAAAAAGTAAAAATTGCTCATCATGTATGTAAAAGGTAAAAAGTTTTTTTTGAATTTCAGTCATTTTTATAACTCCTTAGAAGTGGGCTATGCCCACTCCTTATCAAAAATCTTTTTATATTCTTCTTCAGAGTCATAGATAAATCCTGCTCTTGAAAGATACTTACCTGCATATTCAGCTTTAGCCATTTCAA
>CAACVD010000319.1_pt1 | contig 23198 bp, 31 predicted proteins | sample 2381771 | NCBI WGS metagenome assembly CAACVD01 (sample SAMEA5211965, study PRJEB30684) | marine metagenome | biome: Marine; feature: Epipelagic; material: Water | collected 2015-10-15 | depth 15 m
CGCTGATGCTGTACTGGCTGGCGGTATTCGACGAGCAGCGCTAATATCTTTGTTTTCAATTGACGACGAAGAAATGCTAGCAGCTAAGACAGGCAACTGGTGGGAAAAGAATCCACAAAGAGGTAGAGCAAACAACTCAGTTGTCATAATGAGACACAGAGTAAAGAAAACAGACTTTTTAAAATTGTGGGAAAGGGTAAAGGCATCTGGTGCTGGTGAGCCTGGATTTTACTTTACTAACGATAAAGAATATGGATGTAATCCATGTTGTGAAATAAGCTTGAGGCCGTTCCAATTTTGCAATCTTACTGAAATTAATGTTAGTGATGTTAAGACGCAAGAAGAATACGAAGCCAGAGCAAGAGCAGCATCTTTAATCGGCACCTTACAGGCTTCTTATACTGACTTTCACTATTTGAGACCTGTGTGGCAACGCAACACTGAAAAAGATTATTTGATTGGTGTTTCGATGACCGGAATAGCTTCCGGAGCCGTTTTGGATCTAGATATGGAATCTGCTGCCAATGCCGTAAAGGATGAAAATGCCAATATTGCTAAATTAATTGGTATTGGTCCGGCCTCTCGCTGTACCACCACAAAACCTGCCGGAACAACATCGTTGGTTCTTGGTACTTCAAGTGGTATTCATGCTTGGCACAACAATCATTACATCCGCAGAATCAGAGTTGGTAAAAACGAGGCAATATATTCATATCTATCGAATAAACACCCAAAACTGGTCGAAAATGAGTTCTTTCGTCCACATGACACCGCTGTTATATCCGTGCCCCAAAAAGCTCCAAATGGTGCCATTACGAGAGCGGAATCGGCATTAAATCTATTGGAGAGGGTAAAGGCCGTTGCTACCAAGTGGGTGGTTAACGGACACAGAAAAGGACAGAATACCAATAACGTATCTGCTACAATTACTGTTAAGCCTGATGAGTGGGAAATCGTTGGAGAGTGGATGTGGAACAACAGAAAACATTACAATGGCCTATCAATTCTACCCTTTTCAGACCACACCTATAAACAAGCTCCATTTGAAGATTGTTCTGAAGAGGAATACAATGAAATGTTAAAAGCGTTAGTCAATATTAATCTAGACGAAATATCAGAATCAGAAGACAATACTGACCTAGCCGGCGAAATAGCTTGTGCTGGTGGAGCCTGCGAGATAGAATTATAATATTAATTATTATTTTTACTTGACATTTACAAAAAACGCATTATATTATCATAGGAGGAAAAATGCATTTTAAACCATTTAATCGGCATGTAGTTGTCGATATTGTTGAAGAGAAAAAAGAAGAAAAGGGCCTTGTAGTTTTGCCTACTGATTACAAGAAGCCTACAACGCCGCATGTGAAAGCTATTGTAATAGAAGCAGCAGAAGATTCTAAATTTCACGGAATCTTGTTTGCCAATGACACTGTTTTAGTAGAGAGAAGAATGTTGCAAAAAGTTGAAATTAGCGAATATACTTTCTATTTAGTGTTAGAAAATTACATTTATGGGAGAATTAACAATGAAATTGACTAAAAGTATGCTTAGAGACCTAATAAAGGAGGTTATTTCTGAGCGCGAGAAACATTCATTAATTTTGACTGAGTCTGAGGTATCACTAGAACTTGATAGACTTTCTGCAATGCTAGGAGACACAAGTCCGAAATCCAAACTGCAAAGAGTGGGCATAATGACAGCAGAGAACCCAAGAGGTATGCCATCAAATAAACAGTCGAACATGCAGTCTATGATGGCGTTTAAGAAAGCGCTAGACGAGAAGGGACTTGACTATGTCTCTATGGGCGGAAGATATGGAAGCCCAGAAAATAGCGTTTTTGTTCTTAATCCATCTAAGTTAGATATAATTGAAATGGGAAAGCAATTTCGTCAAGCGGCTGTAATCTTCGGACAAAGACTAAAAAGAAATTACAGACAAGGGCAGGATCCTGTTTATTTTAGAATGGATTATTATCAGACCCAACCTGACGGCGCTGAAGATCCGGATTATGGTCCGCAGGAGTACTATTTGGTTGATTCTAGGGACATGGTTGTAGCAGATGCTTCAGCGCAAGCCAAAAAAGACTACTACAGTGAAATTGGAGGAAAGAAATTTTTCATTCCATTTTTCTCCGACAAGGCAGAGCATGAAATGGGAACAGAACCCGGCGCTCAAGTCTTTGATAAAGAGTCAGAATTAAAAAGCTACGGCATTGATTAGGAATAATAATGGAGAAATATGAAAGATCAATTAAAATATACAACGATGACATTGGTTGCGTGGACTACGTTGATCATATGGGCAGTGACCTTACCATCGTTAACAGTGCTCGCGTTAGCTTTGGTATGCAAAAGTCTGATTTGGATGGGCGCGACAAGCGACTTATTAATTACCTTATCAAACATAGGCATACCTCAACCTTGGAGCACAATATTGTTACTTTCAAATTTACTGTCCCTTTGTTTGTTCGTTCACAGCATCATCGTCATAGGACGTGGAGCTATAACGAAATATCAAGAAGATACACAGACAAAGATTTAAAATTCTATGAACCGCAAAGTTTCAGAACTCAACATGAGTCTAATCGACAAGCGTCAAACCCAGATGAATTAATAAATCCAGATTTGTCAAGTTATAATGAAAGTATTCTTCCTATTTCTCCATCTCATGCATCATTTGAAGTGCACAAGTATCATAGAAATGGACTTAAACTTTATGACAAGTTAATTAATGCGGGTGTTTGTCGTGAGCAAGCAAGAGGTGTATTGCCTCAAAATCTATATACGGAGTATTATGGAACAGTTAATCTTAATAACCTACTTAAATTCATTGACCTTCGAACGCATATGGGGGCCCAATGGGAAATCCAAAAAGTCGCAGAAGCCTGCCTCGAAATAGCCACTGATCTTTGGCCTGTGACAGTTCAGTCATACAGGAAAATTAGAGGTGCCCCATAAATTCAAACCTGGTGATCTCGTAGTCTTAAACGATTACGGGATCTTTATTGGTGAACACTACAAAAATTCAGTTGGAGTAATAATAAGCCCAGCGTATAGTATTGTGCCCCAGATAGAAAATGAAATGAGTGCCTTTTACATTGTATATGATATTTTGTTAGACGCAGAACTAATTAAAATGATACCACAAGAATTTATGGAATTTTATAAAGAAAATGAAAAAGATATTAAATGAATGGCGAAGCTTTATTAATGAAACTGAAAGAAAGCACCCTAAGAGAAAGACAAGAGGGGAATACGATAGAGCTGCAACTGATTATGTCAGACAAAGAACGCAGAGTAAGAACGATCCCCGATCAGAGCTAAGATATCGTATATCAAATATCACCTATCATGCAGCTGATCCTCGAACTAGCGGAGTTAGGATTGATTCTCTTGTTGAGTTCGTCAACGCCTCCAGGTTAAAGAAAAAATTAATTAGAGATTTAAAGCTTATTCACTACTTGTTTGACCCAAAGAGCGAAACAAAGTATCAGGCAAGAAGCGGCAGAGGATCTTTAATATTTAATGACACAGGTCCCCTATCCGATGATTCTGTTGGCCTAATCCGTAGTATACTGGAAAAATTAAATGAAAGCCCGGTCACTGGAAAGCCCAGCGAAGAAGAGCTAGAAGAAGTATTTAAATATCACATCGCTCCCAACAACGAATCCCTATGGCCAGACCAGGAGCCAGAGCCAGCGACTGACAGGTTTTCGCACATGCTCAACATCTCGCCTGAGATGAAAGCTAGAATGGCCCAAATGGCAGCAGCAAGACCCACAAGGAAAAGAATAAAGAGGAAGAAATGATCAATGAGTATCATTTTGATAAAATAGTAATTGGCGGGTCCATAGAAAGTCTTTTATATTCGTTTATTAATCATGCAAAGGTTTTACTCTTAGAAGAGTTGTATCCAATTGATGTTAAACGTGTTGCCTACAAGCCATCTTTACGATTGCTAGGGTACCAAAAGAAAGATACAATTCTAGAATCTGAAATGTGGAACCGATTAACGTTTATATTGTCAATGAATGGCTGTCTGTTGTTCCCAAATATTATAAGCTCACACAGAGAGTCTGATGATAAGATTGTAATTGTAACCGAGAGAAACAAGAGAATCACATACAGCGCAGATGAATTTGTTTACTTCGATAAAGTGGATAACGAGAACGTCACCATGCTTGATTGGTTTAACGTTAAATCTGGAAACAACCACCAGCACGAAGTTATTGAAGACCCAGAGAATACATTTATAAATAAAATACATTTCTATAGATCACGTAGAATGGGAAGCAACTCCAGCGTAAGGGACATGCTGGCTTTGTCTAATTTCTCCATAGAGGAGACCCAATTGATAGATCATTCAGAGGGAATTGCTAGAATTAAAGTCTTACAGATGATGAAGGAAGCAGGCATAAGAGGACAGAGCAACGGATACGATAAGGCCGGCAGAAGACTTCATTACGCTCTGAATATCGAACATACCTATAGAGAGAATCGAAAAAAGTATACACCATCTACAAATCTAGAAGAACTACTATTGCAAGAACCAAATAAGGAGGAACAATGGAATTTAACGAAAAAACTTTTTCGTCACAAACAAATTACCACCTTGCAGGAATCATTCCAATTGCCGGCCAACCTTTAGACTTCGGGATGCTTTATCCCGATTCCATGCTACCTGTTGGTCCGGGCTACACAATGATAGAGGCAGCAGTTATTGAAGCTGCTCATGCCGGCTGTAATACAATATGGATTGTCTGCAATGACGACATATCACCGCTAATAAGACATCAAGTCGGAGACTTTATCCAAGATCCCATACATTTCTACAACAAATACGAGAGTAGAATGAAAGACAGAAGGATTAGAATACCGATATTCTGGGTGCCAGTTCATCCGAAAGACAGAGATAAGAGAGATTGTTTATCTTGGTCAATTATACAAGGAGCCCTTACAGCAGTTAAGATATCAGATCAGATATCAAAATGGTTTATACCGGATAAGTATTACGTCTCCTTTCCTTACGGCATCTTTGACCCTAGACCCATTGGAAAACTCCGTAAAAAAATAAAGTCCAAGAAAAACTTTTATGTTAGGCATCGCGATGAAACTGTTCGTGACAACAATTACACAAGTTTTACTTTTGGTAAAGAGGAATTTATCATATACAGAAGGAACATCCGCAAAGGCACAGGCGCATACACCACAGAGGTTGTCGACGAAAGGGGAATACCAAGAAGCCGTCTACCAATCGAGCAAAGATGGTCAGCAAGGTTTTTCGATTTAGAGGATGTCTTCAAAGGCGTTAGCCACTCAGACTCAAACTTTTATGACGCTCCTGACTTTCATAATCTAGGTAATTGGCAAGACTACAGGGAGTATATTGGATCAGAGTTGGCTACTAATATAAAGAGACCATCAAGAGAATTGTTTTCTTATAGAGAGTTTAATCGAATAGGGATTGATAGGGACTAATTATAGTATGTCGTTAGTAGTAAAAAGATACAAGAAGCTGGTTAAGGAACTATTGTTTGCTTATTCTGAATTAGAATATGTAGAGGAAGTACTCAGGGATGCTCATGGCGAGTTTGAGATGTTCTATCAAGACTTTTGTAAGAGAAAAAACGTCCCCATAGGAAAGATGAACGAAGATAATTCTGAGAAGTTAGAAAAGGTTTATCCAAAAAAAGAAGTCAAAACAGATGAAGAGGGCATTGTACAATACGAGGGAAGTGACAAAAGTAAAGAGAATCACAAAGTGTTTCAAAGAATGTATAGAATAATTGCAAAAAAACTACACCCGGATAAGTTTTCAAACCAAGAGCAAACACCCGAAGTCTTAGAAAAAATAGATGCTTTCAAACAAGCAACAGGAGCTTTTAGTAAAAATAATTGGGCCAAGTTTCTTGACATATGTGAAAAATACGATATACTACCAACCAGATATGAAAAAATTAATTCGTTAATACGAGACGAAATATCAGATATTGGAAAGAAAGTGAATCATAAAAAATTATCTTTTAGTTGGCGTCTATATGAATGTGAAGACGACGACGGCTGTAAAGAAAAAATAATTAAAGATTTCTTATACCAACTTTTTAAATACAGAGTACAGGAGTAACAATGACACATTTTGATCCGTGGCGGCTTTTGCTTGATAAGGTCGCAAAGAACGGTGGTTTTGTGAACGCCCATGCGCATTTTGACAGAGCCTACACAGTCACAGAGGAAAACTTAGATGATGTAGTGTATGACAAGCTACACAAAAAATGGCTGTATGTTGATAGATACAAAGAGTCCGCAACAATGAATCAGTACTGTAAAAACATCCAAGCGGCACTTTCCGATCAGCAAGCTATGGGAGTTACCTCTTGCCTGTCTTTCATCGACGTTGACTCTGTTGTCAGTCTAAAAGCACTTAGAGCAGCAGGTCTAGCAAAACAATATGCAGAAGGTATTGGCGTTAATTTTAAAATTGCGACCCAAACACTTAAAGGCATTGTAAGTCCGTATGAGAGGATATTCTTGGAGATGGCACTTGATACCGGAGTCGTCGACATCATTGGTTCTCTTCCCGGAGCAGATGCGGGCTTGGAGGACAATCATCTGGATATTATTTTTCAACTAGCAAAGCGATATAAAAAGAGAATACACGTCCACGTAGATCAATTAAACTCACCCAGAGAGAAGGAGACAGAACTACTAGCTAGAAAAACTATGCAGCACGGATACGAAGGGTTAGTAACGGCGGTCCACTCAATTAGCTTGGCGGCACACCCCATGAAATATCGAGAGGAAGTCTACAAAATGGCCAAAGACTCAGGGCTATCTTTTATCGCGTGCCCAACCGCCTGGATTGATTCCAGAAGAACAGAGGTTCTTACTCCAACACACAATGCTGTAACACCAGTCGACGAAATGATCATGCATGATATCGTAGTTGCGATTGGTTCTGACAACATTCACGACATATATAAACCTTACTCAACCGGCGACATGAGCGTTGAGCTTAAATTTTTATTAGAGTCTACTCACATTTATGATCAAGACATTCTAGTTAAGATAGCGACCGAAAACGGTTTAAAGGTTATGGGCAGCTATGTTGGAGAAGATAGGCTCACTAGTAATAGTAAAGGCGAATTTACAATTATCGAAGAACCAGATGATATGTGATGGTGATTACGGTATAGTGATTGGATATCCGACAGAGCCATCCACTTGTTTGTTTGATTATCTAGTGGTCTGCAACGGGATTGAAATATTTTTATTTAAACATGAAGTGGAACTAGTTACTAAATGAGATGTTTTTTAATGGCCAAACATTAATTTGTATTCAAGACTTTTCTATATTTAGAAAAGGGGAAAAGTATTACTGCACACATACTTGTGACGGATACTTTTTTATTAACAACAACTTTACAAACTATAATGTCGCGACTATAAAAGTTTCCTTTAAACTGGCCAAAATATTTAAAGTTAAAAACGGGAGTTAAAATGAAAATAAACCTTAATACAACAACTTTGTGGACACTGGTCGGTGTCCAGATCATTGTGTTTGTGTGTTTATACGCCCTACTGTCGAGAGTGGGAAAATTGGAGAGCAACAGTGAAAACAAAACAGAAAGATACGTCTTCAAAAAAGAAAATTGATTATTGCGAAGGTTGTGGGTGTACCCCATGTGACTGTGACTGGGGTACGATGGAATTACACAACGATCATACCAATCATAGCAGCAAGAAAACTAATAATAAAAAGTCCCGCTAGCCAATACTGGTCTGATACTGGGTAATTCTTATAGACTATAGCATCACTTACCATCATAGATGAAAAGAGAGCTATCAGTGTCCCAAAGACTATAATAACCCACATTTTACTACCCTCCGAGTAACTAGTAGTTATCGCCCACTAGTTACGAACACAGGGGGAATTAGTTTGAGTTATTGCAATGATATAGAGATTGGAGACCTAGTTTGTATTAAGTCTCACAATGTCGATGATTACGGCAATGGATGGATGAGCGCCGATGTTGACGTCGGTATCGTGCTGGAAGTGATTGAGATTAGACAAGAGTTTTATTTTTACGACCACAAAATAAGATGCTATGATTATGTTATATTCTGGTCTGAGTCTGGCACAACCGAACAGATACCTGATATAATTGTTGAAAAATACTCAGATTGGGAGAGGAGACTTAATGAGTGACTATGTTAGATTGGTGATCTCTGATTTACATATCGGCAGCATGCATGCGAAAGAGGACTTGCTTTGTGAAATGCTTGAAAGTGTGCATTTCGATGAATTAATATTAGCCGGTGATGTTATTGATTTCATAAAGGTACCCACATTTACTAAGAAGACTATGAACCTTATTGACATCCTCAGAAAAAAGAACAAGCCAATAATTTACGTTATAGGGAATCATGATATTAATTTGACAGAGTTTGAAAACGAAACCATCAATGGTGTAAAGTTCGTTAGCAGCTACCAGTTTGATTACTGTGATCGAACATACCGAATTATGCATGGCCACCAGTTCGATACGGGAATCGTCACTTGGCGCTTCTCTATGAATATTATATCAATATTTCAAGACATGCTTGAGCGTTGGTCAAAGTGGGATCTGGCAACATGGCTGGTCAATAGAAAATTAAAGAAAAGAAAACTAAGAAGAATTTGGGATATCCTTGAATGGAATAAGGAAGCAGACGTTTTTATTATGGGGCACACACATATTCCGGAAGCTGTCATCTGGATTGACGAGAATGAAAAGATCAAAACATACGTCAACACGGGAGATTGGATAGATCATCAAACATATGCAATCATAAAGGACGGTCAAATAAGGCTAAGAAAGTGGAAGAAGTAGCTTGACAACATCACACCAACAGGTTACACTTATAACATAACTCGGAGGTTATATGAGTAAAATTAAGTTTGTTGGGCTTCATGCCCATTCAGGAGTTGGTTCACCCTTTGATGGGTTCGGTTATCCACAAGAGCATATGAACTATGCTTATGACAATGGCTGTGAGGCACTGGCCTTAACTGATCATGGTAACATGAATGGGACCGCCTATCAAGTTCTTCATGCCAAGAAGATGAAAGAACAAGGCAAGAATTTTAAACCTATCTTTGGTGTCGAAGCTTATTTCATAGAGGATGTTGTTGAGTGGCGTAAGAAATACGAAGAACACAAAGCAGATAAGGTAAAAGCTAGACGCTTATCAAAAGAACAATCAGGTACCACAATCGAAGCAGAGGGTGAGACTAAGTCCAAAGGTTCTGAATTAAACAGATCTAGACACCTTGTTGTTCTTGCAATGAACCAAGAAGGACTAAATAATATATATAAGATGATCTCCGAATCATACACAGACAAATATTACTATAGGAAACCAAGAATTGATTATGAATTACTTAATAAATATAATAGCGGCGTTATTTGCCTTTCCGCTTGTCTTGGCGGTGTATATGCTGGTTGCTACTGGTCTATGCGTGAAGAAGGTGAAGAAGCTGTATTGGAATGTATGCGGGAAGTCACCAGAAGAATGGTCTCAATATTGGGGGACCGCTGGTATGGCGAACTCCAGTGGAACAATGTCCCGGAGCAGCACGAACTCAACAAATACGTAATCCAAATGCATCATGAGTTTGGCATTAAATTGGTCTCGACCGCAGACTCTCATTATCCAAATCCGGACTCTTGGAAGGATAGAGAACTATATAAGAGGCTTGGCTGGCTTGGGCGTGGTAAACCTGAGTGGCTTGATATGAACCTTCCTACATCTGTTCAAGAGATGGAGTACGAGCTCTATCCAAAAAATGGAGACCAAATGTGGGAGTCTTACCAAAAATATTCAACTGAATCAGGAGTAGAGTACGATGATGAAATTGTTCTTCAAAGCATTGAGGAAACCCATAGAATTGCTTTTGAGCGTGTTGAAGGATTTTATCCTGATGATACCGTTCGTTTACCTAACTTTGTGGTTCCTCCTGGATATACTGCCGACAATTATCTCGAACGGCTAGCTAGTAAAGGTTTATTTTCCCTGCTAAAACTCAACGATCAGTTGAGTTCCAGAGAAAAATATAAACTGCGTCTTGATCACGAACTCAAAGTTATTGCAGATCGTGGCTTTTCAAAATATTTCTTAACAATGAAAGCCATCGTTGATAAAACTGATGAGATTCAGTTGTCAGGTCCCGGTCGCGGTTCTGCCGCCGGCTCCCTTGTAGCCTATGCTTTGGGAATTACACAGGTAGACCCGATTAAGTACGGTCTTCTGTTTTCTAGGTTTTTAAGAGCCGACGCAAAAGATTATCCAGATATTGATTATGATGTGTCGAACCCAATGGCCCTCAAAGAAAAGTTAATTGGCGATTGGGGCAACAATGTTGTTGTGCCCATATCCAACTTCAGCACTCTTCAATTAAAGAGCTTGATAAAGGATGTATCTAAGTTCTATGACGTGCCCTTCTTGGAAGTTAACACAGTAACAAACAAAATGTTATTTGAAGCAACACCCTTAGCCAAAGCCAAACACGGCATCAAGGCAGGGGTCTACAACCCTACGTTTGAGGAAGTTATCGAATTTAGCGAATCGCTCCAAAAATTTTTCCAAACATACCCCCAAATTAAAGAACATGTTGTTGGTTTGGTAGGACAAGTACGCCAGGTTTCTCGTCATGCCGGCGGTGTTGTGATTGGAGAAGACCTTGACAAGTATATGCCGCTAATTTCCAGCAAGCATGTGCGACAAACGCCGTGGTCAGAGGGCATGAACGTGCGCCAACTTGAGCCAATGGGGTTCATCAAGTTTGATCTTCTTGGGCTATCAACTCTTCGCATGATTGAAGATTGCATTGGTTCTATTCTTAAACGACATCATGGTATCAGCGAACCCACCTTTGCAGATATCAAGACCTACTATGACAACAATTTACATCCGGACGTGCTAAACTTACACGACCAAAAAGTATATGAAAATATTTTTCATAAGGGCAAGTGGGTTGGCATTTTCCAGTTCGCAGAGCAAGGAGCGCAGAAGTTTGCCCAACAAGCGAAGCCTAGAACAATTATTGATATTTCCGCTATCACTTCCATTTATCGTCCCGGCCCTCTTGCGGCAGGTGTTGATAAATCATATGTTGAAGCTAAGGAAGATCCAAAATCAATTAAATATTTAAACAGTACAGTTAGATCTATCACCGAAGAAACTCACGGCTTTTTAATATTCCAAGAGCAGATTGCCATGCTAGCTCACAAGCTCGGTCATGACGTAAGCTTAGACGAAGGAAACTTGCTTCGCAAACTACTTACTAAGAAGGGAACCGGTAAGGGTAATGAAGCAAAAGACACCATATACAGAAAATTCGTCGAAGGATGTCAAAATAAAGGGATTTCGGAGAGAAAGGCCAACGCTCTCTGGACAACTTTTGAATACTTTTCTGGGTATGGCTTTAATAAGTCTCACGCCGTTTCTTATTCTATTATCAGCTATCAGTGCGCTTGGCTATGTAATTACTACCCAGCCGAATGGACAGCAGCCTTCCTTGAGCGAGAACCCGAACACAGAAAAGAAAAGGCCATTAATCTAGCAAAACAGCATGGTTTTTCCATCCAAGACATCAACGTGAACACCTCTGGCATGAAGTGGGAGATAATGGATAATACCACCCTTGTTGCGCCTTTAACAACCATTAAAGGTTTGGGCGAGAAAGCAATTGAACAAATACTTAACAACCGACCGTTTTCAGATATCGAAGATTTTATATTTAACGAAGGCATTGTTTACTCCAAATTAAATAAAAAAGCTCTTGATGTGCTTTGCAGAGCAGGCGCGATGGATGACCTTGTCGACAAGCGTTTCTCCGGAGACAAACACTTCTGGTCGGCAGTATGCGTAGATCGCCCAAAACGCCTTAAAAACTTCCTTGAAAACATTGAGAAGTATGAACCCGAAGGTTCTTTCACCGAAGAGGAAAAAATCACATTTTTAAGCGATTTAACGGGTATATTTCCTGTGTCTAAGGTTGTTACTCCGGAAGTTCAAAAAAGAATTGACGACAATTTCCTTCCACCGATTTCCGAGTATGATCACGATCTTAAATCTTGTTGGTGTATCCCAAGATCTGTGACCACCAAGACAACAAAGAACGGTAAAAAATTCTTCGTAGTTGAAGTTATTGATTCCAATTCGGTTGCTACAAAAGTAAGATGCTGGGGAATTTCAACAGCAGCAAAGCAACAATGGAGTGCCAAGAACAAGAAAATGTATGTTCGTGAAAAGGACGAGATACTGTTAAACCGACCCTACGCCCTTAGGCCCAGATACGACGCAGACTGGGGGTTTAGCACAATGGGGCCAACTAAGAATTCTTGGTTTTTGTTGGGCTAATTGCTTGACAAGTGTTTAAATATATGCTATAATAATTGTGTTCATAAAGAAAACGGAGGTCATTATGAAAAAACAAACCAGCACAAATGTGCAAAAGAAAACGCTGGTCAAACAAAAGATTGACTGGAGAAGTCCAAAGAGACTGCCATATTATGGAAATGAACAAACTACAGACAAGGAGGAGTCATGACAGTGTTAGAAAGCGTAACGCAAATGAGATTGCCACTTGAGGTGGCGGAATTGGTAGAAGAAAAAGAAACCAACAAAGACCTGAACAAGAATCAGCTTTTAATGAAAAAGGTATTAGATGAGATATTATCGCTCGGTTATTATAGCGGCAAAAAACTAGAAAAAGCGGTTGAAGAAATATTGATAGCAAATGGGGTAAAATATAAATCACAACCAAATGGCTCGCAAAAGTTTCCTGACTTCCACGTTTACTTTAACGATAAGGAATTTAATATTGAATGTAAATCAAACAAGGGCACAAAAATAACTTGGAATCAAAGCTACCCAAGAGACAATAGTTTGTATGTGTTTTCAACTAGTACAAAAAAATATATGGGAACTCACTTGTTTATGGGCCAAGATCATTGGCGAAAAGAGGTAAAAGATTATTTTTTAAATAAAGTGCTGACCAGAGTCAAGAAACAACAAGATAGAGAAAACAAAAAAGCAAAAAGCAAATTTGGTGATGACGTGGACTTGTCATATTATTGTCGACAAATGTGGGAAGATAAAAAGTCTCCTATCGACAACCGAATAGAAAAACTAAAAAATGTATACGATTATTTCAACAAGGAGTTAAAATGAGCTTATTAAAACAAACCGAAGAATTTCTCGAAAGTTCTGACTTAGATGAACGCAAAAAGAAAGGGCAATATTTCACACCACACTCAATAAAAGAAGCAGCCCTAAGTCAAATAGATTTATTTGACGGCGCAAGGGTGCTTGAAAACTCCTGCGGCACAGGAGAGTTTATTCATTCTATAATACAAAAAAATCCTAATGTATGCATAGATGCTTATGATATTGATCCCAAGATGGTATCCATGTGCAAAAGCTCGTTTCCCGGCATTAATGCCCAGACACGCAACTTTTTAGAAATGGACCACAAGCCGGAGTATGATTACGTTATCGGTAATCCACCCTACTTTGAATATCTAGAGAGAGATATGCCGGAAAGCATTGTAAGCAAATTCAAGACATGGTTCGACGGCAAGCCTAATATATATGCCTTGTTTATAAAAGCTTCAATTGATTGTTTGGTTGAGGGCGGAAAGCTAGTGTTTGTGGTGCCCAAGTCAATCAACAATGGCTTCAGTTTCCGAAAGTTTAGAGAATATATAATCAAAAATTGTAATATTTTAAACATGTCATTTTACAAAGCCAATATGTTTAAAAATGCTCAACAAGAAGTTATGATATTGGTTTTGCAAAAACTGAAGCGCGGCGAGACTAATAATAAAAATTACCTTTTTAGCAAGCATGGCATGAATGAGGGCAATGTTCCGATCTTCACTCTTTACAAAGACAGACTAGAGAGCGAGTTTAACAATTCAAAAAGCCTCAAAGAGTTAGGATTCAAAGTTAAAACAGGAAATTTTGTTTGGAATCAAAACAAGGACATAATATCCAGAAACAAATTAGACACCAAACTATTGTGGTCTTGTAACATTGTCGACAACAAACTTAAATTAGATTTACCAAAATTAAATTTATCTCCTGTGCTCCCTGTAGAGATTGACTCTTGCGATGTCACAGATAACACTGACTGTAGTGGTGAAAAAGAAGAGGTTGCGCCGGACCCGCTTGATCTCGATTGTGATGGGGAGTTGACCACATACGATTGTGATGGTGTCTTCACCGCAGATGATTGTGACGACAATGACCCAAGTACGGTGACTGACATGGACTGTGATGGCCCTGAGAAAGTATACCTAAGACCTAAGTTTCAAAAAGGCCAATACGTTTCCAGCACCGAAAAGATTAAACCACTTAAGGGAAGGGCGATAATCCTAAATAGAATAGTTGGTACTTCCAATTCAAGTTCTTTGAGGGCAGCGATTGTGGATTTCGGCGATGAAGAGTATTATGTTGAGAATCATCTAAACGTTATAACTGAGACTGATGAGTCCAAGTACACATTAGAGCAGATATATGATGAATTAATAAAGCCGGAAAAAGTTGAAATGCTTAAAATGGTAACTGGAAATACACAGCTTTCACAAAGAGAGCTTGAAAACTTAATCCCGATAAACATAGAGAAGAGACACGATGGCAGAAGCAGTACAAACAAATTAACAATAAAATTTAAGAAAATGCATCCGCATGCTGTGATTCCCACTTATGCCAAAGAGGGCGATGCTGCAATGGATCTCTACGCTGTCGAGCATATGAAAGACAAACACGGTAATCATGTATACTTCACAGGTGTTGCTCTGGAAATACCAGAGGGTTTTGTTGGCCTACTGTTTCCCCGCAGTTCAGTTTCTAAAACTTCAATGTCCCTTGCTAATTCTGTCGGTGTCATTGACAGTGGGTATCGTGGTGAGATCATGCTTAAGTATAGACATGTCGGCGGTAGTAATTCAATATATGTCTCGGAAGACAGAGTCGGCCAATTGATGATAATTCCTCACCCCAGAATTGAACTTATAGAGGTTGAAGAACTATCTAGTACAGAGCGTGGCAAAGGCGGATTTGGGAGCACGGGATCATGAATCGTAAACAAAGAAGAGCGAAAGACAGAAAAATCAAAAAGTCCAAAGCAAAGACAACAGAGATGGAGCAAAAGCTGGGCCTTTTTGATCTAATGCCAAACGAATGTATGGTTTGCCATGCCGCCTTTGACAAGACAAATAAAGAGATGGTTCAGACATGGAATGTTGTAGTTCGTGAGCAAGAGAAAAGTGTCAAAGTATATTGCCCCAGATGTTGGGGTGAAGCCATTAAAATTTTAAAAGAGGTTGGAGCAATACATGATGAAGGACAAACCAAATAAAAAAAAGGTTATTTTTGATGACACGGACGTAAGACACGCTCGGCTTAAAGTTAGACTTGAATATGATGGTCTTTCACAAGCCGAGTTTTTTCGTTCATTAATTACCGGGTATCTTGAAAATGATAAGTCCGTGATGGAGTATATAAAGAGGTACAAGGAAACAAACAAAAAACTGAGCAAAAGAAACATGAAGTATCAAACAAGGGACTCAGAAGCTGCTGACGATTTACTAGGGCAGTTTGGCATTGGAGATGCAGAATTGGAGAATATTTTCGATGTTATCGCAAAAAACAACCCAGATTTGTAATTTTGTGCTTTTTCTAGCGTAACGTTCTATTTACTATGAAAACGTTTTAAGGAGAATTTCAATGGCCAAGAAAAATTTGTTAAATGAGTCACAAGTACGTAGATTTATGGGACTTGCTGGACTTAATCCTCTTGTTGAAACTTATATAAAAGAAGAAGACATGGAAGAGGACATGCACGCCGAGGGTATGCATGATAAAGAAAAGAAAGAAGGTATGCACGCTGAAGAAATGGAAGATAAGAAAGAAGGCATGCATGCTGAAGAGATGCACGCTAAAGAAGGTATGCATGCTGAAGACATGGAAGAAGATATGCTTGAAGGTGAACATGAAGAAGGCGAGGAAGCAGAAGAAACAGTTGAACTGGAACAGGAAGATGTTGATGCCCTTGCTGCCTTAGCAGAAAAGCTACCAGGTATTGTTGCCAAACTTCAAGGCGCAGCCGAAGAACCAGAAATGGAAGATGAGCCAATGGAAATGGAAGATGAGCCGAAAGAAGCCGGTGAAGACGCAGAGGAGGTGATGGAACAAGCTCTTCAGGGTGTTAACTTACAATTATCAGAAACTGAGATTGTAAATGAAGTTGCTCGTCGCGTAGCTAAGCGTATTTTAGAAGCCAAAAAAGCTAAAAACAAATTGGATGAGGCTTTGGGTAACAAGCGCGCTAATCAAAAAAAATAATTTGACAGCAGTCAGTTAAAGTGTTATAATGGAAGGGCGGAGGTAATCCGTCCTTTTTTATTGGAGTCATAATGGAAATCACGTTTTATATGTTTATTATATTTGTATGCGGAATCGTATTCAATATGACTTGGGGATACGTGCTTGGGCTTGGCTATGGCATTAACGCGTTTAAAATGGCGATGGTCAACAGTCTTTTGTTGCTAGCCAAGAACGTGCAGTCAGTTATGGAGATACATCAATTAAAATATATGTCCTATGAGCTGTTAGGCCGAGACAAAAAATATGTTGAGTTTCAAAAAGAGATAGACAGAAGAGAGCTGGATTCTCTTAAAAATTCATTGATTCGGGATTATATCAATACAATACCAGCAAAGTATAATTATATGATTAAGTTTCACGATTGGGATAGCGCAATGTCCTATTTAAACAATTTATTAAAGGAGTAGTGATGATTAATATTAATGAGAAAAAGCCAGAGGGCGAAGATTCAGAAAAGAAAGAACTAACCCCAGAGGAAATGTTGCAAGAAGCATTGGGAGGCAGGCCAAAAGAAATCAGAATGTTGATGAGGAAAAATCACTTGACCTTATCGTTGGTATGTTAACCTTGACCGAGTTTACAAGCAAAGAACCCCCATATGATCCAATTAAGTTTTATATATCAACTTATGGTGGTTCTGCGGATGAAATGTTTTCTATCTATGACATGATGTCAATTTTGAAAGCCCAATGTGAGATACAAACTATTGGACTTGGTAAAGTTATGTCCGCTGGTACACTTTTGTTAGCCGCCGGTACAAAAGGCAAGCGTCAAATAGGTCGACACTGTCGGGTTATGATTCATGCTGTTGCTGCTGGCTCGGTTGGAGAACTGCACAACATGGAAAATGAGATGAAATCCATCAAACATATCCAAGAAACATATATTGCAGCCCTAGCCAGAGAGACACACATGACAACAAGAACAATTCAAAAATTACTAGACCGAAGAGTCAATGTTTACTTAACAGCAGAGGAAGCGGTAGAGTATGGCATAGCAGACGAAATTATTAACTGAGGACTTATAATGGATAAGATTTTTTATAACGAAGCATCCGCAGTAAAGCTCGGATGGACACCGGAATGGTTTGGGGCATACGATTTTGATGAGAATCTCTTAAAAAAGATTAGAAACTTTCAACGTATGCATCGCTTGACCGCTGATGGTATGTGTGGGCCAACCACATACAGAAGAATATGGACAGACAGAGAAGCCAAATTAGAAGATTATCAGCCGACTGAACGAAGAAAAGGTCAGAAGATAAATCACATTATTTATAATAACGACTTTTATCCAATTGAGTGGGACAAGGTTGTTCTACCGTTTAACGCCGGTGGAAAGAAGATGGTTTCTGGTTATAAAAAAATGACTAAGTTGCGAAAACCCAAGATGTTTGTTTCCCACTGGGACGCCACTTTGAACGCGGACGCATGTTATCGGATACTACGGAAACGTGGCCTTAGCATTCACTTCACCATAGACAACGACGGAACCATATTCCAGTATTTAGACATGAATCACGTAGCCTATCATTGCGGCAAGCATAATCCCACCACAGTCGGGGTTGAGATAAGTAACGCCTTCTATCCGAAGTACCAGAGCTGGTATAGGCGGCATGGCTTTGGTGAAAGGCCAATGGTCAAAGATGCACACGCACACGGAGTGAAGCTAAAACCCTTCACGGGTTTCTATCCCGCACAGGTGGGGGCACTTAAAGCGCTTATGAAGGCCACAAGCCATGCTTTAAATTTGCCACTTGAGTGTCCGCTAGATGAAAATGGTGAAACTAGTTATAAAGTAGATCAAAACGCTTATAAAAATAAATTTAAGGGGTTCATATCGCACCTAAACATATCTAAGAACAAGATAGACTGTGCAAATCTAGACCTCCGAGCGCTTCTCCAGGAGATCAAAGATGAAGATTAACAAAAAACAATTAGACCAGCTAATCACAGAAGTTATAAACGAGAAGATATCATACAGATGGCCTGATATCAAAGACAACAATCCAACAGGATTAGGGCGACAAAAGTTCGCTAAAATGGCTAACATTTCGATTGATCAGGGTGAAAAAGACCCGGATGACGAAGCGGATAGTCTTGGAAAAAGAGCTTTAACCGATAAAGATATACAATTGCTAATAAACGACCCCTCTTTGATTACCAGTACTATTGAGTCTTACTTGATTGGTATTGCAAGAGACGCCACCGACAACGAGTTGAAAGGTCTAGCTCAACGAGCGCTTGATAACTACAACAAGGAAAGAGAAGCGGCCGCATCGGGTGCGCAATCTTTTACACAACCAATTATACGTACATCGCCGGCACAATCCGGACAGTTTAATTCTGAGATTGATTCTATTTTAACATCAATTTTCGGAAACACAGGCGATATAATTGAAAGAACGAAAAAGGTTGCTGAAATATCCAACGTTTATTACCAAGCAACACAAAGCGAAAAAGCGGCAGCTAAACTAATAAATAGTAAGTCTAAAAGACAAGTAATGACTGAGGTGATGCTCCTGGATTATCTAGCAGAAGTTGTTAAATCTTTCGATTCTGGTGCTGGTGGATATGTGTTTGAATACTTTCTTGCACTCATGACAGGCGGAAGCGTTACCGGCAAGGAAACAGGCCCACAGCCAGGTATGGGAGGTGTTGACTTTAGATCAAAGAGCGGTGCCGCAGGTAGCTCTAAATATTTTAGCACTCCTTCCGGAATGAAACAGTCGTCCGGTGGTTTTGAGATCGGAGAGCCAGTTGATTATATTATTGGCATTAAAAAGCAAAGACAAGACCAAACCAAGACAGCCGGTGGTACTGCTGACCCGAGTAAGATAGTGGCAGTTCAGATATACGCTTTTAGATTAACAAGGATAGGAGATACCGAGTTCGGCTTCCAGAAATTAAATAAAGACGGTAGACCAACTGAGAGGATCAAGTCCTTCGACGTACCAATGGAAGACGAGAAATACGGAAAAATAAATATTAGCTCTTTTTTAAACAACAGCACATTTTTAACCACGATGAGAATCGCAGAGGTTAGAACCAAAACTTTTAAAGATATGATCTATTCCGCAATTAAGGTTGCCAATGAATCAAAATTTAATCCCATGCTCAAAGCAATGGAAAACTATATCAACAGTATGCGAAAAGCCGAAGCGAAGAGTAAGATGTATTCAACCGAAAAGGGTACCCTTGAGCACGGCAACGAAGCCTTTGAAGCTCTGTTTGCAGCCGAGAATTACATGGAAGATTTAGTAAAGGCAATTGACCCTAGCACTCAGGTTACGGGTGCTCCCCAGACCCAAAGAAAAATAAATGAAAATAATTTAGACAATTTACTTGACAAACTGATTCAAGAGGTTATATTATCTAAGTAAACTATTTTGGAGGAAAAATGAACAGATTATTCAGTAAAGGTTACGAACTGAATTCAAAAATTCTTAAAGGAATAAACAAGTTGGCAGACAACGTTGCAACTACCCTCGGCCCCAAAGGCCGTAACGTTATTCTGTTTCACAAAGAGCAAGGTGTCCCCGTTATAACCAAAGATGGTGTAACGGTTGCTAAGTTTGTGGAACTTGAAGACCCCTTTGAGAATGTCGGAGCGCAGATTGTGAAGCAAGCAGCCGAACAATCCGCTAGCAAGGCCGGTGATGGTACAACAACTGCCACTGTACTTACGAGAGCAATTCTTCAACAAGCCCAGAAATACCTGACCGCAGGTGTATCCCCCATAGAAATCAAGCGTGGCATGGACAAAGCATGCGATGCAATTGTTGAAAGACTGAAAGAAAACGCCATCCCTGTCAGGTCTGAGGAAGACATTAGACATATCGCAACAATTTCTGCTAACAATGATAAATCTATTGGTCAATTAATCTCAACCGCAGTTGATTCTGCTGGTAAAGATGGCTCTGTGCTTGTTGAAGAAGCTCGCTCCCTTAAAACTAGTCTTGACTTGATCGAGGGATTCAGGTTTGATTCGGGCTACTTGTCCTCAACCTTTATCAACAACGAGAGAAACGGGACAATTGAATATGATAATCCCCTCATCGTGGTCACCGATGAAAAGATTGAAACAATTGAGCAGATCTTGCCCACATTAGAATTGGCAGCAAGAGACAACCGCCCACTGCTTATCGTAGCAGACATGGAAGGTCAGGCACTGGCCGCTGTTATAGCTAACGCTGTTCGAGGAACCATGAAGGTTGTAGCTGTAAAGCCCCCACGATATGGGGAAGAGCGTAGGAACATATTGAAAGATATCTGCTCCTCCCCTGGTGCGACGTTTATCACACGTGAGAACGGACTACAATTAAAACAAGTACAGCTTGTTCACTTTGGGCAATGCAAGTCTATATCAATTAACAAAGGGTGGACTACAATGGTTGGAGGCAAAGGAGACTATGAGGAGATAGATAAGAAGATTGAAGCACTTAAAGTAGAGATCGAGAATACTAGCGCACTACAAGAATGCGAGAGAATACAAGAAAGAATCACACGCCTCGCCTCTGGTGTAGCTGTCATCAGAGTCGGTGCTGCAACAGAAGTTGAAATGATTGAAAAGAAACACAGAATAGATGATGCTTTGGAAGCAGTGCGCTCAGCACAGGAAGAAGGTATTGTTGCTGGTGGGGGTATAGCCCTTTTGAGATCTTCTTCTGGGTTACACATCAACACAGACAATGAGGAGCAATCAATCGGTGCCAAAATCATACTTGATGCCGTCGAGGAACCTTTGCGTCAAATGGCCAAAAACGCCGGAAAATCACCTGATCTAATCGTTGATAGCGTATCACGCCTTGAAGCCAATTGGGGCTATAATTTCATGACTGACAAGCCTGTAAACATGCTTGAAGAGGGTATTGTAGACCCGGCTAAAGTAACTCGCTGCGCACTTCAAAATGCCGTGTCTGTTGCCTCAACGTTGATAACAACAAGTCATGCCATTGTGTCTTAGGATACTATTTAGTAACGGAGACTGTTATGAACAACGACGAATTACAATCGCTAAAAATTACATTAGTTGATATCAATAATGAAATTAAAAATATGCTTCAAAAGCAAGAAGACTTGCATAGTGACATAAAGGATGTAAAGTCAGCGATTTATAACCCAGACTCAGGTTTGTACGCTAGGATCAGAGATCTAGATGAAAGAATAAAAGATTTGGAATCATGGCAAGGTAACGTTACTAAAATTATTTGGACAATCGCAACCACTGTAACAGGTTTAGTTGTCGCAACAATCTATAAATTAATCACGGAGTAAAAAATGGATGTTAGAATATCTTATGGGGTCGACATTAACAAGGTCCCAGAAAAAATAATAGAGATGCTTCATGCTTCCTCCAATGTGGATATTCATAATTTAGTGAATATTGCAAGGGAACTGGTCGAACTATCTGAAGACAATATTGGAATGGCAATCGAGATTGTAACACAAGCAAGAATGAAACTTGCTTCCATAGATCGGTCATTGAATGATTGCGAGATGATTATGCGAGGCTTTGTGAGTGCGAAGAGTCCCCCACAAGAGAGCCCTCCGCAAGAAGGTCCCCTCAGAGAGGAGCCAGCAAGTGATGTTGATTAACGGAGATCTGGTCAGAATTCCACAAGGGACTATTGTAAGCCAACAGGGACAAAAGCTAGCTACTCTGCCTGTGGGAGTTGTCAACCACCCCCAAATGGCAATTGTTCTTGATAATGATGATAAGTGGCTAGCTAAAGTACTAATGGTTGATGAGGTTGTCTATGTCGAGAAAAGACATCTACAGTTGGTGGTTAAAAAATAATGTTTGTAAAGCTTATAAAATTAAATCAAAGGCAAAGAAAAGGAGAGACAGAATACTATCTCTCAGAAGTGTCAGTTAATGTGAAACAGATTTCATATATATCAGAAAACTATCAATATAAAAAAATGCTTTCTGAGGGTAAGCTAAGTATGGAACTAAATACCAATACCAACTTTACTGATTTGGAGTTAAACACAAACCAAACGATTACAGTGATTGGTACGCCTTCCGTAATAGAATCAAAAATTATGACCAAAGCAAACAAACAATTATTAAAGGGGTAGGTATGCGATATTTTGAAATATATGCGTGGACTGATTGTCCTTTCTGCACACACGCAAAGGAACTATTGATCGAGAAAGACGAGCAATTTATGTTTTGTTGTCTCGATCAATCAGATAAACTATTAGCCCATCTAAAGAGCACTTACGAATGGGAGACAGTACCTATGATTATAGAGAGACACACGGAAAAGCCATACGAGAATTTCATTGGTGGCTTCACTGATTTACAAAAATATCTAAGGAAAAACAAATGATTACAGCAATCGGGGACATAATGAGGGAAGCGCATCGTCGCGGATGGATCACCACCAGAGATGGTAATATCAGTTTGCGTAGACGAGGTTCAAGATTTATGTACATAACCCCTTCCGGGTATAGGAAAACTATCATACACCCAGAGCACATGGTTAAAATTGAATTTGCAGAAAGCGGCTTAATTATACCAAAAGGCACAAAGCCCTCCGGAGAACTTGACATGCATTACTATCTCCTTAGGGAGGCTATCGGCACCAGAGCAGTTGTCCACCTACACCCAACAAATATTGTCGCAGCGATGTATGCCGGATGGGATCTCCAAAAAATTGCCGCTGATTTCCCGGAGGTCAGCCGATACACAAAGGTGGGCCCTTCGGTTCCGGTCCTACCGGCAACATCTAACAAGTTAGCAACGGCTACTTA
>CAACVD010000320.1_pt1 | contig 23165 bp, 22 predicted proteins | sample 2381771 | NCBI WGS metagenome assembly CAACVD01 (sample SAMEA5211965, study PRJEB30684) | marine metagenome | biome: Marine; feature: Epipelagic; material: Water | collected 2015-10-15 | depth 15 m
CATAATGGTATTATTAGCGCTACCACCATTATTATAATTATCATCGAAATACATACGATTATTTAAACTATCGTATCGTATACCCATACCAGCTTCAAAAGGATCAGCGAGAGAAGTATTATCACCAAATAAAAGTTGTGAACTAGAAGTATTAAAGTTTGGCCCTAACATTAAAAATGTTTGAGCAGATGATGCATCACCTACTTGTAAGTTAGCTATAGGTGATGTAGTTCCTATACCAACGTTACCAGTAACAAATAAATTACTAGCTCGATTAAGGCTGTCTCTTAAGGGAATTTTTCTAATAATATTATTTTTTTGTATTTGAATTTCATCACCACTTACAAAAAGTTTAGTATCACCTAGAAAGATTGAATCCCCACTTAAATATAAATCTTTAAATCTTTTACTGGGGCTACCTATATCAGAGGTTACATCATTAAGTGGTAAGATGTCACCAGTCACTGTAATATCACCATCAACTCTTAATTTGGTACTTGGATTTATTGCTCCTATACAAACATTTCCATTTTGATTAATAATTAATCGGGTTTCCGCGTTATCGCTATCAAAAATTCTATATTGACCCGCAGAATTTAATAATTGTCTAAATCTTCCCGCAGAGTTTATTAAATCATATGATGTTTGACCATTATCATCTCTTTGTATAGTTGATCTAAGGGTTCCGTCAGAAGAAAGAGTATTTGAGTTTCCGACTATGTGAAGCGCGTGCTGAGGTATTTCATGGCCTATAGAAAGCCGTCCTGAAACACTTAATCCACTAGTAACTATAGTCTCGCCAGATAAAATTGTGTTGCCCGATACATGTAATTTTTCTGCAGCATTAGTGGTCCCGATACCAACGTTACCAGCAGAATCAATAGCCAGTCTAGTCGGCCCATTGGTCGTATCAGAAATTTGAAAACTACCATTATTATTCTTAATGCTATAATCAGAATTATTATTTGTGTCATTTAAAAATATTTTTGGTTCAGTAGAGGAAATTCTAAAATCACCATCTTTTATATCTAATAATTTACTTGGATTTGTTCTTCCTATACCAACATTGCCATTTCCATCAATAGATAAGTCTGAACGTGCATCTGATGAATTTCTTATAGTAAAATTGCCATCTAAATGTCTTATTTGAAAAGTGTCAAGAGAATCTGTCCTTAATTCAAATCCGTGACTTGTAGATGCTCCACTGGCAAGAATAAATCCTTCATCTACATGAAGTTTTTCTTGTGCTTCAGTAGTTCCTATGCCAACACTACTAAATGTAGTATCTGAACCAGTAGTAGCAAAAAGACCAGTTACAGCTTGCAAAGATGAAATATCTCCATCGTTGGAGGTAATAAGCCCACTAACCGTATTAATGTCAGTATCAAGCAGACCAGTTGCTGTTTGAAGTGAAGTTATATCTCCATCGTTAGATGTAACCCTAGTATCTAAATTTCCAGTTGCTGTGTTTAAATTTGTTATATCTGAATCATTTGATGTGATTAAACCGCTTATCGTATTTACATCAGTATCAAGCAAACCAGTTGCTGTTTGAAGAGCGCTTATATCTGAATCATTGGAAGTAATTCTAGTATCTAAATTACCAGTTGCTGTAGATAGATTACCTAAAGATGAAGCAGTTGTAGTAGAAAAATTTTCATTATCACCTAAAGCTGCGGCTAATTCATTTAAAGTATTTAATGTAGATGGAGCAGAGTCAACTAAATCTGCAACCGCTATATTTATATTGGTGTCTATCTGGCCAGAGGTTAAAAAAGAGCCCGTAGCTGTTTTTGAAACTAGTAGTCCAGTTGTATTGCTTAAAACACCAGTAGCGCTGTTTAAAGCGCTTATATCTGAATCATTAGATGTAATTAAGCCGCTAAGAGTGTTTACGTCTGTATCAAGCAAGCCAGTGGCTGTTTGAAGTGCGTTTATGTCAGAATCATTAGAGGTAATTCTAATATCTAAATTTCCAGTTGCAGTTTCTAAAGCAGATAAATTAGAACTTGTAATAAAACTACTAATTTCAGAAGGTCTAACAACATCACCTGTAACAAAATTACTAAAATTACCAGTTATGGTAATTGGATCCCCCGTGCTAACGGTAATGCTTGCAGAATTTTCGGAGGCTCTAGTTATTTCTGTAGTAGCTCCAGATCCAGATATAGTTATTGTATTGCTAAGAGCTTCAGCAGATGAGACAGAAGTAGAACTTTGCCCTGAAACTGTTACGGATATGCTCATACTGTTTCATTTTCAATAATAGTAACAGAACCTTTTAATAATTTTTCAGATGACCCATCTGCATTGTCAACAAAAAGGTCGTAAGAGCTTGGAGCAGTAGATAGAGCTGAAGTTTGATCTTTTGTTAATGATAAGGTCGCAACACCATCTGAGGCAGCACCCACTAAGCCTGTGGTAAAATCTGCTTGTAAGTTATTATTACTATCTATTCTAATTTGTGATGCTAAACTTGCATTAGTTAAATTAAAAGCAGAGCCATCTGAGTTTTTTATTGTTAAAGTTATAGAAAAGCTGGCTCTTTTTTCAATTGTTAAATTTTGTGTTCCTGCTGCCATACAAGAATTTACACTTTTTTATAGTAGCATTTCTTTAAAAATGCAGTGAACGTGCAAACTGTTTATGTTTTATTATTTTTAGTTCTTTTTTTTAATTTTTCTAAATATGTTTTATAAACCAAATTTGCAGATTTAAGTCTTTTTTTGGTATCTGGGTCTTTGGCATTTTTAGCAGCAAATCTAGATCTTTGCTCCATAGCCATTGTAGCTTGAACCTTGTGGGCGTGTGGTCGACCAGATCTTTCAATTTTTTTTATACTTTCTAGGGCTGTTTTTTTATCTTTAAAACCTAAACCCTTGATCGTATCTTTCGGATCTTCGTCAGTATATAAATCAGAATGCTCTGATTTGGGGCGCTTTGTTCCGTCTTTCTTTTTTTCTGGTATTCTTTTGTCTGCGGCTTTTGCCATTTTTGTTAGGGTCGCATAATATATAGCCTTACCTTCTTTTTCTCCATATCTTTTTACAAAATCAGTCATAGGAACTTCTTTTTCAAGTTTCACTAATTTTGCTTTTTGTTTTTTAGTTAAAGCTTCGGATTTATAAGCCCCGCCTCTTTTTTGTCTGTCACAATACTGTTTTTGACTAAAGCCTTTCGGATTATCGCAATCAATATTTCTTTTGCGTTTTTGGCTCCACTTTTCGCCCTTTTTTTCTCCTTTTGCTCTTTCTATTTGTTCTTTTGTAGGCGCACCTTTCTCTCCAGGTTTGCGCATTCTTTCTTTAGAGCCTCTTTTAATCCGCTCTTTCTTTTTGCGGATATTTTCCCAAAGACTTGCGTTACTTTTAATTTTATCTGAAAAATCTAGCTCCATGTAAATTATTTACACTTAACCAGAGCAAGATTCACATTCTAATAAATTTCTACTTAATTCTTGGGCTGGATTCGTGCCACGCTGATAATAAAGACTTTTTACGCCTTGTTCCCAAGCAAAAATCATAAGCTGGCTCACATCCTTTGGCGAAGACTTGGGATGAACCATAATATTAAGACTTTGAGCTTGATCAATAAATTTTTGACGTTGGGCGGCTTGAATTATTACTTCTTTTTGACTAATTTCACCAAATGTTTTAAATACAGCTTTTTCATGTTCTGATAAAAAATCTAAATGCTGAACAGAGCCCCCTAATATAAGAATACTTTTCCAGGTTTCTGCATTGTTCTTTTCATGTTTTTCTAAAACTTTTTCAAGATATGGGTTTTTATAAGTAAATTTACCTTTCGCTAGATCTTTTACAAAATAATTAGAGTTTAATGGTTCTATACTAGGAGAAACCTGACCAAGAATAAATGAACTTGAAGTGGTAGGAGCTATAGCCATCGTCGTAACATTTCTTAATCCATAACCATTTAATAATTCTGGTTCGCCATATACTTGAGCCATTTGCCTAGATGCGTTTTGCGTTTTCTCGTATAAAAGTTTATGAATTTCTGAATTAAATAATTTTGCTTGCATTGATTCAAATGCAATACTTTTAGATTGCAGAAAAGAATGCCAGCCAAGAACACCAATACCTAAGGCTCTTTGTTTTTTTGCAAATTTAGCAGGAGCATCCATAAATGGAATGTTTTTGCATTTTTCTATAAATTCTGTCATAACTGCATCTAGAAACATAGTTAAGATTTCTGGAGCATCTGTTTCTTTCCACTCATCATATTCCACAAGATTAAGAGAGGAAAGATTGCAAACAAAAGATTCTTCAGGGTTTGAATGAAGGGCAATTTCGGAGCAAAGATTACTTGCATGGATTTTTAAATTTTTGTCCTTATAAACTTGCGGAGCGTTATTATTCATTGCATCTGAAAAGAAAATATATGGATATCCGCTTTCGAATCTTTTTTTAATAATTGCTCCCCAAATTTTTCTTTTTTCTTTATCTCCAGCCAGCATTTCTTTCATCCAGTCATCTTCAATACAGACACCGATTGATAGATTTTGAATTTTGTTACCATCACTTCTGATTTCTAAAAATTCTAAAATATCTGGATGATGAACTGGCATATAAGCAGCAAAACTACCACGGCGAATATTGCTTTGAGAGACAACATTGGCAACGGTTTCAAAAATTTCTAAAAAATGAACTGGGCCATTTGATTTGCCCCCACTTGAAATTTGTGATCCACGTTCTCTTAAATCTCCAAAGTATCCAGATGTTCCACCGCCAGCTTTTGTCATTATACCAACTTCTGAAGATTTCTTTAAAATCTCTTCCATCGTGTCATCGATATAAGATCCAAAACAAGAAATTGGTAATCCTCTCTTTAGTCCAAAATTAGCCCAAATAGGACTAGAAAGACTATAAAAACCCCTAGACATATAATATTCAAACTTATCAGCAAAGCCTGGAATACCTAATATTTTTTGGGCGCTTTCGGCAATATCTTTAACTCTATTCTCTGGACTTTGGCCCTCTTCCAAGTATCCTCTTTTAAGAAAGGTTTTGGAGTCTTTATTAAGCCAATTATAGGGCTTTAAACTCATTTATTGTGTGTCGGTTTGTTTTTTAAGGTTTCCCTGAATCTGTTCAATAATTGAATTTACTGTTTCGATTTTAGAATTAAGTTCATCTATTTTTGATATCTTAATTTCAATTTCCTCGCCTATGTTTGCGTGTTCTCCAATAGCCACTGGATTATTTATATAGACATTAAGATCTGATAATTCAATATCTCTTTGTCCGATTAGTTTATTTAGTATTCCTTTTAGATAGTTCATAATTAAAATAAGTCGTCTTCGTCAAATGATTTGTCCTTTTTAGAATATTCTATGGGACGTTTAAAGAAAAAGTCTGTTGCAGAATTGCCCAGTACATCTTCATCAAACCATATTGTATTAATAATTTTTTGTTTGTCAACAACAAAAGCCTCATCAAAACCAATTTTTTTTAAAGATTCATTTAGACGATTTTTAATAAATTCTTTTAAAATTTCTGCGCTTATGTTTTCTTTTTCGTAATCACCAATAATCCAATCAATTATTTTAGATTCTGCTTCAAAAGCGCAGTTTGCCTCTTCTTTTAATCTTAAAATTAACTCATCGTCGAAAAGGTCTGGATACTCTTCACGGAGAGTGTTAACAATTCTAACACCAACTTTTGCATGAATATCTTCTTCGCGACTAGTGTAAGCGACCTGTTGGGCGGTATCTTTTAGATAATTTTCATATCGATTAAACCAATTAATAATGTAAAATTGACTGAATAAAGAAACATTTTCTACAAAAAGAGTAAAGAGAATCAAAGAGTAGACATATTGTTTCCTTTCATCTTTATAGCACTTGTTGAGATACTTTCTCAAATAGTCAACCCTACCTTTGATTATCGGTAGCTTAAGATTTTCTTCAAATACATCCTCTAGGCCAAGAACACTCAGAAGTCTTTCGTAGGCGTTATTGTGAATTACTTCAATATTAGCCATTACAAAACCAAGATCTGTAATTCCTGGGTGTGGTAAATTATTGCCCAAATTAGCCCAAAACTTTTTTACGGATACTTCTACCTGACCAATAGCAGAAAGAGTTCTTTTGACTATTTCTCTTTCTTGTTCGGAAAGATTTACTTTAAAATCTTGGACATCAGACTGAAAATTAAATTCTTTATCTGTCCAAAACCCATTATGCATGGCGTTTACAAAATCTTCTGTCCATGGGTACAGATTAGGTTTTCTGGAAATTTGTTCTTCAAATAACATATCAATAAATTTACACTGAGTAAGTGATTTGTCAATCAAAAACAAAAACTTTGAAGAAAAAAAATTTTTAACTTGATTTTTTGTGTATAGTTGTTAATATAAAATATATTCTATTAAATATTTATAAGAATATTAATATAAAATATATATAAAATAATATTGACTTTTTTAAAAATTCTGTAATAATTAAGTCAATGATTAAATTAGAAGATTCTGATGAAGATTTTTATTTTTGCACATCAGGCAACTGGTCAACTGTGGTTCTAGCAAAAAATAAAAATGAGGCAGCAAACGAAGCATTGTCATGTGCGAATTTTGTCTTAGAAAAAGACTGCATGGTATCACCTTGCATGAGAGTTAAAAAAATTAAATTAGATATAGAAGAATCTGATTCTATATTTAGAATAGATGAAATATTTGCTGATATTGGAATGCATAAAGAATCTAGGTCAATGTCAGAAATAATTAAAAATTTAAGCAAATGATTGGTATAGGAGGATTAGCAAGAGCAGGCAAGGACACCTTAGCCCAAAATCTGGCAGAGGTGATAAAAGATGACTGGGGCTGTGAAGTGAGAATTTTCGCTTTTGCCAATGTGTTAAAATCACAAATGGACGATTTTTTGATTAAACACTACGGAATATCAGCTTTTACCGAAAACACAGAAGAAAAGGAAGTAATTAGAAATTTACTGGTTTCTCATGGAGAAACAATGAAAAAATTTTACACAAATACAATATGGGCAGATTTAATTATTGATTCAATAGGATCTGACCCAAAAAAGTTTTTTCCAATAATTTCTGATGTTCGTTTTGATTTTGAGGCCGAAACAGTTCAGGATAATTATGGCAAGGTTATTCATATTGCCAAAACAGGCAATAAACCCCCAAATGAAATTGAACGCATAAATGACCCCAAGGTTTCAAAAATTGCTGATTTGAAACATACTTGGCCATCCTATGAACCAGATCAAATGGAAGAATGTATGGGTCACGCAACAATTTTATGGCAAATGCTTAAAGAAAATGACGAATGGAAGAAGATATACATTTAATCAATAAGGTAAAAGAAGACCAAGATGCGAATAGCTTAAAAGAATTAATAAATAGACACTCTGGAATTTACGTTGAAATGGTAAATAAGTATTTGCCAAACTCCTTTGAGGGCGTAAACAAAGATGATGTAATGGATGAAAAAGATTTCTCGATTTATGATGCGGCGATTAATTTTGATGAAACAAAAAACACAAAGTTTAGTACCTATATTGGTAATTTAACTAGATGGAAATGTTTAAATATTTATAATAAAAATACAAAGTATGTAAAAATTGAGATGAACGAAAGTGTAGAGAAAAAAATTTTTTGTGATTCACAAATTGGTTTTTTAGAGCAACAAGAAAATTTAAATAAAATTTTTTCAGTAATTGAAAAATTAGACGATTCTAGAGTTAAAACTATTTTTAAAATGAGATACGGATCTGGCAAAAAATTAACTCCTTGGAAAAATATTGCAAAAAAACTTGACTTATCAATACAAGGATGTATAAATATACACAATAAACATTTAGAAAAAATAAAACATTATGTTCAATAAATCAATAATTATGGGCAATCTCGCAAGAGATCCCGAAAATAAAAAGGTTGGAGACAACCAAGTGACACGGCTAGTAGTAGCCGTTAATGATGTAGTGAAGAAAGATAAAGCTCATTACGTTGATGTGGAAACATGGAATAAAACGGCTGAAAATTGCGCTAAGTATTTAGCGAAAGGTCGCCAGGTTCTAGTTGAAGGTCGTTTATTCCAAGATATTTGGGAAAAAGATGGAAAGAAAAATTCAAAACTTTACATCAAAGCTGATAATGTTCAGTTTATAGGCGGCAAAAAGGAATCGGAAACAAGTCAGGGTTCAGGAACAGGAGATGAGTCAATTCCTTTCTAATGCAGCTAATAGTAGAAGCTCCGATTAATTCTCTTTCCTTTGGGAATGTAACATATAACATCCTCCGCCAGTTTTGGCGGAAGGGTGTTGATGTTATGTGGTATCCACTTGGTAATAATGCAGACTTTAAAGCCTTCGACAAAATCGATAAAAATTTTACTGAGTGGCTTCAATCTTGCGCAAATAATGCTAATAAAAAAATTAAATCAGAAATACCAACATTTAAACTTTGGCATTTAAATGGCTCTGCCTCAAGAATAAGTTCAAAACAATTTTTATATTCATTTTATGAACTAGACGAACCAACTCCCGAAGAAATAAACTTAGCTAAATTTCAAACTAAAATTTGGTTTTCTAGCACTCACGCAACAAATAAATTTAAACAACTTGGAGTGAATGCAGATTATTTGCCAGTTGGTTTTGATGAGGATTTTCACAAAACGAATAAACAATATTTAAATCCAGATGTTGTGCATTTTGGATTAATGGGCAAATTTGAAAAGAGAAAACATACAGAAAAAATTATTAAACTTTGGCTTTCAAAATATGGCAATAATAATAAATATCAATTATCAGTTTGTTGCACAAATCCATTTTTTAATGAAGAAGAAAATAAACAGCTTTTAGTAAATTGCCTTAATGGTAAAAGATACACAAATATAAATTTTTTACCTCACCTAACTACAAATTCAGAAGTTAATGAACTGCTTAATGCAATCGATATTGATCTTACTGGATTAAGCGGCGCAGAGGGCTGGAATTTGCCAGCATTTAACTCTACATGTTTAGGCAAGTGGTCAATTGTTCTTAATGCTACCTCACACAAAGATTGGGCAGATAATGCTAACTCTATTTTAGTTGAGCCAAACGGACAAGAACCCTGTTATGATGGTAAATTTTTTACAAATGGATCTTCTTTTAACCAAGGAAACATTAATACATGGGATAGTGACATTGTGGCAGATTGCATGGATATAGCTGTCTCGAAAAAGGGTCAAAATAACTCAGCTGGTGAAGATTTAAAAGTTAAGTTTTCTTACGATAAGCTTGTAGACCGCTTACTTAAAGGGATTGAGCAGTCTGTGTAAATTTGGCACACATTATGCAAATAATAATTTGTATGGGATATTATAAACTAAAACCAAATAACATTAGCTCTCAAACATTGTTTGATAGTTTTTTTAACGACTTCGATTATTTTTTTAAATCAGTCGAAAGTGATACTTATAATAAGCAAATAAAATCAGATGGAGATTCTTACATTGCTGAAATTTCAATTCCTGGAGTCTCAAAAGATAAATTATCGATTGAAGCAACAGAGGAAGAACTGATCATTTCAAAAGACAACAAAGCAATTAAGCAAATTAGTCTTAATGGTTTAGTTGATATTGATGAAATTTCATCTGATTTAAATTTAGGTGTGCTTAAAATTACTCTACCTAAAAAAGAATCACAAAAACCCAAAAAAATTAAAATTAAATAATCTAGGCCCTCGATTTGAAAAAGTCGGGGGTTTTTTTAATATTAATTATGCCATTATATTTGTACGAAAACGAAGAAACTGGAGAAGTCATAGAAGTCCTACAGGGTATGAATGAGCTTCATGAGTATCATGGAACCAACGGAAAGGAGAAAGGGCTTTGGAGGCGTGTTTATGTTAATCCTACACTATCTTTTGATACGCAAGTAGATGCATTTAACCAGAAAAGCTTTGTAAACTCAACAGCAAATAAAAACGATACCTATGGAGACCTTTTTGAAAGAAGTGCAGAAGCTTCAGCTAAACGTACAGAACAATATGGGAAAGATCCCATAAAAGAAAAATATTACGCTGAATACAATAAAAAAACAAACGGTAAATTGCACCCAGAGCAACAAAAAGAAAAGTTTAAAAAAGCTGTAGAAAAAGCAGACAGAGCTGGAATAAAAATAGAATTATAAATTTATAAAATCACTATTTTGCTGCAATAAATGAAAAGAATTTTGCTGTAATAAAGATGGTTTTTGCGGTAAAACAGCATCTGTTATCTGGAATGTATTTACATTAAAACTAAAAGTTAAATTCGCTATTGTATTACCACCAATGTCTGTGCTATAATTAATAGAATCAAATTTTCCACTTTGTATCGAAAAATTAAAAGATTCAGAATTATTTTTTTCTCCAGATAGTATTAATTTGTAAAACTCATCAGTTTTTAAGAAATCACTTAAGCTTGACATGTCTCCCGTCGTTTCAAAATTTGAAACAATATTAGAAAATGATAATGTTGATAAAATTGGATTTAAAATTTTTCTTTTAACAGGATATGTTTTACCTAAATCGTATATAGACTTTCTATTTACTGGAATATTAAAATCAAAGTTTTGTATAGAATCTGATTTTATTAAGAAATTATTAAATGAATTGGCACCACTTATAAGAATATTTGTTTTGTTGTGAGGTATTATTTTTTTTGCATCACCAGTATAATAAGATGACATTCCAAGAAATGATCCAGATAAATCTTGAGGTTGATTTGTGCTTAAATTTATTGAGGGTATTTTGAATTTAGCATTATTTAAATCATTTGATGTAACTTGAGCCTCTAGATTGCTTCCAACATAAGAATACTGAGAACTTATTAAACCGTTTATAGACTGGCTAATTGATACGTCAGTTAAAAAACAATTTCCAAAGCTCAACAATTCTAATCCATTTAAAGAACTACCAGAAATATCAAATTTAGATTTTTCTCCGATAAAAGCATAAAAATTAAAATCTTTTTCAAGTCTATTAATATTTAATTGTTTTGCTTCTAATAGCGTTTTGAACAGTTCACCAAAATCTTCTAAAGTATCTATTGAAAAATTTACATCTGGAGACAGCCGATTTGATTTATCAACAAAGTTATCGGTACTTAACGCAGCAACATTTGTTCTTGATATATCAAAAGAAAAACTTATTCCTTGAACAAAAGGTAAAAACGATAAATTTTGTCCAGAATTTTTTTGTTCTTCTGTCGATATATTTGATATGTTACTTTTAAATACAGCAACATTTTCATAGGTTATAACTGGACGTTTTATATTTGTACTCATGTTATTTTAGTATAATTATATGTAAATTTAGTTCCTGTAGCATCAAAAGCGTCTCCTGTAGTAAATGATCCACTTCCAGATTGAACGGCCACGTTATTTCCAGTTAATACTGTTATAACATAATTACAGCCACTATGGTCTGTATTCTTGTTAAACATGCTGGCAAAGTATTGATAATTTCCATTTGGGGCTTCATCAAGCCAAAAAAGATTTTCTGTAAAATCTGTTTCTCCAATTATTTCTAAATCTTCACCCCTAACATCATTTATTAATCCAGGATTTCTTTGATTTGCAATAATTCCTGAAAAATTATATAATTCCTGCGAAGGATCTATAACATTAATATCTAAATCAAAACCTTCATCCGTTCCTGATAAATTAGTCCAGTTTAATCTAAAATTTATATCGGTTGGCAAAAGTAAGTTATAAGCAACAATAGGTTCTGTTTCGTCAAAAACATTTTTTGGAATTTTTTTAGAATCTATTAATGCTTTTTTGTCTAAATTTATCCTCCTATAATCTTCTGTTAATATAGGAAAAGACTCAAAATTTCTGTCTCCATTGTATTCTATCGCCAAATGAAAAGGAACTATTTCATTTGGTTCTTTCTGAGGTTCAACTACTTCCTTTAATTGCAAATTTATATTATTACAATCTTTATAAATAAATGTATGATTAAAATTTAATACTTTAAAAAATTTATCCCTTTTGAAGAGCTTTGGTAAATTTAATTTAAAATATTTTGGAGACTCATGTTTTTCTAAAAAATGCAATAGACAAAAAGTTTCCTTATCGCTCCTATTTGAAAACGATAAAGATAATTCTTGTATAATATTTTTATTTTTTGATAAATTTTGAGATTCTTGAATTGATGTATCAAATTTTAAAACATTACTTGAATTTTTAAATCCAACAGAAACTTGGTCATCTGGCTCAAAAAAGAAATTTCTTGTCAAAATTCCACTATAATCATATTCATCTGTTACGCTACTGCCAGTGATTTCAGACACCACATCTTGTATCGTATCTAACTTACCAGTATTTTGTAGGTAAAAATATCTTTGCCTTTCATCAAATTTTTTATTAAAAAAGTTTATGCTTTCATCAACATAAATAATGTCAAATTTTTCATATGTCGTACCGCTTATAAAATCTTTTGTATTTCCTGAATTTAAAAATGTTGAACTTTTCCACTTTGTAAAAGTATTTTCTAGGTTTGTTTTAGCGAGTAAATTTATATCAAATAAACCATTATGAAAGTTAACATCATAATTATCAATTAATAAACCACTTATATTTTTGTAAATATTTCCAGTTGGGAAGCTTATAGATACATTATCAGAATTATTTTCATTAAAATTAAAATTTGTTTTTGCTCCACTTACTCCAGTAGACACCCTTTCCAAAAAACTTATTAAAGATTTTGCTTCATCTTCTGTTTTTTGAGAAAAGTTTAAATTAAACTCAATTAAAAAATTATTAAGTTGTTTTTGTACTCTATTTTCATGATAATCTTGAGTATAAAAAGAATAGTCCACAAATTCAAAAGAAACAGAACTACCATATTCAGGCACAACAGCTCTTGCTGTTATAGACCCCGTAGTATTAATGTCTCTATTATATGTAACATAATCAGCCATACAAAGCGCCTCCTGGCCTTGATTCTTCGGCAATTATTTGCACGACACTCTGTCTTAATCTTCTAACTAATGTATTTTCTGAATTAAAATCACCTTCTCTTTTAAAATTATTTTCGTTATTTTCATTCTGTCCTTGCGATACGTTAAAAGTTAAATTGATTGAATTAGAAACGCCTCCGTTAGTTTCTGTTGACTGAGTTTGGTTTACTTGCCCTTGGTTTAGCCTACTTAAAAATTCACCGCCATATCTATCAACTGCTGGCTTAGACATAACAAACTCTCCAGGTGTTAACATAGCTGGAACAGTATCTCTAGGAGAAACCATTCCTCCCGCATTAAATGCTTGAATTTTTTTATTTCCAACCAATCCTCCTCTATTTCCAAATAAACCTCCAAATGCAGTTCCGAACCCACTAACTAATTGATTAGCAGCTTGTTGCGTTAAGGCCTGAGAAATAAATCCAAGAAAACTTCTACCAGCATTATTTAATATATCTTCTAAATCTTTAGCTCCGCTAACTGCATCTTGAAATGCTACACCAAGTGTATCAGCAAATTGTAACGGTATTCTTTCTGCAAACTCATCACCAAAATTTAATACCCTTTGATCTATTTGATCAAAAGCCCTGCCGAAACCTGTTTGGTCTCTTAGTTTTTCGTTTAATTTTGTTTGTTCTTTGACTGTTTCTTTTAATGTTGTGAGTCTTTCTTGAGCTAATTCTGCTTGTAGATCTGCTCTTAAAAGAGCATCTGCATCCTCATTGCTTTCTGTTTCCAAAAATCTTTGTTGAGCTTCTTGCGCCTCCCTTTTCGTATCAGCCGCAGCTTTTTCAGCATTAGCTAACTCGCCAGCTAATTGTAATTCTTTTTGTTGAAATTCTATTTCTCTTCTTCTTTTTGGAGAAACTGGGCCAGCTTTCAACTCTCTTTCAAGTGCGGCGGCTTGAGATTCTCTTAGTATTTGCGCCAATTCTGTTTGTTTGATCAAAGATCTTTCTTGCGCATTGAATTTTTGTGTTATTTTTTCTAAAGCATCTGCCCTTTGAGACGTTGCCTCTGCCAAAGTCTTTTCATCAGCTAACAGATTTTTTCTTATGGATTGTTCTTTTTTCAGGGCTTCGGCGTTTTCTATTGCGATATTTAGAAGTTTTTCAGCTTCAGCCCCTTCAATCCCTAACTTACGTGCAAGCTCTTCTTGTAATTTAAGAGAATCGGTGTTTGCATCTACAGTCTCTAGAACAGATATTAATTTATCCTTATTAACTAATTCAACTTTTCCAGTTTTTACAGCCTCTTCTGCAAGCTTTTGTAACCCTTGATTTCTTAGGTTATCAATATCTTTTTGTAGTTCAAGCGATTTTATTTCAAAATTCAATGCGGTTTTCTGTTCCTCTGTCACAGCATTTAGTAAAGCAAGTCTTTTTTCTAAAATTGCAGTAGATGCTGCAGTTTCTATACCTGCGCCCCTTCTTCCAAAGGCTCCACGAACACCAATTCCTGCCCGCTCTCTGCTGATTACGTTCTGTTCACCGCCTTCTGCAGCAATAAATTGTTCCCTTCTTGCAGTCGGGGTTTGTCCAAATGCTTCTCGAGCGATGTTTAATCTATCTCGAGCTAAAGATAAATTTCTTTCTGCTTGCCTTTCATCATCTAAGATTGGTGTGGGAGCAAAACCGATCCCACCTATGCCAACACCCGACATCGGTACAGCCCCTTCAGCTGCTTTTTCAGCTGCTGCCAATCTTGCTTCCGCGGCCTTAACTTCTAACTCTGCCTTCTCTACTGCTGCTTTTTTTTCTACATCAGTTGCGTCCATTAAGCCGTTTTTGAACCCCTCTAAAGCTTTCGTTGTTCTTTTTGTTTCCGATTCAAACAATCCAAATTGACTTGCTAGAGGTATCAAAAATGATCCAACTGCAATAATATTACCAATAATTGGTAACATTTTGCCAAAACTTCCAATAAGTTTTCCAGTTGTCGTAGGCACGGTTGTTTGAAAAGTCGTGCCATATTTCCCTAAGAATTCTGCATTTTTTGTAAGTCCTGATCCAAATGTAGTTAGCCTTGCAGACAGCCCATCCAGAGGGCCTTTTAAAAGTGACAAGCTTCCCAAAACAGAAAGCCCTAAAGAAAGACCACTTATAAATTTTCCAATTGTACCCTCTGCGTTACCAAATGCAGAACTTAAAGCAAACAAAGAAGTGGATGCAATCAATATTGCACTATTAAATCTTTCTATTCCACCAGTGCCCCCACTTTGAAAGTTTGGTATTCTTCCAGTTGGTTCATCCCTTGTATTTGTTACGGCAAGACCTCCTGGATTTTGAGCATTACGAAGTTTGCCGCTTTGATTAATTCTAATTTGATTAATTGGTACGCCAGCAGATTGTTCTCTAGCAATTGCTTTGTCTAAAGCTCCACCAGCATAATTTGGAATATACCCAAAAGCAGCATTACCTGTAGCTTTAAGTATTTTATCAAACATACTTTCTCTATTTGCCTTACTTAATCTAATCTTTGCTTCTATTTCTGTTGCGTTGCCTAACTGTGGAAATAAATTTTTTAACTTTTCATTTGCGCGTGAACCAGAAAAGTCAAATGCGGCTATTTCTGACCTAGCATCAAAATCGTTTGAATTTAGCAAAGAACTGACTGCTGTTTCAAATATTGTTCCAGAAAGAGCAGAGATTGCTCCAGTATTTGCTAATTTTAAAACCTTATCTGGTTTAGGAGGGCCACCTAATTTTTTAGCTTCTGAATTTGCTAGACCAAGTGCATATTTTCTGACCGAATCATCTAACTGCTCATCATTCCTAACTCGGCTGCCAACTCCAGGCTCAAAACCGACCATGTTAAAACCTACTTTTTTTCCAGCTCTAGTTCCTTGTACGAATCGTTTAGGTCCAATAACTTGGGGAACAATCATAGCAAAACGATCACTGAATATTAATTTTTGTTTTGATTTTGCTTTTTCTCTTTTAGCTAATTCTGTTTTAGCAGCCGCAGCTCTAGGGCCTGTGCCCTTAGCGATTCCCCTTAGTCTTTCTAAACTCGGAACTCTTGCAAAGTTTGGTATAAATCCATTAGAAGCATTTATTTTTCTAGCGCCAGACGGAAGACCGCTAGAACGAACCATGTCACGATTAAATATAGCATCTCCTCCGCCCTTGTAATTTGGAACATAATACTCGCTTGTATTAGCGACCATTGTGCCACGCTTACCCCCACCAAAAGCAAAATTTGGAATAGATACTACTTTTGATCCACTAGTTGCTCCACCGACCCCACGAGAAATATCGCGAGCTTCTGCCGCTATATATCCTCCAGCGCCCCTCCTTGTAACTCCTCTTTCTCCTCCTCTAAATCCACTTCCAAAAAGACCAGGAGTTACAGTTGCGGCAGCCTTTTGAACTCTAGATAAAGCGGCGGCTTGTTGATTATATATTCTTAAAAGTAATTGCTCTTGAGCTACTTTATTACCTTCTAGCGCTAAAATTTCTCTTTGAATATTTTCATTTTGTAGTAAAGTTTGTAGAACAGATTGTTGCAACAATTTTTGCTGCTCAGCTGCCCTATTTATCCCTAATATTTGCTTTAAAGAAGTAGCTCCAAATTTAGCTAAATCTACAAAAAGTTTTATAAATATTGCAGTAACTAAAGCTAATCCTGGACCAGTTAAAACACCACCAATACCCCTAACCAAACCTCTTGCAAAATCTGAACCAATACCCTCTCCCTGTAATAAATCTTTTAAAGATCCAATAACAGAGTTAAATGTTGTTAATATAGTCTTTGCTGCGTCAGCAAATCCTAAATCTCCAAATATAGAAGCTAATTGTTGTCCACTTGTTAAAGTGTTATTTATTAATGCTTCTAATGTTTGATTTAATTGATCATTTTTTTGATCAAGTGCTCCTGCTGCTCCTGCTGATACCTGTAAAGATTTTGCAAATTGACTTTGCCCAGATGTTAAATCTTCAACTAAACTAATTAAAATATCTCTTTGCCTAACACCAGCAACTCTTTGAATAACTTCACCAGCTTCTACACTTTTTAATCCTAATTTATCTAGTTCCACTGCTAATTCATTAAATAAAGGTATAGCACTTCTAACATTTCCCTCTGTATCAAGCACAGATATACCTAATTCTTGCAAAGCAATTAAAGTGTCCTGTCTACCTAATCTAGCAAAAATTGTTTTAAATGCATTACCAATAACAGCACCACCCCGCTGAGTCCTCTCTTGAACAGTTGTTATTAAACCAAGAAGTTCATCAAAAGAAACCCCAGCAACTCGGGCGGAAGCAGAAGCTCTTTCTAAACCATTTATTAAATCTTCTGTAGAGACAGCAAATTTCGTATCAACCTCAGCCAACTTATCTGCTATTTCAGCGACTGTTATCCCAGAATTTTCAAAACCCTTAATTGCTGCAGTTAATCCAGCTACAGCTTCTTGAGAATCAATTCCAGCCACACGAACTAATTTAAGAGCTGTTTCAACTCTAGACAAAGATTCTTCAACACTTAAACCTTGTCTAGCTAATTCTAATGCGCCTTCTGCCACCTCATCAAATGAAGTTGCAGTCTTTCTCGCTACATCAAATATGCCATTTCCAAACTGCCTTAATTGCTGCTCTGTTCCACCAAGAATAGTATTAATTTTTGCAAAAGTTGCTTCAACTTTTATTGTATTAGAAACAAGAGCGCCAAAAGCATCTGAAAGTTTATTAATAACAGCAACCGAAGCACCAAAAGCCAAGACACGAGCATTAGAAGCTTCTAAAGATTTTTGGAATTCTGTCGCTTGTCCACTAATTTTTCCAAGTGGTCTAGATAATTTTTCAAGAGACCTTGCACCTTCTCCAAAATTAACACCTTTAGCCTGAGACTGTATCCTAGCTATTGCTGCATCAACCTTTTTGGTATCTACTGGACTTAATGTTACTGGTACTTTTACTGCCATATCCTATAACAGTAATTACACTTAAACACCATGCAGTTTCATCATTTCTTGCATATTTAGATGTCCACCACTTTTCTTAATTTCTTTTGATAAGTCTACTACATCTTCATTTTCTGCTTTTAGTGCATCTATATCCTCTTTAGTAGCTCCAAAATGAGTTGATCCTCCACTTCCAGATCTTGCCTGTCCAGAATTTTTTCCGTCTTCTCTTGAGCTTTCGTAAAAACTTATTAAAAGTTTTGGATCCTTTGCTACATTTTCTGGAATTTTTTTACTACAATTTTTAAAAATATTTAAAAAATGTCTTCCAAAAGATATTAATTTTAATTGGTAAGTTGTTAAATCTTTTAACGGTTGCCCAAAAACCCCAAGAGCGTCTTCACAAAAGGGCAAATATATAGAAAAATAATCACTTAAAACAGCCATAGAAATTTTTTCGTCAGAAAACCTTTCAAAAAATTGTTTTTGCAATTTATAGATTTCTAGTTCTTTATCAAAATCATTTATGTATAAATCTTCATAAACGCTATTTTTAAAATTTTTATCATAAAATAAAACCTTTTCTATCGTTAGCCTTTGTATTTTATTTGAAACATATTTTTCACAAGTTAATCCTAATATTTTTGCTCTTTCTAAAAGAATATTATTTAGTTGTTTTTGTAATTCTGTAACCTTTTTTTCTGAACTTTTAACTTTAGATGGTAACTTTAATTGACCTATTACAGAGTTAATAGAATTTATTTTATTTTGTAAATTTTCTATTTCATTTTCTTTTTCCGTGCTCCACATTTCTTGAAAAACGGCTTCTTTAATTGCATCCTCTTCATGCTGCAACCCCTTTTCTATTGCTTCAGCTTCGATTAGACCAGATTGAGATAATATATCTCTTTGTTCATTTTGAGATAAATGCTTAAAATAAATAATACCAAAAGGCGTTTTTTTAACCGAAATGCCTTGTAGAGTTTCAGATATTATTTGTAAATTTTCATCCTGTTTCATCTTCCTTTAGAAATTTTTCAATTTCCTTTTTTGTGGAAGATTGAGAATAGAACCAATAACCCACAACCTTTGATAGCTTGGTTACAATTTCTTTTTCTATTTTGTCTTCAGATTCGAATTTATTATAAAAATCTTCTAGTTTATCTTCATAATCTAAACCATTAAAATAATCATTTGTTACTCCATTTTCGTCAACAAATTTAGATAAGTTAATGGTATACCAAAGTAAAGTATCTCTTTCTGCCTTTGAATCGGCCGTATGCTGATAAACAGATTGTAAAGAAGTTTCAAGATTTATTAAATCTCTCCTAAGAACTTGAATTTTATTTTCTAGTTCTTTAATTTTTTGTTCATTATTATTCTTATCTACAGAGTTTAAAAGTTTATATTCGTTTTGCAGATCATTTAATTCTTTTATACCATTTAGTAATTCTCTTGAATCTTCTTCTGATAACGGTCCCCCACTATCATTATATTTTTTTACAAGCATTGCTTTTGTGACAATACCCATTTTAATGGCTTTGCTAAGTTGAACAGAATAAAAAAGCTCTGCTTCCTCTGCCAATCTCCTAGTAGGTTTTTGTATGAAAAAATTTAACGGAATTTTAACTGATTTTTCTGTAGTTACAGTTTCTTCTTCCCCGTCTTTGTTTTTTCTTTTAGTTTCTACAGGTCTTTTTTCAGACTTTGTAACTTTAAATTCATATATGTTTTCTTTTACCATAATTATTGCTTAAATCTAAATTCTACATGTAAAGTATCTAGTTCACTATTATAATCTCGTAAAACAGAATTTCCAAGATCTAATACTTTTTTTCTATATTTTGAAAAATATTCTTCGTCAAAATAATCTGACATGTTAATTAATTCTTCATAGTCATCTGGCAAACTATCATAAAGCTTGTTAAAATTAATGTCGTGATGACTTTTTAAATCCTCTAAAACCTCCAAAAAAGATTTAAATAAAAATCTAATATGGTGATCTGAACGCTCGTCCAAAAACTCTTTTGCAATCATAATAATCCTTATACCTTAAAAATATTTACACAAAAAAGTGTAAAAATAGACATGGCAACTCCCTTGATTTCACAATCCCAAAAAAATACCATTAAATCAATCATAGATGATATACATGAAACCTTCGCTAGAGAAATTACGGTTTATGAAGAAGGTCGTAAAATATTAATCGCAGCTAGCTCAGAATTTAATGGCATTTATGGCAAAACAAACAGCGGAGAAACATCCACAACAACTACAGTTGTGAGCCATACTATTAAAGCTAGAATTAAATACATAAATGCTCAAGAACAAAATTTAGCAGACGGCAACATTAATTCTCAAACAGATATAGATTTAATAAATGGATCTGTCAGAATAGCTGTTGATGCAGACGGATTTGAAATACTAAAGGAAGCGAAACGTTGTGAGTTTGAAGGCAGAAAATATACAATAAATAGTAAAGGAAATCCAACTGGTATTTTTGGGCCACAATACTATTACTTTTTCTTATCACCAATTGAAGAATAATGGCTTCTATAGAGTTACAACAAATACTTAATAAGAGTTTAGCCATAGAAGCTAGACCACAAATTAGAAAAGAATTTCAAAGAGCTTTTCAAAAAAAGAAAAATGAAATGATAGCTGACTTTTTAAATCATCCAGTTACCGTAGAACTTAAAGGCGGCATATCTTCTAAAAATGTTAGTGGAACACTTGGTGGCATTACAAACCTCTTTTCCTTTATAGGTTTCGAATCTGGATCGGACCCTATAGATCCAATACTTGAGATATTAGAAAGAACAACATTTGATTATATAAACTCTTCTGGAAAAAAAATAAACTATAGAATTAATTTACCACTAAAAGAAGAAATTTTTGAAGTAACACCATTTCCATATGCGTCTGGAAGAAGCTGGGCAAGGGGTATAGAAACTGGAATATCTGGACTCGGCTTTTACTTAAAAGTAAGTAGAGATTCTAGTCGATCTGGCTTAGGTATACAAACAAAAAAAAGAGTTAGAAAAAAAGGTGTAAAGTTTAAAAATATAAAATATATTTCATTTTTGTTAAAAAAATATGAACAAGAATTTAAAAATTTACAAATATGAAACCACAATATCAACATGAGTTAATGACAAGCTTTTTGCTTTGGTTTGATAATCACCTTTTGCAGAAAGGCGAAGCTTACTCAAATCAAACTGGTCAGCTTTATTATTTTAATGATACAAGACTTCCAGAGAGCTATAAAGCTTATGCTAGTTCCTATAAGCAATGGGTAAATGATTCTTCAGTAGACGGAGACACTAACCCAACAATTCCTAACAGTTTTAATGGAAGTGGCAGAAATGACCATATCATTTTTGATTTTGAAAATGGTAGAATAATTGAAACTGGTGGTAATTTTAGTACAAACGAATTTATTACAGGAGGTTTTGCTGTAAAAGATTTTAACGTTTATTTAACAAACGATACAGAGGAAGATTTAATTTTAGAAAATAAATTTGAATTAAATAGTAGATATACACAAAGTCCATCAGGTGTTGAGCCCTATGATCAAATGACTCCCGCAATTTTTATTAATTCCGAATTTATGAGAAATGAAGGATTTGCTTTTGGCGGAGAGGATTTAACAAAAAATACAATCAAAGCCGTTGTCTTAGCAGAAAATAATTATCAACTAGATGGAGTACTATCTATTTTTGCCGATACTGCCAGAAAATCATTTACAAAAATACCATTTACTGGCCATCCATCTACAGAGTATGGAGATATAAAAGACGGATCATATTTTTATACTGGAATTGAAAGTACTTACGGTGGCAGTAACCCATACTACATAGAGGATGTAACTGTTTCTAAATTTTCTGAACGAGCCCAACAACAGGTTCCAGGTGAAATAAAAGTTGGATTTATGGACTTTGAAGTATCAACTGCAAGATTTCCTCGTTCTTAATTTCACAATGTAACAAATTAACTGTAAAAGAATATAAAATATCATGGCTAATAATAGAGTTATTTATCAATCAGATTCGCTGTTTGTCAGTAAAGAAGTAAATTCTACTGGTGCAGGGGATCACGCACAGCTTCGTAGAGTGCAATCTGCAAACTACTCACTTACTGTTAACAGACAAGACGTTAATCAGTTTGGACAACTTTCTAGGCTAGAAGCCATCATACTTGAGTCGCCAACCGTTTCTTTTGATACTTCTTATCTGCTTGGTGATGGATTTAATGAAATGGCACTGGGATTTGCTAATGGTGCGAGTTTTGACAAAGGATTTATTTCTGGTCAAATTGAATCTACTAGTGGAACCAATTTGTACGTTCTTAGCGCTGCTGAAGGACAAGATGTTAACACTACTTTAGCTGATTCTACAAACTTTAATACCGTAGGAGTTGGTAACGCTTTCTTAACAGACTATACTCTTGATGCATCTGTCGGTTCATTACCAACAATCACTGTTTCTTTTGAAGGAACAAACATGAATGGCACTGCTAATATTAGTGGCGGGCCAAATGGTTTTTCTGGCATTTCTGGAGTAGGTATTGACCCTGTTAATGGAACTGTTGTTGCTGAGCACTTATCAGCGTCGCAAAATAGAACTGGTGTTGTACTACCAGCTGCCACAGGATCTGACCTAGTAGCAAATACTTTTGAGACAACAGATGACAAGATTCCAAGCGCACTTCGCCCAGGAGATATTACACTATCATTTGCAAATGCTAATGGAGACTCTATTATAGACATTGGCGGTGGATCTGATGGTGCTCACGTTCAAAGTGTTTCTTTGTCGATTCCATTGTCAAGAACACCTATTGAAAGACTAGGAAGCAGATTTGCTTACGCTCGTGTTGTCGATTTCCCAATTGTTCCAACGCTTTCAGTTTCTGCTATTGTTAATGAAACACAAACAAGGGCACTGACAGATATTATTAATGATGATGAATTTATTAGCGAACTACAATTTACATTTAAAGACTCTGATACTTCAAATACTCCTAGAGCATCTTATAAGCTTAAAAATCTTAAACTAGATAGCGAATCATTTAGCTCAAGCATTGGACCAAACAAGACAGTAGATCTTTCATTCTCTGTTTCAATTGGTGGACCAACTGATTTGACTAATAACGTTTTCTTCTCTGGAACTCACACAGGTGAAGTTTTAGGACAAGGACGTTTCTCATAAAACAAATTTTGGGGTGGAGCGAACAGCTAAGAAGCCCCTTCAAATTTTTATTAAAAGCGGCAGAAATGCCGCTTTTTTGTGTAATA
>CAACVD010000322.1_pt1 | contig 23132 bp, 17 predicted proteins | sample 2381771 | NCBI WGS metagenome assembly CAACVD01 (sample SAMEA5211965, study PRJEB30684) | marine metagenome | biome: Marine; feature: Epipelagic; material: Water | collected 2015-10-15 | depth 15 m
ACTAGCACTATCCAAGCCATTTACTGTTGCACCATTAAAGTCTACAGTTGCACCATCAAAATCTACCGTCACACTGCTATTAAAATCAAGATTGCCCGTTAGAGTACCCCCGCTAGCAGGAAGAGCAGCATCCGCTGTAGCGCCTTGGGCAGCTGTGGCATAGTCTGAGGAGTTAAATGCTTTTACTTGAGCAAGATTAGTTACTTCAGAGTCCATTAAAGCACCGGCGGCTGTTACATTCGTAGTGTCTGTAACATCTGCACCGGCTTCTATACCGTCTAGCTTAGTACCATCAGCAGATATAGTACGCCCATCAAAAGTACTATTAGTTGTAACCGCTCCTGTTAGAGCACCCCCGCTAGCAGGAAGAGCAGCATCCGCTTTAGTACCTTGGGCAGCTGTAGCATAGTCTGAAGAGTTAAATGCTTTTACTTGAGCAAGATTAGTTACTTCAGAGTCCATTAAAGCACCGGCGGCTGTTACATTCGTAGTGTCTGTAACATCTGCACTGGCTTCTATACCTGATAACTTAGTTTTTTCAGCATCAGTAAACGCATTAGTGTCTGAATTGTTTTCATAAGCTGTTTTAATTTCAGTATCAGTTTGATCTGCAGTAGCGTTGGCTTCTATACCTGATAACTTAGTTTGTTCGGCATCAGTAAACGCATTAGTGTCTGAATTGTTTTCATAAGCTGTTTTAATTTCAGTATCAGTTTGATCTGCAGTAGCGTTGGCTTCTATACCGTCTAGCTTAGTACCATCAGCAGATATAGTACGCCCATCAACAGTGCCTGTAACAGTAAGATTGCCGCCAACATCAACATTTCCAGAAGTTGAAATAGCATTTACTACCAGCCTATCGTTATCTTCGCTATAGTAAATTCTGGAGTCTGCTTTTATAGTTTGACCTACTCCACTCACCGCACTTTCAATGCCTACAAGAAATAAGTTATCACCGCTCGGAGTATCTCCGTCATCGTGCTGTGTAACTGTTACTGTAAGAGCGGCATCGGACTGTCCAATAGTAGTAGTTGAGTCAAAAGATCCCTTAAAAGTTCCCTCGAACCTACCTGTAAATTGTCCATCAAGATTGCTTGCAAAAATAGTACCCTTTCCAGGATTATATTGCAATCCAGACTCTGAAAATATTTTTGAAGTTCCGCTTGTGCTATCTATGAAAGTAATGAAATGAGTAGTATCTAAACAAACAGTACCTGTTCCTGAGCCGTTTCCAGTAGCAGTAAATAGCGTTTCTAAAACAGTGCCGGTACCGTAGTTCGAGTTTCCAGTACCCCTGGCTCTAAATCTGTCTCCAACAGACGGAGGAGTGCTCAGACTTCCCGCACCCAAAGTAATCCAATTAGTAATTTCTACTACTGTGCCCGAGCCAGAGCCCGCTCCTGTAGCAATAAAACCTAAACCAACAGTATTAGAAGCCGCTCCAATTGTAGTAAAATCAGAGTCTCCTAAAGAAATAATTTTATAAACTTTAGAGACTGAAGTTGCAGAAGCAGCTAGGGTGGTTCCAAGGCTTGTAATAATATATTCACGGGTGTCAACAAGCTGAGGATTAGAGGTTGCAGATATATTTACACTTTGTGCTCCAATAGAAGCGAAGTCAGTATTTCCAAGAGTCTTAATACCGTAAGCAGTGCCATTAACAATTGCAGTAGCAGAAAGTCGAGCACTCTCAACGCCTAGCTCTGCCGTAGGAACACTAGTTACAGTATTTACATTAGTTATTCTTCCCTGAGCATCTACGCTAATTACAGGAATAGAACTTGCACTACCATAGTTTCCAGAGGATACACTTGTATCATCTAAGTCTATCTTTATATTATTATTTGATACGGTGGTAGTTAGACCTGTGCCTCCCTCAAAATTAAGAGTGTCTACACCGAGCGTAACAGTATCATTAGAGCCGGAATCAGCAGAAAGCGTAAAATCAACGCCGCTTAGGCCTTTAATATTATGGTTCCATCGAACACCGTCAAAAGTCCAAGAAACATCCCCAGAAGTTATTACGTCCCCTGTTACGGGGCTTGAAGGAAAACTTATTGCCACTTAAAACTCCTAAATTTGAACCCAAAATGCTGACGAACCGTCAGAGTAATATATAAAAGTTTTAAAGTCATCAGAGTCTCTCCACATATCCCCTATTTGTGGGCTTGAGGGAGCATTTGGGCTTTGAGTTAAGAAAACTTTTCCGCGATTAAGATGCTCGATAGACTCAGTGCCGCCAACACTCTTTTTCATGTATATAGAGCCATCCGCAGTATTCATAGCAAGTTCGCCTAGAGCTAAATCGGAGGTAGTAGGAACGTTTCCTGCCGTAGCAGAACGTTTTAATTTGATAGTTTGTGCCATTTGGCTCTCCTAAATCTGCGTATATACGCGGGAGAAAAAGAGTTCTAGTATGTGCCGCCGTCTAAAGTATTAGACCATTGAGCTGCTCCGCTGCCGTTCATAGCTAGAATATAATCATGATTAGTTGTACTTGCATTTCCTGATGGCTTTACAAGTCGAGTATAGCCTGCGTCAGAGGCTGCTCCAATAAGTAAATCACCTATTGCTGTTGTCGTAACTCCTTTAATTCTTAAAGCATTCGGGCTGCCAGCATGTTGAATAGTTATATCATCAACATCGACATTCAAAGTATTGCCCGTTTTAGACATACTATCGCCTGCGATGATTTGCCCCGCACCCGAAAATTGCGTAAATACTAAATTAGTTGTACCAAGAGTTGCCTGGCCTGTTACATTTGTAAGAACAAAACCGTTGTCTCCATCGGAACCCTCTTCTACAAAAACAAACAGTCCGCCAGTTACTTCGGCATTTACATTTGCGTCTGAAGATCTTGTAAGAACAGCACTTACTGCAGGGTCTGCTGAACCCACAGTTGTCACTTCATAGAGGCCATTCTCTACCTGACTCGTCTGAGACTTAACCAACACTCTGTCGCTTTGCGACAATGCAATACTATCAAGACTTAGAGGCCCGGTTGATGTTGCGGTAAGAGTTCCCGCAGAGTTGTTATAAGAAGCAGTAAAATTTGACTGAGTAGCAACTCGTACAGAGTCTTTTATATCTAGTGCCTGTTTTACTGCATCAACATAAGCTTTAGTTGCGGCATCTTGAGCTTGCGTAGGATCTGTAACATTAGTAATTTTACTAGAATTTACATTAATAACTCCAGCACCATTTGGATTTAAGGAAATATCTCCATCAGTATCGGTAGAAGAAATTACATTTCCATCAATATTTATATTATCAACACTTAAGTTTTGAACTGTGCCAAGACTTACAAAGCCTCCAGAGACACTGAAATCTGCGCTGTTAAATGAAGCAATCCCTAGAGAAGCTGCTCCAGAATTTGCTCCCTGGGTGGCCGCAGTTGCACTAACAGTGAGAAGTACATCATTTCCACTAGTAGTAACTGCTGTATTAATCGGATTAGTTCCAAGAATTTTAAGCTCACCATTGAGCTGTGCAAGATCTTGTTGCGCTGAATTATCGTCCGATATTGTAAGGACTGTTGATACTGCCTGAAACGTAAGTGTTCCAGCAGCATCAGAAACTAAAGCATGTCCTGTAGTTGTAGCGTCGGCTGTAGGAAAAGTATAGCCCGCAGCTCCATTAAGACCGAGATGCAGTTGTTTATTTAATTTAATTTGCTCAGAAGAATTAGTAGTAACTAAAGTAACATAGTTATTAGCACCCTCACTGATTGTAAGGCCTGTTGCTGAGTTATCAGCAATAGAAAATTCTGTTGCTTGAGTAGAAAAATCAACAGTTCCTGCTTCGATATCAAGATTTGCGGCAGGATTTAATATAAGATTACCTGTAGAGGTATCAATCTTATTTGTAGTATTATTGATGCGTATGTTGCCCGTAAGCAGCTTATCAATTTTACTGTTTGAATCCACCAAGATTGCGCTGGATGCGGTAAGAACCCCCAGCGTGTGATCCATTAAATCTGTAAAATACTTACCACCAATTACGTCAACAGTAGAAGTATTACCATTTCCATCTTCGGTACCGGGTCTTCCTATAAATAATTTTTCTTCAGTTGAATGCGAATTATATGCAAGCTCCCCCGAAGCCATCGTACTAGGAGTTCCCGAACTTCCAGATCTTCTTTTAATTTGAATTGTTTGAGCCATTTAGGAACTCCGGTTGGCCTTAAAAGGCTCCTGCATCTAGCGTATCAGAATCTGGTGAGATGTTACCTACTATTATAGGTACGAACTCAAAGAATCCTGTGCTAGTTTCGCGATATACTTTTAGTTGATTGTCGTCTGTATCATACCAAAGATTTCCTTCACTAATTGTAGAGCCGCCCACAGCTGTTGGTATATTTGGTTGTGCGTAAGATGCTAAGTCTGCAAGCTGTAAAAGAGCTTGATTTACATTAGTAGCAGTGAGTTGTCCGTAGGGTGTAAAATTGATTGCACTTGCTGCTCCTCCTGACGGAAGAGCAAAATTATTTACAACAAGTTCGGTTTGATCCCCTAAAATATTGACAGTTACGGACTGAGCAGTATTTACAGTTAGCTCATTTACTGCCTCTGTTACAGTAACTCTAGTAGTATTAACTGTACTCATTAAGTCACTCCTACTGTAATTCCTCCATTAATGTTTACAACACCTTCTATAAGACGTTTAACAATAGAGTTATCGCTTGTATGAATTTCTAAATCATAAAAATATTGTCCAGCAGTGAGGGCGCCTGAGGTTGCGGCTGGTAGCTCCATTTTTATAATGCCATTCGAGGGAGTAGGAATGGTGCAGGTAAAGACTGCAGAAGCGCTCGTGGCGCTCTTGCTGCTTTTCATTTTGGCACGGGCAGAAAAATTAGTTAAGTTTTTAACTACTCCGGCTTCCTTAACTTCCAAGTCAATCACAAAAGTCGATCCTTGGTCAATCACTAGGTCATAATTAGCTGCACTCATTCAAATTCTCCATGGTTAAATTATAACAAAGGCCACCTGCGTAGTCAAGAATTATTTTTTATATGGTTATGTGGGCGGAGTTGGCCAAGGAATATTCGCACAATCAAGGATATTGCCACAGTTTGCAGGTAAATCTCTGAGAGCTTGCCTATAGGTGGCCCACTCGGCCCTTTTTTCAGCTGTCAAAGCGTCTGGGATTTGTGTCCAATCGCAGCGTCTTAATCTCTCCTCTCTAACATATCTAAGAAATTCTAAAACATAAGCATTTACTGCCGCATCCCCTACATATACAAACTCTCCGTCTATATAAGTATGAGTGTGCTCTCTTACTAAGTTAGTATTTTCCATACCAGTTTGTCCTTCGAGCACCGCTGTTAAATCTTCTACAGCTTCAACTTCGTCTGTAAACAGTATCCTTCCGCTGGCGTTATCAACTACTACTCTATTTATCATCTTTTTAACTCCAAGGCATAAATTGTTCCATTATAAACATCAAATTCTTCGTCTCTAACTGCACACTGTATTTTATAAGTATTAGTGCCGCTACCTGAGCTGCTTTCTATATGATCAAAAGCAACTTGTACGGGAGAGCCAAACGGCATACCAAAGCCATGTGCAGTGGAATTAAAAAGTCCTGTATTATCTCCCCATGTCTTAATTACTGTACTTCCTTTTAAAAGCCTATACCTAAACATAGTTTGGTCGTTGTAAGGTATAATTTCAAAACTACCGCTTATTAATAGATCACTGCCAGATATTTTAGCGACACTTATTGATAACCCCACATCTCTATATAAGAAATAGCTACTATTACCCGTTCCTCCCTGATTATCGGTGGTATCAGTGGTAACATTAGTTATAGCATTTGCCCCAATGCTATCTGTAACAACTCCTCCACTTTTAATAACAAGTCGACCGGCTGAGTCTGTCTCAAAAGTAGTTGTACCTAGATTTATTCTCGCGGCATTAAGAGTTCCTGTACTAATATTTGATGCACTTAAATTTATTACACTTACATTTGCAGCATCAATTGTTCCTGTAGTAATTTTACTGCCACTAATGTTAGTTACATTATTGGATATTGCATTTTCTACATCACCTGCGGCAAAAGTAGTAAACCCGCTTGGGTTACTTGAAGCATATGCTGCAATATCTGCTCTAAAAGAAGCAGCATTTGTTATTTTACCTTCTATAAAAGACTGCGTTACATCCGAAGACGAAAGCTTAGAATTTGCAGTTGCCTGAGCAGCAGCAGCATTACTATTTGCAGTATTCGCAGTTGACTGAGCTGCAGCAGCATTACTATTTGCAGTATTTGCAGTTGACTGAGCTGCACCAGCATTACTATTTGCAGTATTTGCAGTTGACTGAGCTGCAGCAGCATTACTATTTGCAGTATTTGCAGTTGACTGAGCAGCAGCAGCTGCTGTATCATCTGTAGGAGTATACCCAAGAGCATTACTAATTTGAGTACCTGTGATTGTAATATCACCATTAATACTTAGAGTACTACCATTCCATGTGAGACGCTGACCATTAGAATTACCAATACTAAATTTATAGGCTGAACCACTATATCCTAAAAAGAACCCTACTCCATTATTAAATGCTGATTGTCCTCCTCTAACGTGGCCTCCTGTTCCTACACTTATACCTTGAAAAATATCTCCAGATGTATCAAAATTCTGAGCACGATTATTTGCAGTATTTGCAGTTGACTGAGCTGTAGCAGCATTACTATTAGCAGTATTTGCAGTTGACTGAGCTGTAGCAGCATTACTAGTTGCAGTATTTGCAGTTGACTGAGCTGCAGCAGCATTACTATTAGCAGTATTTGCAGTTGACTGAGCTGTAGCAGCATTACTAGTTGCAGTATTTGCAGTTGACTGAGCTGCATCTGCTGCTGTATCATCTGTAGGAGTATACCCAAGAGCACTACTAATTTGAGTACCTGTGATTGTAATATTGCCAGCAACACTTAAGCTACTACCATTCCATCTTATATGACTAGCATTTGTTCCAATATCTAGTTTTGCAGTGCCACCATCATTACCTATAAAGAATCCTGCAGTATTTTGACCAAAAGCAGTTTTACCCTGCCTAATTGCCATTCCACTTGAGTTTCCTAAATTTATAACTCCTGTTGTTATTCTTCCGCCATCAATAGTTGTACTACCACTTGACCCTATATCAGATGCTTCTAATGGAGTTTTTGATGTGCTGCCATCTGTAAGAGTACCCCCACTAAAGACCACAACTCCCGTAAAACTGGTTTGTTGAACAACATTTGTATAAGCAACAGTAATTGTTGAAGAACCCGCACTGGATTCTTGGCCATAATATCGAACTGTCCAGAAAAAGTTATCCGAGGTAGCGTCTTGTGTTCGAGGACTATTTCTCCAAACATTTGTTGTTCCAGAATCATTTATGCCAGAGCCTGTAACTACTCCTGTACTAAATGTATAGGTATTTCCGCTTGGTGCTGCTGGCGCCCCTGCTGTTGTTTTCTCATAAAATAAATATCCTTGGATTGTCCGTAAGCCATCAGATCCAGGAGATCCATTACTTCCTGCTTTTGACTTTGAGAAAGAAAAAGTTCTTTCAAAAGTTGGACCACCATTATTTATTATGATTGGAATTGTAAGAGTTCCCGCATCAACTGTAGAAGACATAGCAGTAATATCAATAAAAGCATCTACTGCAGGCGAGCTTCCTGTTGTAGTAGTGCTAAAAGTTAGTGCATTTGATGGAGACTGCACTATAGTTCCTAACGAATAGGTATTATCAGCCGGGCTTGCGGAAGAATCAAAATAATATCGTACATCTGAGTTAAATACTCTTATACCAAAGTCTGCCCCCGCAACAGACGATACCACTCCTTCTGCATTTGCTTGAAAAACATGAGACTCGTTATCTAAAACCGCACTATAGCCGCCACGAGACTGTGTTGTTACTCCAAACAGCTCGAGATTAAATACGGTACCGCTCTTAGTCACCACACCAAAAATACAGTCTTCTCCAGTATCCGGTACGAGAGATGTAGTATGAAGACTAACACCTGATGTTGTTCTTGTAAATGGAGTAGTTGTTAGCAGTTTTGTATTACTTGTAATACTAGATACTACTCTATACTCTGCTGCCGCTACCTCTGTTCCAGCGGAAGAGTTTGCAGAAATTTTTATTAATTGACCTACAACAAGCTCACTACTAAAACTGGTTGAAGTCCCATGTACAATATTTGAGCCAAAAGTTGTAGACACAGTTCCTGATGTAGTAGACAAACCCTTGTTAGCAGCTCCAAACTCTTTTAGATAAGTAAAATTAATCGTATTACCATCTATATCCTCAACCGTAGAATCTGTATGTTCTACTACTCCTTTCCAAGGATCAGAAGCTGCCGCGCTTCTATCAAAGTATAAAAATACTTCGTCAGAGGTGCTAATCGTAGAAAATACTTGTATACGCTGTGCAGATGATGCGCTTAAGAATGCAACTCGAGAAGAAAAGGGCGGTGTAAAAGTATAATTTCTTGCATTTATAGTAAACAAGCCTGTTGAGGTATTAAAAGTAAAGGGCGCATCTAACTTTCCCCCTCTTGCCACGCCAAGATTACTTCCCTCCGACGGAAGTTTACCTGCTATGGATGTTGAAGTAATTTCCCAAGGCGATTTTGCACCTAGTGTATTTACTGTGCGTATTTTAACAAGATAATCGCCCTCAGATACATTATTTACAGTAAAATTTGTAGAGCCTTTTTCTGCTATTGCAATTGTAGTATTTTCTCTTGCAGTTCCAGTACCTGTTAAATTATGAGCGATTTCGTATCTTTCGGTGAACCTATAGTTTACAGTACGAGTATTACCTGCAGAATCCACAATGCTTTCTACAGGAGGAGTCCAAGTAATAATTGTATCAAAAGAAATAGGCTGACCTTCTACTGAAGACGAAGCAGAAGGAACCATTTGGAGAGTTAAACCTGTAGGCGGTGGCACCGGTCTATTTGCTGCAGTATCTGGAACATATCCTGTTGTGTAAGTAGGAACAGCAGTATCTATTTCATCAAATTTTGTTTCTTCATACTGAGTAGCAGTTAGATCATATTTACCCCCATCATCCTCTGTAATAGAAGCAATTCTAAATTTCTTAATATTATCTGCAGTTTCATCGTCAGAAATAACTGCCCAAATATAGTCTTGGAGAGGCGCTTGAGAAAAAGCACCGTTTACAGTAATCGTAGAAGCTGCAGTGCCTGTATTTGTAATATCTTTCGTTTCAATCCTACTACTTGTAGAAAACTGAACATCAATATGGTTTCCACTATTATCAAAATAATTTATAGAAGCTGCAGATGTAGGGGGGTTGTTTACAAGATCTAAAAGATTTCCGCTAGCATCACGAGCTTCTGGTAAAAAAGCACCACGAGTATAAGTAGGCGCACTGCCTGATCCTATTGTTGCAGGAGTATCTTGTGCTAAATATACACCTCCTCCAGGGAATATTATAACTAACTTACAATCAGTTCCAACAGTGCCGCCGGGACCAAAATCAACAGTTCTATCTAATACAATGCTATTTGTACTACTGCCAAACCCTACTCGTCCGCTCGATTCTAAGCTATAGGCTTCCTTGTCTTGTACATTGATTATGTCGCCAGGACGTAAATATGAAGCATTTATTCCTGTAGTAAAGCTAACAATTTCTGTCTCTTTTGTATCTGTAGCTATGTGCCAGTCTGCTAGCCTTCTTGCCTGACTTTCTGATGTGCAGCCAAAAGCAACAATATCCTTAGGTACTACTTTTCCTTGTTTTACAATATTTCCTGTATCCTCTACAGAAAGAACAGTCTTTTTATAAAACTCATCAGGATTATTCCAAGTTACATTTACTTGATTTATTCGTGCTCGCTGTCCTGTATATGTGTAACTAAAAATGCCCTCTTCTACATTTCCTTGAGTGAACGTATAGAGAGCTTCTTTTGGAGAATCTTGAATAGGAGTAATCAATCCATCAATCCAGCCAAGCATTCCCCTAAAAGTGCTTGCCAAATCTTTCAAAACTTTATAGGATTCCTCTATCTGAGAAATATAAACATTACAGGTAAATCTAGGTTCTAGCCCTCCTTTTCCATCAGGCACTAATTCATCACAATATCTTGCAATTCTGAATAAAGCAAACTTATCTATATCAGACTCTTCTAAGAACTCGCCTAAACCATATTCTTTATTTATAAGTATATCATAAAAAATCCATGCAGGATTATTACAATATACTTCTTTAAAATTTACATTAGAAGGAGATAAAGTTTTGTCGCCTCTAAATGATCCTGTCCAAGAAACATAGCTTCCTGTGTCTACACCAGAGAGATTTCGAGTATATTTAGCAACCCCTGTATTACTTTCCTCTCTCGTAATATAGTTAGTAGGAACTTTTATTTTCTTACCGTAAATGTGGTATGCTCTTTGTGGAACATTTTGAAAATCTTCCGCAGAGTAAGATACGTATGCAAGAGCAGATGTTGGATAACTAAATTTATCTTCTATTATGCAGTCAAAAGAGTCAATGACAGCATTTCCAACAAAAGACTCATCCCCAGCGTATGCAAGCTCACTCTCAGGACTTAATCTTCTAACTTCTACAGCCCACGAGCTAAAAGGCTGAAACTGCTTTAAGTCTACCTCAAAGGTTGCTACAAAAGCAGGATTGTTTCCTTGCTTTCTAATTATACCAGTATTGCCGCCGACTATTCTTGGTCCTGTACCATAACTATAGGAAGCTATTGCTATAGCTCTATAGTTATTTTGTGCCTTTCCACCTGCAGCAGCTTTTGTCCAGTTAGGGACATTACTTAAAAAGTTACTTCCACCATAATCTTTTCCATGAATTAAAACTGCTTTTTCAGGATCAGAGGCAGTTACTTTATACTTAACAACAACTTGAAATTCTGCATATGCAGGATTATCGTCTCCTTTTACAGAAACGTGTCTTAATCCCCCAGGAAACTTAATATTTACTCGTACTCTATCTATTTCTTCTGCGCTATTTTGTGGGAGATTTAAAGAAGAGGAAGTAAGAGCTCCTGCAGCAGGACTCTGGCTGCCATTTGAGCCTTGCCCAGTAGTAACTCCAGAGACTAGCTTTAACTGTTGGCCCGATGGAATTATAAAATTTGCTGTCTGCGAGCCGCCTACTGATCTAGCCTCAGCATCGCCCTCTCTTGTTCCTCTTGAAAAATTAGCAGTTAAATTATCATAAGCTAAGTTAAGGCCAGTATTTTGTACATTATAAATATTGGGTACAACCACGGAAGAAAGACGAACGCGAGCAGAAGTTACATTTGTTTCTACAGCAGAGCTTAATGTTGCTGTATTACCATTAGTAATAGAGCTTATTTTTTGTACTTCATCAATGCTTACTGTAGCACCGGGGTTAACCGCTGTGTATATTGGAGGAAAAATTGTAGCATTTGTACTTGAATTTACAGTTTGAACTATACCTCTGTACTCTCCTCCACTCCTTCCCGCACCGGCTATTCTTATAGTATATTTTGCTGTTGAAGGAAGAATAGCATGATTTCCATTTGTTGGATTAAGCTCGTGCTTGGAAGCAAAAATACCAGAACCAGTACTTATATTACGAGTGCCTACTTTAAGCCTCTGGCTTGTTGTTGTATCACTCGGGCCTGCTCCTACTATTTGTAAATATCTGTCACCTTGCGATAAATCAATATTTAAAAATAACCCATTTGCATTTGTAACGGATGTGCCAGAAACTGTTGCAGTTCCTGATTTAGCTGTAGCTGTAGTTTTAGTTTCATCTAGCAAGGCTACGCCATTAAAAAATATACTGGCATACCCATTTACTAGACCGCCTATTTCACCCGCAGCGACTAAATCTATGAGAGCTGCGTGTTGGTTTTCATAAATTACTGCCATACATTATCTCCGTCATCTTCATCAAAATTAGAGCCAGGATCAATTGTAGCATATGAGCCACTATTATTTACATAAGAAAAACTAATTGGAGCGCCTCCCACTATTAACTCACCATATGCTACAGGAACTGGTAGTCCTTGGGTTATATTATTTGTTGGTCCATTAAAAAGGTAAGACTCTGCTGTGCCTTGATCTGTTTCAGGTCCAGGAGCGAGTAATTGAGAAATACCGGTAAGTGCTAAATTTGTTGCGACACCTACTAAGGCTGTTCCTAGTACCCCTGATGTTATAGCATAAGTAGTGCTGGCTGCTCCTGTGGCTGAAGTTGCTGTCGTTGAAATTAAATTAAGGCCGCCGGGTACAATAAAAGCAACGGCAATGATAGCTATAGCTGCAAGTATTTTTGCTCCACCTGATTTTGAGCCAGAAGGAACTTCTGTTATGATAATATCTTCATCTTTTAAAGACAGCAACAGTTCATTTTCTGACTCTAAAAATTCTGATCCACGCTGTATTTCGTATCCAACATTTGCATCGCCTGCATCAACCAAATGCTGACGAAATCCAGAAGTTTGACATTCTATTAATTTAAATATATCACGAATGTTGTCGCAATCAGTATGCCAAACATCTCCGAACTTTGATATACTTCCATTTAAATAAACTGTTTGCATCTTACTATCCTATGAATATGTTTTCCCCACCCTGAATGGAGAGACTCCTTACAAGAGAGCCGATCAATTGCATGATGAATAAAATTATCTTCTCCTACATATACTCCGCAGTGGTTTGGAACATGAGAAAATACTTTAAAAATAATTCCATCGCCTATCTTAGGCGTATCTACCTCTTCGAACCCAAAAGCATCAAAAAGATCATCAAAATAATTTAACCCTTCATCCCACCAATTATCTTGAAATACAGTTTTTGGAAGAATAAGATTAAAGTTTTCTTTGTAGTAATCTCTAACTAAAGAGTAACAATCTTGTGAGCCAAACTCATAGTCTCTTCCTAATAAAGGATTATTTATTTTTGGGGGAGTGAATGTATACTTTTCCTCATCTCTTAAAGAGTATATAGTATAAGGTATTTGTAAAAAACAGCTAGCTTTTTTATCGCCTGAACTCGGTTCACAAGAAGAATCAACATGGCTATGTATTATTGAGTGTATTGTACCTACTAGACTCGCCTCGATATACTCTTTCGGATCAATTACGAAATCTTCTTCAGGGTCATCTGCTATATTAGTACAAAACTTCCATACTAACTTTCCTTTTTTATTTATTAAAAGACCACAGCCTTCCTCTGGATAAACGCTGAGTAAGTCTTTTACTATTTCACTATCGTCGCTGTCGAACACCGGGAAATCCTCCAAAGGGAAGTGCAACATTAGAATTTGTTTCTACGGCTATACCTGCTGTTATAGAACTATGTTCTTTTGCATGAAATCGTAAAGAGCAAGACTTAATTTTTTTACCACAAATATCACCTTCTGTCCAATAAACACCCTCTTGTACAGTATCATGGCTTCCACCAACCTGAGTAAACTTTGCTACTTGCCAAAGCTTTCCAGATTTAAGAACATAACTATTACATCTAGAGTCTGTATATCCATAATATGTTGTAGATGCTGAGTAATTCCGAAATACTCGCACACGCCTCCAAAGAGCAGGAGCTGTATCCGAAGGAGTAGCAGTTGTTGCTGCTAAAGCCTGCCAATACGCTACAACAGTTTGAGCCGACTGTCCATTTTTATTTAATTGTGTTTTTGACTCACTTGTACGATAATAATTACCTTTCGTTGCGTTAGTGGCTCCAGCAGTAAATACAGTAAAACTAATCGAAGAAGAAACTATGTATTCATCAAATTTATTCATAAAAACATTTGATGTATCAGTTGCTATGATAGTTTCATCCCAGTTACACCCACCTATTTTATTTACTTCTGATACAGATGCAGCAGCTCCTTTATACTTAAAAGGACAAGCTCCTCCAACAATTACTCTTCTGGGAAGTGTTATTCCTGCTAAGTCAAATGGTGCTGCTAACTCAAAAGTTATGCTCGCCACTGTTTTACTTTGTACTCTATCAATAATATATACTATTTTTGGAAACTCGACTGGAGGATTACCCGAACCAGAATCTCCTGTTCCTCCAACTAAATACTTTTCTAAAGTTGTTCTTCTAGTAAGTCTTTTTCCTATTAAATCTTGATGAGATAGGCCTCCAATTGCATCCGTAAATACTGTGCCCAAGTTACCAACGGATAAAGTAGGACGAGAATATGAACCATCAGAACTTATATCAAATCCTTCAGCCTGCATGGGTATTGCAGTGTAGGTAACAATATTTCCTGAAGAGTCTCGAAACTCTATATCCGTTAAATCTTCATCCACTCCTGCATAAAATCTCGCAAAAGAGCCAGCAGAATACTCTAGCTCATAAAGAAACACATAGCCAGAAGAAATTGTCTGTTTTTGTACATCTTTTACTAAATCACTCATGCTTCATAAATCCGTCTAAAAGTTGCTGTACAGGTATAAAAATCATCATACTCATAAGTCTGACTATAAGTATCACAGACAACTTTTATAGTTTTTTCAGAGCTACCGCCAACATTGCTATCTGGAATCGTAAAGTTAAAGGATGTAACTCCTGCTTTATTATCCAAAAATGCAATGATATCATCTATCTCTTCTTTTGTTCTATTTCTAAAAGTCAGTCTATAGTCTTCGGCAAGGTTATTTATCCCGTTCACAGCTCTCTGCTCATAGCCATCGCCAAAAGAAATTCTATGAATACGAGGTTTAGAGGATTTTGTAAATCCTTTATCTGGTATTCGTCGAGTGTTTGTTAAGTCTGTAAATCCAAGTGCCATTATGCTGCTCCATAGGGGCTAAGAATACCTCCAGGACGTTTTTGTCTCTGTAGTTCCTCTTGTACAGCCATTGAAATAACTTTACCTAATCTAGCCCCCTGCCCCGGCTGAGCTGAGGCATCACTTTGAGCATTTCCTTGATTATCAATATTTACTGTGATGCCAATATTATTGCTCATTGCTCCTCCACGCATTTCTACAGGAATCTTATTTCCATTCGGTAAAGGCACAACGGCTTCATTACCATGTAACATTGCGGGGTATCCTGCCTGTGGGCCTCTTGCAATTCCTCCAGTAGAGTATCTATCTCTCATTCCTCCATACCTATAAGAAGCTATGCCTCCATATCTAAAAGGTAAGAAAGATAAAATAGAGGAAAGAAAGCCACCACCCCCTCCAATACCCCCAAGCAATCCTTCGAATAAAGCGCTAAAGCCAGAAGCTCCGCTCAGAAAAGTTTTTCCAAGCTGTGCTAAAAAGCCTCCCTCTCTTTTCTGTGCGTTAAAGATGCCTGCAAAATCATTTAAGAACGGACCAAACATTCCTTTAACTCTTCCAGGCGTTTTTGTAACAACTTCACTGCCATCCTCGGCTTGAGATGTTACACTTATGTTTCCTTTTGTTCCAAACAATGTTGCAAAAAGACCGCGTTTTTGTGGAGTAGCAGATGTACCACTTGCCAAGGCTCCTTGAGCACCTCCTGGGCTAGCATTGCTAGTGGGCGTACTTGTATAAGTTCCACCGCTTGACTCTATAATTGCTTTCTTAAAAAACTCTGAACCCGTTAAAGAGGCATCTACTATTGCTTTATATTGAATTTGTGCACCCGCTTCTATACCTTCTACGACTTTCTCTTTCATCAGCTCTTCTGGCGATTTAATACCAAATAATCCAGACATTATTTTAGTTGTAAACTGTTTTGCAAGAGTATCCGCAATAGCATTTCCTATGCCCTGAGCAATTCCTAAAATAGCATCTTTTATGCTATTCTCCTGCCCTTTAATTATAGCAGCTATCTTTGATTGTAAACCAGTTTCAAGTGCTTGAGCAGCACTATCCTGAATCTGCTTCATTTCATCTTTCTGACGTCTTAATAGCTCTAACTGAGTTTCAGATCTTTGAATAGCTATATTTTGTCTTTCGAGTTCTCTTTCTTTTTCTCCATTTATTCTTTGTGTAATGTCCAAGCGTTCTTGTTCTGAGTTGTTACCTTCTTTCACTAGTGAAAGCTCTTGGTCTAGTTTAGCCGGTGTCGCGTCTATAATATTCTGCTGGGCTTGCCGGGCAAGAAGTATGTTCTTTTGTTCTTTAAGAATCGCAGCCGATAGTTTAATTTCTTGCTGAACTAATCTTGTTTTTCCAATGCTTAATTGTTTTTCAGCATTATCAATTGCAGACGTTAGTCGCAATTCTTGTTGTTTTTGCTCATTTATTCTTGTTAGTAAACTTATTTGATCTTCTATTAATTTTTTTCTTTCTACTTCTTTTTCTAGAAGTTTTCCTGTCTCTTTATCTATCACGTCTATTAAGCTAGCTTCTAATTTTAATCCTCTAATTGCTGAATCAAATTCGTTCTCAGGCAAAAACTTTGAAAATATCTTTGAAACTGCTTGTATGTTTTTTGTTTGCTCAACAGTAAAAGAGTTAATTGCATTATTTAAGAGTAAGAACCTTTCTCTTGCTATGTCTAATCCTTCAGGATTTTTACCTGTTTTATCTAACTCTTCTAAGGCTGCTCTATACTGCTCAACGGCCGGTGTGGATTTTAAATACTCATTAGTGGTATTATTTAAAAAGTCTAATTGTGCTTTTAACTGAGTAGCCAGCTCTTTTGCAATGGGACTAGACTTTTCATTTTGTATAACAAAGTCAAAGTAAGTCTTATTATACTTACTTAAAATGGCTTCGCGCTCTGCTTCTTCTTTGGCTAAATCTCTCTGCGCCTTAATATTATCCTTATCAACCTTTAGTTTATTTTTAGAGTAGTTTATATTAAAATTTAAAAGTTCGAGGCGCCGTTTCTCGCGTGCAGTTAAATTTGCAATCTGATTAGTGTACTCCGCAAGACTACCGCCCGCATCTTTAAACATATTCGCATCTACGGTGCTCTCTAGAGACTCTACAGGAATATTAGCAACTCTAGCTCCAAAAGCAGTTATAGCTTGTAAGCCTCTTTCAAGAGATGAATTTATTGCTTCTTGTCGCTCTGCAAAGGCTTCATTTTCTTTATTTATATTTTCAAGAGTTCTTAATAGTTCGTCAGCTTTTAGACTTGTTTTTGTAACTTCTTCTTTTGTTCGAAAAAATGAAAAAGCTAAACTTCCAACAAGAGCGACGGTGGATGCAATCGAAAGAAAAGAAAATAGACCAGCAATTGCAGCACCCGCCACTCTTGCGCCTACAGCAACTTTTGTAAATGCTTTTGAAGCGGTTACACCTAGACTTACAAAACGTACTTTAGTTTTATTTATGCCCGCAGCTGTGTCGGCTGCCATTTTACCAGCAACTCTTTTATTATTTACTTCCATTTCAGTGAGAACTGAAAGTAATTCTTTTTTCCTTTTCTTATTTAATTTTGAATAGAGTCCACCTTGTTTATTTAAGCTTCTTTTTAAATTTCTTATTTGATTATTTTCTAACTGCCCTGAGTCTCGTAGCGTAGTAATAAGGCTATTTTTTCTCAGTTTTGTTTCGCTTGCTATCTGAGATGCAACCGCTTTTCCTCTCTGAGAGATTGCTTTTTTTGCTTCTTTGGGGTCTAATGACTTCCTTTGTTGTACAGCAAACTCCTCTTGTTTTTGAGTCAAGGAATCATACATTTCCTCTGCCCTAAGAGTTACACTATCAAGTTTATCCCCAAGATTATCTAGCTGCGGGAGAGCTGCTTTTGCTATTTGAGCAGTAAATGGAGCAAAGGCGAGTGCTATGAGTGCAGGAAATTGCGTAAGAGTAGTAGCGATTGGTCCAGCAAGCTCGACTGCCAGTCCTCTAACTTGATTTATTAAGTCATCAAAGGCTTTTCCAAGTTTAGCAAACTCATTAGATGCAATAAGCCCAGAATCTGCAATATTTCCAAACTTCTCATCAACCTGGGCAAGAACATCTCGAGTAACGGCTTGACTTCGCTCAAAAGCTGATAAGTCGTTCGCATTTTTTCCTAGTGCTATTGCATAGTCATTTGTCGCTTTTTCTAGTCGTAAAATAATACCTAACTCATCCAGCAGTTCAGGCTCTGCTTTTGTTACACCACGGATTAAACGATTGAAGGAGTCTGTAAGATCTCTTCCAAGAGTAATAGAAGTTATTCTTGCTGCAGCACCTAGTTCAACAAGTTGTTGTGCACTTAAACCTGCTGCAGTACCAATTGCAGCAGCTTGAGATGCATCTCTAAAGTTAATTTGAGCATCAGTAGCTGCAACAATATTATCAGTCAAAGACTTCATGGAGGTGCCAACAGTTGCAGCATAAGCAACTTGACCTTGCTGGAGCTGCCTCAGCGCGCCCGCCTCTTTTAGAAAGCCAAAAGCAGCAGTAACAGCAAAGATTTGTGCGGCAAGAGTTGCATAGGCAGGAACAAGACCTCCCGATATGCCGGAAGATAAGTTTGCAAAGTTTTTACCAGCAGAGCTTGCTGTTTGAGCCATTCCTCGTTGTGCGCGGCCTACACCTTTTGAGCCCTTCTCAGTATCAACCATAGCTTTCTTTAGCTTATTGGCGTTTACTGCAAGTCTCTCTGTTGTGCCTTTATCATCAACAATGACTTCAATAAATACTGTATTTTTTGCCATTAATTTACTCTAGTGCCTGACTTTGCTCGTCTTTCGGCTTCTTTTTGCTTTCTTGACAGCTCTTCTGCTCTATGATTCACAACCATGTTTTCATACATCTTTGCAAAATAAATCACTGTTTTTTTATTCTCTACTTCATACAAATCTAAGATGAAGTTTATCGGGCTCCAGTCTTTGCCTAAATACATTCCTGAAGATCCTTCCCAGCGATCTGATAATAAATCAAGCACAAAAAATGCCACTTGAACATCCTCTGGGAACGAAGAAGCCTCAAGTGGCATTTTAGTTGGATCTGGTTCTTGTCCGAGTTGTTCGCAAAGTTTTAGATACTTTGAAACATCAAGATTCTGAGTTGACTCTTTTACATATCGTTCAAGTAGCTTTTGAGTTGCTGCTACTTGTTTCCAGTAAAATTTTCTAAGTCACCTACTGTTTCTGTTACCCACGTATCAAAAGAGGTTGCATTCTTCATAAGAAGTTCTGCATTCTCTAAAGTAAAAGGCAACTCTGAATCCGGGTCCAGCTCTCCTATATCTACCAAAAGAAGCTCTTCTAGGTAACGATATTTAAGTCCGCTCCAACCCTTTATCACTGCTTTAGTATACTCTACAAGAAACTTATCATCATCAAGCTCTTCTTCTGCTTGATGAGTCTTTTTATTCCATTTTGTAGTAATACACTTCTTTCGTAGCTTAATTAGCTCCTCTCGTGCTAGGTAGCAGAGATCTACAGACATTCCCGTGTAGCCAGGAAAATCAATAGTAACAGTTTTACTTGGAGTCATTAAACTCGCTAAAGAAACAGGTGCATCGCTCATATAAAATCCTTTTAAAAATAATAGCTTTTTTGAAGGTTATATTATAAGAAAAAAGAGGGGAAATGTCAAGAATTATTTTTTACATGTAGGAAGAAAAAAGGGGCCGAAGCCCCTTTTTATTAGTCAGGAGTTACTCCTGTGTATTTTAGTGTCATTTCATTTGTGCTTGCAATTGTGGATGGCAACGCTTGAAAGGTTGTTTCTAGTGAAATAACATCTTCAATAGAGTGACTTGGAATCTCAAAGTGTGCTGTTGGGAAAGTCATATTTAAGGAAGGTGCTGATGCACCCCCAATCTTAAACTCTGTAGCAAAAGAGTTTACAACTTTACTTCTAGCAGCCGTTGAGGTTAAATCATTAAAGAAGTCTGTTGATGTTCCTGTATTACTATTAGAATCCAATCCAAGATAACAACTAAAATTACCACTAATAGATCTAGCCCCAGTAACATGCCCCAAAGGCAAGTTTACAGATCCAATTGTCTCAGGAGTAAGAAACGTCATATTATTTGATACGGTTACTGATCCTCCAATTAAAGTAAGAGTATATACACCACTTCCAGAACCCGGGAAAGTTGTAGTATCTCCTGCAGTAATTGTTAGTTGAGTAAGTCTGTTACGAATATAATTATTCGTAGAATTAATCGCTTCAAAAACAGTTCGAGTAGGCTTAGCGTCTTCTGTTAGAGTTTTTGCAAAACCTGACCAATTAAGGGTTGCAATTCCATCAATATCAAAATCAATGGTTACTTCATTTACAACTGCGTCTGCCATTTTATACACTACGCCATTAGTACCCCCGTCATCAAGAGAGAAAAATATATCTGCTGTGCCCAGAACGGACTTATTAGAGCTAGTAAATGCAATATCTAAGTCTGTAGCATCTGAAGTAAATCCCGTTAAAGCAAATGCTTGGCTTGCTGAAGGTGCAGTATAAGTTGCATCTCCAACCATCAAACCCCAAAGTACTTCTTCTACAGCATGATGCGCCTGAGTACCATTCTTCTCGGCATTTCCTGCAGTATTTGTTCCTGCAGATTTAAAAGGACGAGCATAGGTACTAAAAGACCACTCTACTGGAGCTAGAGAGTCATTAAATACACGACGTCCGCGCTTACTGACACCGCTTGAGTCTTCCATTTCTGCAAGAACTACTTCGGTAGAATTATTTGCTTGTGAAAAACTGAATCCATCTAGTAGAGGAATTTCCCATACTGATGACCCAATCTTAACGTACATCTTAGTATCTCTACTAAAATATAAAGTATCAACTGCCATAGTTTATCTCCTATGTATCTTGAAAAGACTTGGACGTGAACGTTTGTTCTTGCCAGTATTTTCTAGTATCGAACCTCTATTAGTATTTCTCCAACACCAAGGGGTTCCAGTACTCCTTCATCAGTATCAATACTGACGACTGTTATTTGTTGAGTAGTAAAAGCATTGTTTAGTTTATCCACATACTCTAATCGTGAGTTTTCTTCAATAACTGTTTCTACGTCTTCCATTAACCTGTTTAAAGCATCTTGGGCGTCTTCTTCATTTACATAACAACGAAGCGTTATTACTAAAAATCTATCTTTATACCCACTTGCTTGATACTGTCTGGTTTCGCTTCCAGCATTTAAATGCACTGCAGGAAACTCATCAACTTCATCCCAGAACTTCAAAAACGGAAACACTTGATTATTTAAATCTACTAAGTATGCTCCCGCTCCGTTTATATCTTTTAACTTTGCTGTTAGAGCCTCTACTATATTAGAGCGTCGCGAAGTATATGTTCTTTCTGTGCTGCTCACTAAAGTCTCCTAGTATATAAACGAGTTGTCACCAATTGTGCCGCTATCTCTCTTATAGATTTATCTATAAGAGATCTTGGGTCTCTTTCAGCACTACTAAATCTAGTACCGCTAGAACTTTCAAAAACTTGATAAGGATTTTTTTCGTAAGTATACCCTATACTTGCGTATCCTTGTCGAGTAGTAGATACATCTGTAACTCTTACGCTTCCAGCAAAGTTTCCTGTTCTGTTTTCAAGTCTTGGAAACTTCATATTTTTAATAACAGTTTCTGGCAGCTTTTGATTAAGTAAAGCAAATAAAGTTATACTTGATTGCTTTCTATTTTCATTATCAGTAAATTTAACTACACCGGCTTTTATATTATCACTAAAGCCTTTTGCTTTAGATGCTTTACTTTTACGAGTTTTTGTAGCCTTAGACTTTTTATTTTCAATTTTTTGTTTTTTAATACTGTTTTTTATTTTTCGACCTTTTATATCTGCAAAACTATTCAGTATCTCAGCTTCTCTTCGCTCTCTACTACTCATAGAGCCTTTCAAGTTTGGTACGTCTAATTTCTCTACTATTGCTTGCAGACTTTTATTTATATCACCAGCCGCTTTTCTTTCTTCCTCTCTACCCCTCTTTTTATTAAGATAGTCACTTTCTAGTGATATATCAATATAGTCTTTTCGTTTTCCTGGCTTTTTCATAACAGAAAAGCCTATATCATGTGATAGCTCTCTTATAAAAGGAACTACAGAAGGATCTGCCTTAGATGAAAACATAAATAAAGCATTTTGAACTGCTGCTTTTCGTTGAGAAGAAACCGCCGAACCTTCAGAGTGCCCAATGTTTATAAAAGCTGCTGGATCAATTTCTTCTAACTTATTCTTTCGTGAATTGTTTAGTATTTTTATTTGCTTGTTTAAATTCTGTACTAATCTTTTTTGGGCTCGTTGCTTTATTCTTCTAAAATACTGAAAAACTTTTCTTGTACCTTTCCCATCTTTTACACCAATCATTACTGTAAGTTTTTTAGATGTAGCTTTAAAATTTGAGGTATAATACACCCGTCTATTACCTTCAAAGTTAGAAGGATGAAGAACTTTTTTGAAATAATCAAATATTAAGTCAACTTCATCTTCAATAATTTTTTCTATGCTGTTCGGAAGTTTCTTAAATCCTCCTCGTAATAGCATCTCTTGTTTAATTTCTTTTGTTAGAGTTCCTTTCTCTATAGTGAGATAATGAGCTTTTGTATCAGAAACTAAACGTCTGTATGCTTCTGAGTTTTTACCCAGCTCTGCATCGAGTCTTTCTAGTAATTGTTTTAAATCTTTTTGAGCCATTAGAAGTTTTTATATAAATCAAGAACTCTTTTTATATGATCGGGAAAACTTACAGCATCAGGCAAAGATGTAGTGCCTTGATTTTGTATAGTTGCTCCCCCCAGAGTTCTTCTTTCTTTATGCTCGCGTTTAAAATAGTATGTTACTAAGTCATTTACAGCTAATCTTAAATCTGTAGGAGTACTTGAGTACCCTGCAGTATACGTTATCTTCACTGCAGCGACACCCCTTGGCCAGTTTTTATAACCAGATCCTGCCACATATAGTACACTGTCCGTCTTTTTATCTAAGTAATACTCTGTGGTCGGCACGGTCGTATAACTAGCTGTGACAGAATCTCGTTTTTCAACAGAAACAATAGCATTGACTGGACTTTCTGTAAGTTGTACAAGATAAGTGCTCCAGTCAATGTTGAATTCCTCTACTTTATTTGTCGAGAAAAAATCTATTATAGAATTACCGCAGTAAGTTTTTACTAATTGACTTATAGCTGGAATTATAGATTGAAGACGCAGGTCATCTTTAGGGTTAGATAAACCTTCTGCCTCTTTATACTGCGCTAATGTAATTAAATCTGCCATAAGTAAATTAGTAAAAACTGGGGGAGGTAGGCCTCCCCCGAGTCTCTAGGAT
>CAACVD010000323.1_pt1 | contig 23108 bp, 21 predicted proteins | sample 2381771 | NCBI WGS metagenome assembly CAACVD01 (sample SAMEA5211965, study PRJEB30684) | marine metagenome | biome: Marine; feature: Epipelagic; material: Water | collected 2015-10-15 | depth 15 m
GAAATATCAACTATTTCTTTCCCTTCATAAGTCCAATTCATTAAAACATATCTAAGTTAACCATTATTGTTGTATCCGTAAATTGGGATACAGGAAGAGGTCTAGCCAATTTTGCAACTGCTAGTAAATCATAACTATCATTATACATTCCTACAGTAGTAATGTAAGGAGTAAAATTTGAACCCGTAGCAAAGTTATAATATAAATTATTATTTACACTACTTCCTGATATTAAACTAGGATTTAAAGAATAACCAAATTCATTTTCAGTTATTCTGGCAGCATATTGGGCTTCATTAAGTGTTAAGGTACTCTCAAAAGAACAAGTGACATTGGACCCCGTCATAAAAGCATCAAATCCTGGTGCTTCCCCATATAAATCTGTTCCATAAACAGCTATACCATATAGAGAATCATATGCATCTTCACTTTCAACAGTAACAATGGCTAATCCATGTTCATATATTATATTACCCAACTGATTTCCACCCTGATCAAATAAATTTCCTTCTCCATCATCTGTCATTACAGTAGAATCCTCTTCATATCTAAAAGTACCAGGTTTAATATATTCTCCAAATAACTTTGAAGGAATAGAAATTACTCCTATTCTAGCGTTAGATTGAGTAGGAAATTCTCTTCTAGGTACTAGATCAGAAGATAGATAATTATAATAATTAGTAGTATCTGCAGGACCTGTAATAGTACCATCAGGGTTAAAAGATGCCGTATTAACAGAGCTTCCTGAGGAATCTAATAAAAAATTGCTGTAGTATAATTGTTTAATTGAGTCATATACTAATCTTTCAGGAATAGTAGATATCTGCCCTGTAACAGGTTCGGAAAAAATATTATTTGTAGGACTTGAGTTTTTACCAATAAATCTATCTATCCCTATGTTTGATCCTGTTAACTGGGAAACCCCTATAAAAGTAAAACTTTTATTGGTTTTAAAAGATGTTACTACTACATCCTTAGCATTAAATCCCTTGTAAACACCCATTCACCTTAGAAGTCTAATTTGACTCTAATTAAAGCTTCTTTTGTGAAATCTTTCAAGAGTGGTCTAGATAATTTAGCAGTAGCTAATAATTCGTTCGCATCATTATACATCCCTACAGTAGTGATATATACTTGGGGTTGGTTAACAAAATTAGAATAAATTACTTCACCTGTTGAACCTGATATAAATGATGGGTTTTCTGAATAGTTAAATTCATTATTTCTTAGTCTTACGAATACAAAATCAGATGTAAGAGTTTCTTGAGAATTAAGTTCAAAATTTTGACCTAATTTAATAGAATTAATTAAAGTTTCTTCATTTAATCCATCAGAATTATTAGATCGTGATGCTTCAACATGGATAGATTGAGAAATAGCATATGGGTTTAGTAGAATCGTTCCTATATCAGGTAAGAATAAACCATATGATCCACTTCCTTCTACAAACCCATCTGTTCCTACAGCACTACCATTAGAACCTGATACTACTTGGAATACTCGAGTTGAACCTAAGAATGTGTTAACTGTAATATCTCTAGAATCATTAGTGAGATGAATTTTCTTAAATCCCCCAGAGCCAGAAAGGGCTAAGTTAAATGTTTCAGGAAATAAAGATTCTTTATATCTTGCTCTTTCTATAGAAAGTGCGTAAAAATTTGTACCTGATAAGGTATTAGCCCCACTACCAAATGTAAAGCTAGCTTCTTCATCTTCTAATATTAAACTTCTATACTGACCAAAATTAGTTAAAGTGGGTGTTTTACCTATTACACCAGGATTATAATAACCAGATCCACTTCCTTTATCATCACAATAGGCTACATCAAATTGTACTTCAGATAGGGATGCGGATAAGGCTGGGTCATATTGAAATACACTTATATAAAAGTCTCCGGAAGATCCATTAACCTGAATTGATGAAGTAAAAAATGCTGTTAAAGAGGGATTACCTGTTGACCATGCAGTCCCAGTAATAGAATCTGAACTTATAACAAGGTCTTGGGTGTCAAATCTTTTAAAACTCATTTGTTAAAATTTATGCTGTTTTAGTAATAGTTAATGGAATTGTTAATCTTGCACCAGAATCAAGACCAATAAAGGTTAATGTTGTTCTGAGTTGAGAACCTATAACGGCAGTATCTCCAAATAAAGTATTTAAAGTAGTAGCTCTTAGATTAATTTGAGTTCCAGTTACAGTTCTAGATACATTTGTACCTAATGTTTGGTTAACTGTTTGGAGGTTTTGATTTTCAGTAGCAGCTGTACTTATTCCTACTCCAGTAAATGACCCTAACAATCTAACATCTGCAATTGTGCAAGTATACCCGGATGTTTCATTTGTGGTTTGAGCTCCAAGATAATTAAGAGTTTGAGGGGTTATAGCAATAGAAGCACCTTGTTTTAAAGTAATAGCAGAGTATCCAAGGTCTAGTACAGGTAATTTAGCTGTACCTCTAGGGAGGGTAGCTAACTTATATTTCATTATTTGAGTGTCATTAGGAAATGCTTCTAATAAAGGCATGTTTTCAATAGCTTCTCCATAGAAACTTGAACCTGAAGGGTGAGTTGGATTATAGAGTGTATAATCAATTTCATCATCGGATACTGCAAATTGAGTAATTCTAAACGAACCATCATTTTTTGCTAATAGTTCACGACCTTTTTTAGTTAGAATAGCATCAACCGTTACTAACTGATTATTTAAATATCCCATTGTTTAAAAAATTAATTTATTTATAAATATACTAAATTGTTCCTTCCTCTGATAATTTTGATAAAATATTTCCTATATTTTCTTCTAATTCTTCATTTATAGAAATATTTTTTATAACTCCTTTAGTAGTTCCAAATCCTGATCTAGGGGGATCTAAATCTATAAGTACAGAGGTGCCATCGGGGTTATATCTTCTTATTAAAAATTGTGATAAATTAATACCATTTACAACAGGGGGTTGGACGTTAACTAATATATTACCAGTTTCTGTTCCTGTATTAATAATACTAACATCATTAACAATATGTACTTTATCTTCAGTACCTAAAAATCTAAATTCATCTCCAACTTTTACTGTAAAAGGCTCATTAATGGGCTTAAATGTAGAAGAAGGATATTGTATTTGTTTAGAAGTATTATAATATTGAGCTAATTCCCGTGAAGATGTTAATTGGGTGCTATTAGGGTAAAGACTTCCTGTTCTCCAAAATGATCCTGAAATTTCTACTTCTGGAAGGAATTCAGGTTCACCATAAAAATTACAATTTGAAAAATCAACATCTCCTAAAGTGGATAAGTCAAATCTAACTCTTACTTCATCATTAACACCTGGACTAAAATATGGGGTAAGAAGATCGGGTTCGGATGGTGTTAACCCTGCTGCAACACTTCCATCATTAAAAACACGAGAAGTACCAGCAGTGTAAGATCTTTGATCAAAAAATACATTAGGTAAACCCACTCTTACCCATTCTATTTTTACACTTCCATCAGCAGTAGATGAATTTAAAATATTTCCCTGAAATCTAAATCTCATACGAGTTTCATTTCCAAATACATTTCCAGTACTATTTTTCCAAGTAGAAGTAGTAGGAGTATATAATCCTGCGGGATCATATCCTTCATTAGAGGCACTTATAACAAATGTTGTAGCAAATGTAGTAGAACTATAAGTTTTAGTAGAAAATTCACCTCCCTGAAAGCTAAAGTTAGTACTAACATCTGGATTGGTAAAGCTAATAGATTCTGAGAAAAATGAGGTGAAATCATTATCGAATATAGAAGCTACTTGGGTAGTTAAAATAGGATCTATTCTTCTAGCACCTCTCAACACAGTAGTATCTGTATTAAATGTGTCTAAATTAATTCCAGCAGCTGCATTTGTTAATGAAGGATCATCAGTTTGTAGAGTATTTTCTAAAGCTATATCAACTTGGTTTTTGGATTCAAATGTACCTTCTACATCAAAGAATGAAGGAGAATTTAAAAGTGGTTTAAGAGGTTGACCTTCTCCATCAATAATATATTTAAGTTTAACTTGAGTAGCATTCTCAATCTCTGGTGAGGTAGGGGCTAATAATTGAAAATAACCAAATGAGGGTTTTGTTTGTTCAATTACAGGTTCTTTACCATAAGAAATATCACCCCCCCATAATGTACCATCACTTAAAATTAATTGGTTAGGAGGTGTGTATTTATTTAATACCGCAGACGATAATTTAACTCCCTCATATCGGGGTAAGGTTCTGGTTTTAGAAGTATAATTAGAATCAGGAGTTAATGCAGGGTCTAAATCTTGATCATTATTTATTATAGTATTAATATTAGTAGGATTTAATAATCCAGTAGAATAATCAACATCAGTATATAATGTACCAGGTCTAATTTCTATGGCATTATTTAATAAGGGTTGACAATCAAATGCGTGGATAAAATCCGTATTATCTCCCAGATAAGCGGGTTCTACTGCCGTAATAGTAGAAACGGGATCAGCATCTGTAACATCAATTTGGTTAATAGCAAAGGTTGATGATGAAATATTTAAAGATCCAGTTCCTATTTTCAAAAGCCCATTATCTACCATTTCTATAGAACATTCAAGTCTAACTTGATCATTATTTACTAGGGCTTGAGAAGAAAGTAATTGACTTTGTAAAGTATAATTAAATTGTTGAGTAGAAGTACTCCCAGCTGATTGACCAACTGAAAAACCATTTTGTTTTAAAATATCCCCTTGTGTAACATTAATTAATCTTGCTCTAAAATTATAACTTACACCATTAGTGTTATCATCATTTTCAAAGGTATAAGATCCAGAAATAGATCCTGTAATGGTTAAAATTCGATTATTGGTAAGAGGAGAAGTATAAACCCCTGAAGAGATATCAAATAAATTACTAGGGTCAGTTTCAGTGTCATAACTATTTATAGGAACAGTATAAATAAAATGCTCAAATCCAGAACCTACATCTTCACTTTCTCTAATATTAGATAATGAGGAAGTTTTATTAGCTGAAGCTGAATAATTTATAAAATTAGAAGTAAAGTTAGCGGGATCATAATTAAATAGTGGAGAAACTACATTGAAAGATGTATAATTACTCCCTCCTCCATTAAAAGCTACGTTTATGTTTTTATTACTACCATCAAAGTTTAAAGTTATATTAGTAACATCAGGTAAAATTAAAGATAAATCTGTACCTGCTTTAGTAGTATTTGAAATTTTTATTCTTTCAAACCTATTAACACCTAGCCCTTTATAGAGAAAGATTTCACCCGTTCTGGGTGCTGTGTTTGGATGGTTAAACCTTGCTACTGAACTACTTCTAGGTTCATATATAAATCTATCATATTGATGATTTAATTCACCTACCTGAATACTAACATTTTTGAAAGGGTCACAACCAGGATTTAAAGATTGGGTTGTAACTATAATATGGGAACCACTAAATTCTCCATTATAAAATTCATCTTGTGTTGAGAATGTTTTAACGGCACTACCAGATAAAGTAAAAAATGTTTCTGTAAATGATTGGGAAATAGTATATCCAAATTTTTCAGTAGGCCCACTTCCTGATACACCATAAGGGGTAAAATCAATATTATTAAATTTTTCAAATGACCCCCCGGTTCCACCAGTAGTTTTTTCTATACTTGAATCTGAGGTAAATCCTTTGGGTTGTGATTTAACTGATCCTGTTAAAGTAATATCTCTAAATGTAAGAGGAGTATTAAATCCCCCTTCAGAAGTTTTAGCTATATCAGAATCAGGATTTACTTGGGGTGGTCTTACTCTATTTCTTTCAAGTAGGTGTTGTTTAACTACTATACCTGTAGAAACGGATGTTCTGGCAGGCACATAATCTTTAATTATTTTAAATAATGAATTATCAATATATTTTATAAGCCTATAATAATCATTAGGATTAGCTTTAGTATATTTTTCAAAATATTTTAAAGCAATGTTTCTTAGTCCTGTGTAATAATCTAATGATGAAGAAAGATATCGGGGGTCAGCCAGTTGATTAGTAATTTCTTCATTAAACCCTAATTCGGCTATAATATCGTCATTTATTTCATTTTGTGGAGAAAACGCAACTTCTAATAAATTTATATCTTCGGTGTAAGATTGTGAAGCCTCATAATTTTGTTGGATACTTCTATATGGGGATAAAACATTACCATAAGCATCATTATTAACAATTTTAATTTTATCATCAACCCTATTTCTAATACCCATTACAGGTTGATTAAGGAATTGAATTTCTCGATTTGAATTTATAGAAGAAGAAATTAAATTATAAGATGAATTACTAATAAACGATGAAGTTAGGGGAAATGAACCTGTAACTTTAGGATGTATAGAAGTTAACGTGGTTAAATCACCTTGTGAGCCCGATGTTAAAGATAAATCTTCTCCCTCTCTTGATCTAAATATCAAATGTTCTACAGGTGATAGGGAACCGGTTAAATAACCCGTTTCAAATGATAGGGGATTCATTACATGATTATCCCATACATTTTCATCTATAGTACTTTGGTTATTAAAACATAAAGTCCAATATCTTATTTCTTGTAAAGACCCACTAAAATTAGGGTAGGTTACTGAATTGAAAGTTCTTCCTAAACTAAAACTACTAGTGGTAGAGTTAACCCATGACCCTGATATTTCGTTATATTTAATACTTCCTGTAAATCCTATTTTAGTACCATCATCTCCATTATAAATTTTATTAGCAGAAGCTATTTGATATCTAGCCTGATTAGTACCAGTAAGCCCTAGCTCCTGCATTTGAACTCTTACATTCCACCAATCTTGATTATAAAATGGTAGTGAAATAGATGCTGAAGTTGGGGGTGAGCCACTAATAGCTAATGTTAAATCTGCATATTGATAATTAGGATCTAATATAGAACCACTATATGAACCACTAGCAGATCCTGAGCCATTATATTCTAAGTATACTAAAACTTTAGTATCACCTGTATTATCTTTTAATCCCCATAAAGGTTGAAGAGAAATGGATTGTGATGGGGTAATGGCCGGATTTATGTCTGATTTAAATCTAAATTCAACTGTAGAAGGAACACTTCCAGTTAAATTAGAAACTGCAGCGGAAGCTGACCATAATGGATTTATTTTCCATTCCGTTTCTATTCCTCCATTATATTCTTTACCTCTATCAGCATTAAACTGGTGTGTAACTATTTCTTTATTGTAAATGTTTCTATATTCATCCCAATCATTAATATTAACTTTATCTTTTCCACCAAATTCATTAATTCTTAAAATAGTATCAGGAATACCGTAAATATTAATTAACTGTCTTAATCCTTCTTTAGTACCTTTTCTTTTATATAAATTAACTAAATTATGGTATAATCTTTTATGGATTTCTTGTTCAACTCTTTTTAAAGGATAAATTTCATTAGAAGCTGTAACAAAATTAGTTATCAATTCTGATCCTGTTGGAGGGGTTATACTTCCCTCAGAACTAACTCCAATTAAAGAAGAAAAATCTTCTATATCATTAAATTGACTACCATAAACCTCTTGACCAAAAGATCTTAAAATGTCTTTAGTTAGTGAAAGATCAGCACCTTTAGTAAGTTCATTTGTAGAATTTAATTTATTAGTAACAGCGCGTGTATAAAGCCAAACCTCATCAAAGAGTTGACCCATCATATCAATAAATAATTTATAATTATTATTTTCGGGATTAGACCTTATAAATTCAGGGATAGAATAAAATAAATAATCAGAATTATTTTCATCATATAGTGATGCAGATAATAAAGCTCCACCATAATAAATGTTACTAATATCAGTACTTCCCAACCACTCTAAAACTTCAGTACTACCTGTAGACTGAAGTGTATAAGGATAAGTTGAACTTACTTTGGGATAAGGTTCAGAACCACTTTCAAAGTATAAAAAATATTCAAATCCATCAAAGTTAGATATTAAATCACTTATATTATTTTCAAATACTAATCTACTTGAAGTAATTTCAGTAGGACTAGTACTAGTTATAGAATCAATAATATCAATTTGGTTTTGATATGATTCAATTAATCCAGCTTTATAATAAAAGTTTTTTAATCTTTCTTCGGCTGAAGAAAAATGAACAAAGTCACTATAGTTACTTATAGAATAACTTGGGTAAATTTGTATGCTACTTTGACTAGAAAAATATTTTAATTGATCTATTGAACTTGTAAGTGTAGTTGTAGATAAGATTGAATCTGAAATAAAATCAGTAGAACTACCTACTCTATCTTTTACTTTTAAATTAAGATTAGGACCCTTAATATAGTTTTTAGGAATAATTGGGGTACTAGGAGTTAGAATAATATTAAAGGCCTCACTTTCTGATATTTGTTGGACCACAAAACTTGGAGTATTAAGTGAAACAGTATCAGGTAAAGATTGAAGAAGCTTAATTAAAAAAGAACTAGATTGGGAATTTACTTCTAATTGTATATTAGATATCTCATAATAAGTTCTTTCAATCTTTAAATGAGAAATAGGATTTTCATCTGCTGCTAAATTATATGATATGTAAAGATTATTAAGAGCAGAATTACTTAAATCACTATTTCTTACTCTAATTTCGGTTCTATCTGGAGATATATCAGAAATAAAATAAGAAGTAGGAGGTGCTTTATCTGGGGTAAGAAGATATTTTATAAAATTATAAACAATAAAATAACTACCGGCACTAGTATTTCCTATACCATTAATTACATCTTGTTCAGGGTTAAGTACTATCTCTGGTAAGCTAGTGTTTGATGTATTTGCTATATTACCATTTGATAATGTGGGATCAGGAATAGTATAATTTTTACTATTTCCATTGGAAGAAATTAATTCTTTATTTTCACTAAAAATATCAAACTCAACTACATCTGTTTGGGGATTAAAGAAAACCCCATCACTAGAAAAAGTAGTTTGGAATATTTCTGAAAATTGAGCAGTAGAAAACCCTCCTGGTAATGTACTTGCATTTACTGTAAGAGTTGTAACTGAATCTTCCTCAAGATTTGAATCGTAAAATAATTCTTCATTACCATCCTCATGCCTAGCACCCACCATTGGGGTATTACCCATCATGTGGTAGTAACCTACATATTCTTTACCGTTTTTATCGTATAATTCCCCTCCTGGTGTGTAAAGCGAAGCCATAATTATTAAATAACTTTTTAAAGGTTAGTATTAGATGAAAGTTGATTAATTATATCCACTTTTTCTTGTTGTAGGTCTAAATTCTGTTGTCTCAATTCTGCTATTTCATCCAAAAGAGATTGAATAGCATCATTTTGTTGGTCTAATGTAACAATTTTAGAAGATTCTTTAATTAAGTACTCATGTGAATCAGTTTCACCAAATTGTGGAATTACAGAATATAAATTTTGGTATATGGTAAAAAAATCTTCTACGGTAGCCAAATCTACATCAAAAAAAGATTCTACTTCTGGTTTTGATAATTGAGTAATATTAGTATTAGCAATATTTTCTCGTTGAGTTTGGTTATAAACCCTTTTACTAAATTTTATTGTTTGACTCATCCATTAATTATTTTAAACTCCATTCTTTCATCAAAAATTTTAGTTTCTCCGTCTATAAATGTTTTAATTAAGACTGTATAATATCTTTCGGGCTCTAATCCATTCATAAATATCTTAAAATATGAACTATTTATATCAGAGCTAATTTTTGTATAATTAGAATCAAAATCTATTACATATTCATCAGTTTTGGAATCTTTGATAGCATATAATGAACTAGTAGGTAAGTAGTGATTTTGAATATAAGCAGAAGAAGTTTGAAAACTTCTTGGAGGATATTTTTTAGTAACAAAAATATCAAATTTACCTACTTCGGTAGGATAATATTCTTTTTTATTATTAGATAGGGTAATTAAAGATTCATTAGTATCTATTATAGTAGTGTCAGAAGAACCAGTATCAAATAATGTATCATCCCATCTAAATTCTAATTGTGGAGGATAAATAGTATTAGTATCCCTTGAAAAGAATTTTAATTCTGTTTGATTATTTAAATCATTTATAAATTCTTGGGAAGGGGATTGTCTTACTATAAACCCATAATTTTCAAAAACAGAAGAAGACCAATTATTTACTATATCTGTTACTTCGACATTAATATCAAGACTTTCATAATAATCAAAAGATTGGGAAGATACACTAGCTGTGTACCATGCACCTCCCCCTTGATTACTTGAACCCGAAATGGAATATGATCCTGTTATACCTGATGTGGGATTATCAGTATCCCAAATTCCACTTCCTGAGGTAAGTCTAAATTTCCATGAACATCCGTTAGTAATAATAGGAGATGATAAGTATGTTCCAGTACCCATATTCCAACTTTGACCTAAAGCATTAATTAAAACAGTAGAAGTATTAGATAATCCTTTTGCCTTAGAAGAAAATACCCTTAAAAAAGACTTTACTTCTTTTTCAGAAGCTAAATCATCTAAAACATCTAAAATTTGAGAATTTTTAAATTCAACTAAAAACCTAGAAGATTGAGGTGATGAATTTGTTGGATTATCAGTATCGGCATTTACAAAATCAGTTGTACATTCAATTACAGAATCTAATCCTGTGTTTAAAGATTGGAAACCCGAATATAAAGTGGAGTCTTTTATTGGAAATATTTTATATATGGCCATTATTGATCATTTATTTGCGATGAATAAGTATTTTCAGCATTATATAATTGGGAATATAATGTAGGTGGTTTTCCAGGAGTTGGGAAAAATCCTTTTATATTAGTAGCACCTAATGTAGTAGGTGGATATTGTGTTGGATCTGGGTTGGGGTTATTTTGATTATCTAATTTAACTCTTATTAAAGATCTTTCTAACATCTCTAATGAGGGTGTTGAAGTACCTTGAGGATTAGCATTTGAACCTGGACCAAATATACCCTGGGAAATTGGGGGGCTATCTAAATATCTTTCCCCAGCTTCACTACTATAATTTTGAGTAAACAATTTAGTATAACCAAATGGGTATTCTTCAACATTACCTCTATTATTAGGTACCCCTGTAGTCGTAGAAGGATATATTGTGGGATCTGGGTTGGGGTTATTTTGATTATCTAATTCTGATACTTGTAATGAATTGTTTCCTAATGGGGAATTATTTAAATTAGATCTATTTACAGTGCTACTATATTTAAAATCCGAAGCATAGTTTTGAACATACTGTGAATTAGGTCCTGGAATAGTAACTTGGTTAGGTGTATTTTCAGGAGGAAATTGGGTTGGATCTGGATTGGGGTTATCTAAGTCATCTAATTTAGATATATCTAAGGATCCACCACTTTTAGCTAGTGGAGAATTATCTACATTTAATCTATTTACTAGATTACTATAAGTATCATTTTCAGTGAATTGTTGTGTATAAGTATTTGTAGGCCCAAAAGGATATTGGGTTGGGGTAGGCATACCCGAAACATTAGGTGGATATTGAGTAGGATCAGGATTAGGATTATTTTGATTATCTAATTCTGATACTTGTAGTGAATTATTTCCTAATGGGGAATTGTTTAAATTAGATCTATCTACAGTGCTACTATATTTAAGACTTGAATCAAAATTTTGAACATACTGTGAATTAGGTCCTGGGGTAGTAGTTTGATTTGGTGTATTTTCAGAAGGAAATTGAGTAGGATCTGGATTAGGGTTATCTAAGTCATCTAATCTACTTCTACTTAGAGATCTAAATAGTTTAGAATTAGAATCCAACATTGGATAAACATCTAAGTAAGTATTATCCGCAGCAAATCTGTGGTTAAATTGTCGTGCAGATGAAAATGGATATATGCCAGTTGCAGGACTAGATGTGGTATTAGAAGGATATTGAGTAGCAGTATTATAACCATTATACTGGGTGAAATTAGCCGTAATTCCCGCATCCAAATCTGAAATTATTAAAGAGGATTCTAATTGGGAAGTAGTTGATAATAATGGTGTTGCAATTAAATATTTATTATTATTATTAAATAATTGGGTGAATTTATTAGCTCCTCCAAAAGGATAACTAGTAGGGGTAGGTGTACCCGTAGTAGTAGATGGGTATTGGGTTGGGTCGGAATTAGGATTATTCCGATTGTCTAATTTTGAAATTCTTCTAGAAGATTTTATTTGTGAAGAACTAGCCTTTAAAGGGGTATTAGCCGAATATGTATTAGAATCATTAAATAATAGAGAGAACGCTTGTGGTGCCCCAAAAGGATAATTAGTAAGGGTAGGTGTACCCGTAATATTAGAACTGTTATATTGTGTAACTAGATCCGTAGTAAAACCACCATCTAACTGAAATGTACTAAATCCAAATTCTAAAGCCATAATTTATTTTTATAATGGTACTACTCTACCCCTAATATCCCTATTAGGAAATTTAACTTCAAAAATCATAGGATCTAATGATGGGTATATCACTTTATTTATAGTTGCACTATCAATATCATAAGCATATTGACTATAAATTCCATTTGATTTGTTAGTGATTTTTATTTCTTTTACAGTTTGAACCCCATCTATTTTATCTAATAAAGGAAATAAATCAGACATTATAATAGGTTCATTAATCTCCCAATTATCAATATTAAAATAATTTCTTAGTGTACTTATACAATTACCTAACACATCAGAATTAATAAATCCAGGTAGAGTTACAATATCAAAATCAATTCCTATGTTAATTACAAAAGCTTCTTTTATTCTAACACTATCATTTATCATTCTATATTCTGATAGGTAAGTTCTTAGATTTTCCTTTAAAGTTAATGTTGGGGTTTGTAATTGTTTTCTACTATTAAATGATAAGACATATAAGTCTAATATTTTATTAATTTCACCTGGATTTTGGTCTCCTATTTGAGAAGGGGTTACAAATACTTTAGCAATAGAACCATAATCAGAGGGCATAGATAATGATCTTACTATATAATCATCCACGGTTACAGTTCTTAATTGAGATGGATATTGACCTAAAGCATTTATTTTTATTTCTTGTAATGTATCACCACTTCCACCACCATCAGCAGCTAGGGGATTATTAAATGCTACACTATTTAGTACTAAATTATTTAAAGTTGAGTTAGGTAAATCAACTGAGTTAAAGGATAAAGACTGACGGTTTGGGAATTTTGTTATAGAATTAGAAGCTACATTAGACTGTAATCCTCCCCCTGTTAGATATCTTACTGTTAGTGTAGTATTAGAGGGGGTTATTCCATAAGAGTTAGTTAATACAAAATTAAGGGGTGAAAAAGCTGTTGTTAGTTTTTCTTGTTGGAAAGGTAAACCTAAACCTACATTATTGGGATTAGGAGTTAAATCTTCAGTGTCATTATCAGCATTTCCAGCTCCAAACTGCAATTGAATAGTATTATTATTTAATATCCGAGTTGTAAATCTTCTTTGTACTTTTTGAGTTTTTAGTAAAAACCCAGCATCTAAATTATCAGCACTATAATAGGGATTATTATTATTTGTATTTTTAATTCTTGAATAAACTAAATCTTGAGATAAATTGTCAACTTCATAATATCTATTACCATTACTATCATACACATCTAATATTTTTAAAAAATTATTAGTAGTAATATTTCTAGTATCAAACTTTATAGGTTGGTTAAATGTAAAGGTAGCTTGATTTACATTAGCAGAAATAGCTTTACGAGTTTTCTTTAAAAGAAAAAATTCGGGGGTATTACCCGAAAGTCTATAAATAGAAACACTAGTAGGATCTATAGAAGAAGAAACAGAAAAATCTACAGAATCCTGAATTAAAAAGGAAATATCATCATTTGTAGATACTTGTGTATTTTCTGTAATAGACAAAGCATAATTAAAATCTGGTATATATTCCCCAGAATCATTTAATTTAGAAGGGACTTGTTGAAATACGTCCATATCTACTGTAGAAGCTTGGGAAATTTTTGGTTTATACCCTAAAGTATAAGCCATATTATATATGTTATCTGTCTGTCTTGCTAAAGGGAGAAAAGTTTCTTGGATTTGGTTATCTAGATAAAAAGATAATACATCCCCTACATAAGAAGACATTTCCAAAAATAACATACCCACTGAAGAGGGAGTAAAGTCGTTATAGCTATTAGGAAAATAACTTTGGGCATAATTTATAAGAGATTGTCTAAAAGATCCAAAATCCCTATTTATGTAATTAATATTTCGATTAGTCTGTGCCATTTATTACTAAGTTAATATTTTCAATTCTTGAAGATGGTATAATTGAATACGTAATACTCAATTGTATTGTATTTTGGTCACTAAAAAAACTAATATCTACATCTTGTAAATTTATTCGAGGGAAATTTGATATTATGGCTTCTTTCAATTGATCCGTTACTCCTGCTAATGAAACTTCAGATATAGTTTCAAATAATAAAGTTTTTAAATTAGCTCCAAACCCAACCCTAAAAATTCTTTCACCCTGATTAGTTAATAAAAAATTTATTAAGTTAGCTTTAACTTGATCAGGAGTAGTAAAATTAGATACAAGTCCCCCAGGTGCCCCATTTAAGGGGAGATTAATACCTAATGCTTGACCAGTTAGTATTGGGGATTGGTTTTGGTTAGGAAATGATGTAAGAGGTCTTGCCATTATTAATTATTTAATAACCCACTAATTTGGTCTAAACTAACTTGACCCGAAGGAAGAGTACCATTAGCGGGGTCCATTCCTGGTTTAGGTTGGAAAGTTCCTGTAAGATTACTAGTAGTCATAGTTTGGGCTGTTTCTCCTAAAATATCTTTATAAGAAGATCTAAGATTAGATTTTATAGATTCTTTATTAGCGGATATAGTAGGTGAAATATTTTCATTAACTACATTAGAAGGTCTTTTTACAGCTTCAAGTAAAATTTCTTTTAATTCTTCTCGAATTACTTCTCTAGTTGCTTCTTTTATAATGTCTTTTAATTTTTCTATCTTCATTACCTATTTATTTATTATAAATATTATTAAATGCTGGTTGTTATATTTTCTGGTGATCTTCCTGGGGTAGTAGGAGTACCATACGAAGAATCATAATTATCAATTTTAAATTTCATTTCGTTTACTAATACTTCTAGACTAGTAGTGTAAGAATATTCAGTGTTTAAAGTAAGTTGTCTCTCGGAATTAGTACCCTGAATTCTAGATTGAGTTAAATTATTATCCCCTATATTTTCTTGTAAAGTTAAAAGAAAATCTTTATAAATTAAAGGAGTTGTTGAATTGGGTTGTAATTGGTCTCTTAAATTAGTATTGGAAGATCTTTCTGTTGGGGATGGTTCTATACCATTAGATGCCAGGGCAAGTTCTTCGTTTAAATTAGTTAAATCATCATTTTCTTCTTCGATTTCTTCTCCCTCTACAACAGGAGGTTTTATAACTTCAATCATAAATTGAATAATATCTAAAGCAATAGTGGTTACCCTTAATAAAGCTAATAAAAGATCTTTTACTTTACCTAAAACCCTGAGTATGGGTTGTAAAGCTACTTTTATTATATCAATAACATCACCAGTTTTTTCTATAAATTTAGATAACCCATCTAATGTATTAGATAATCCATTAATTACACTTAAGGGTATACCAATTCCTGGGGGAGTACTAGTTGGGGCTGGTAGTTTTAAGATAATATTTTTAGCTTTTTGTAATGCATTTACTGTTGTGTCTAAGGTTTCACTTTGTTGTCCTATTGTAGATAAAGTTCTATCAACCGATACTACTACCTGTTGAGTTGTTGAAATAACTTTAACAGTTTTTTTAATGTTAACGGCACTACCTTGTACTGCGGTACTAATAGAATTTTTAGTAGTATTAGGTAAATAATTAAATCCTTTTTTAAAAGCTTCTTTTGAGGAATTTGCAGTATTAGTAATATTTCTTAATACTGAAGTATCAAATTTTCCTTCAGGTTTTGGAACTTTTTCTAATTCATTTATTACATCAGGAGGAAGAGGTGAAAAATCTCCTACTGAGACAAAATCTGTAGGAATCTCACTAATAGTAGATAATTCAGGAGTAGGTAATTGAGCAGTAGGATTACCTAATTGATTAGAAGTAACACTACTTAAATTAGGATTTGTAAGACTACCTACGGGCATAATTAATTATTTATTATAAATATCTATACTTAAAAGTATTGTCCATACTGATTAAAATAATTTACTATCATAGAACCATCTGACCAATTATCATTTACATTTTGTACACATTTAGGGAAAGAAACAAAATTATCAAAATAATTTGAAAATTGAATTGGGAGTTGGATTTGTAAATCTTTATCTTCTGAGGATAATTCTGGTTGTAATTCGGGTTCGGGTTCTGGAATAGGATTAGTGTTTGTAGAAGGAAAAGGATAATATGTAGGAATTTCACCATTATCTTCAAAAAATACTTTTAAAACACTATCATATTTAGTTGTAGATTTATTATTTGGGGCTATTCTTTTAAGTGCCTTTTCATAATCTTCATACCTTTTTAATACTGCAGCACGAGTAGCTGCTATAGTTTTCTGACCATAAGTTGGAGAATTAGGGTCTGGGTCTATTGTGGTTGCTACTGTAATTTTAGGGGGTAAATTTAAAATAGATTGAATATATACTCTGGTTTCTTGAATTGGAACTTTTTCTACCCAATCTAAATTTGTATAAATATCTCCACCAGGGGTTTCTGATTTTATTTTATTTAATGTATTTACAAAAGAAACTCCCTTATTATAAGTTCCTAAAGCTTTTGCTAATTTTACAATAAAAGGATGATCTCTCCCTCCTGTATTAGGATTAGCTATGAAAGAAGTTTTAGTTATATGGTAGTTCATTTGCCAAACCATAAAATCATAAGATTTAGAAATACTTTGCCTTGCAGTTTTGCTTGTTATATCTATTCCGGTTTTATTTTTATATTCTTGTGCTGCTATTAATGTTATTTGCCCCACTCCTACAGCTCCTGCATGGCTACCTGCTGTGTTTTTCCAATTGGATTCAATCCATGATTGTCTTGCTAATACGGCATTTGATATATTACTACCATATTGCCCACCAGTTGAAGTTGTAGGAATAGAATATTCAGAAGAATTAGATGGGGTGATAGATGAATTGCTATAAATTGAATATACTCTATTAAATTGTTGTTTATTTTGGACAGTACCTAAAGTGTTATTTGAATATACTAATAAATTAGTTTTTTTACTATCGGTAGGGATAAAAGTAGAAGTATTAACACTAGTCCAAGTACTATTTTGGGGAAAAGTAGGAAAAATAAATCCTACTAATGGTAAAACAGGATATTTTATACCTCCTTCTGTTGTATAGTAGAGATTACCTTTTTTTCGTTTTTCGGCATTTGAGGGTTCATTATAATAACCCGTGTAATTTTTAGGGAGTGTAGGACCAGGATCAGGGCCTAATACTTCAAGAGCAGGAGCACATCCATTTCCAATACCAATAGCAGATATTATCCAGGATTCTGGTCTATATTTTTGAAGTTTTTTTAATACATCATAATAAGAAAATACATTTGTATCACCTACTTTAAAATCACAAATTACCCAGTTTTTTGTATAATAATATTTAGTATTAATTATATAATTTCTAATTTGTTTACGTGTAAGACTTCCTGTCCCCCATATTAATACAAATCTATTTTTATAAAAGACTTCTTCATCTACTGTGTTTAAAGGGTGGGTTTGTGGATTAGTACCAAACTTTGTTACATCAAAATCAGAATTATCTCCATTATATATTATTAATAAATTTCCATCTTTTGGTTCAGGGGGAATATCAGTTTTATCCCCGCTTGCCAGATATTCAGACGTATCAAACTCATTAGGAAAAGGAATATCAGAATATGTTTCAACTCCAGTTTTAGATAATAGTTGTTCATCTACTACTTCACCAAATGAAAAATTTATAGGTAACTCATAAGGTAATTGCTCTTCAATCTTTGTATCTATATTTTCTACAAGATCATTTCCAAGTTTTTTTGATTCTTCAATGATAGCTTTATCTAAATTCTTAACTTGATCCATTAAATTTTGTAATTGGACAGCTACGGCTTTTTTAAAACTCATAATATTATTTTTTGGAAAATGTAGTTTTTGATTTATACCTTTCTATATTATTAATTATATCTTGAGCTTGGGATTTAAGATTTCCCCCTATACCTAATAATTCAGCATTTGATTTTGATAATTCTACTAACATAGGATTAAGTTGAAGATTATTCCCTAAATTAACTAATATTTCTGCTAATTTTTTAATATCATCTAAAAACCTATTTCCTAATATAACAGGTTCAATATTCTTTTTTGTATTACCCCCTAAAAATATTTTACCATTATCGGGAACAAATACCGAAAAATTTTCTACTGTATCTATATTAACTGATTTTTTAGAATTTAAGTTAATAGTATTGGCTGATGATAATAAAATACTATCTGAAGTTGAATTGAATAATAATCTAGAAGATGTAAGAATAACTTGAGAACCTATGTAATTTTTAGGGGTTACAGGAGATAGACCAAAATATGATTTATAACTTTTAGATCCAACTTCTATAGGAATTTTTTGGTTTGAAGTTAAATAAATACTAGCCCCATCTCCATTTATATTTTCAATTTGAGGAATCCAAGGGTCAGTATCAGAAGAATGTTGACTATTTCTTAAAATTGTAATAGGATTTCCGTTATCTTCAGTTTCAGAATTATTTGACCAGGGGTTAGGAATTGGGGAGTTATAATTAGTAGAACCTAACCTTAAACTTTGACCAAATCTACCTTCAAATATAATATCTCCTTCAAAAGGTTGTAAAGATTTAATGTTAGTTTTTTCTTTAAAAGTTTTACCAAAAGTTAGGGTATTTTGGGAATTAGAAGATTGTCGAGAAACTCCATTGCTAGCAGCATTATAATTCCTTTTTTCGTAAGAAGGAGATTTATTAATATCAAAAAAATTAGGAATAGCATTTTGATGATTACTATTCCATATATTAATAGGATTAAAATAATAATATACCTCTTCATTTGAAGAAAGTTCACTATTGGAACTAGGTAAAGATATTATATAAACTATTTCATTCTCTAAAGGAATATGTTTTACATTAGGGTTTAAAGGACGTGCAAACTGAGATGGGATTGCTTCTCTATCAATAGATCTTGTAGAATTTCCCATTCTTTCAAAGAAAATCCCCCCTATAGAAGCCCAACCATCTTTTTGATTAAATAAGTTAGGATAATCCTGATTATTTAATATAGAATAAACAACTCTTCCTGCAAATATAGATTGAGGAATATTAGGAGCGTTTGCAATAGGTCTAGGTAAACTATTTAATCCTGTTACTCTTTTCATAATTATTCTTTTAATTCAGGAAAAGCACCCTGTAAACCTTCTAATAGTTGATTTTTTTCTTCTTCGGACAATCCTAAATCATCTCCACTTGTACTGGATTGGAGGGTTCTTTGAACTATACCAGCCATTTTAATTAATTGTTCATTATTTTTGACACTTATTTCTAAGTATTCTTTTATTAAAGGAACTATTAAGGTAGCATCTCCTATTTCCTGAACTAAGGGTTTTAATTCATTTATTAAAACGGTAACTTGGTTATTTTTTTCTTGTTGTAAATCGTAGATTTCTTCCAACAAGTCAGAAAATTTTTTATCCTTAAATATTATAGAATCTAATAACCCCATTTTATTTATAAATATATAGGAGTTTAATTATTGGGGAAATTCACCAGTATTTAAAAAATGTAAATATTTATCTTGAAATATAGAATATAGAACTTTAGCATTTTTAGTTATGTTAGGTGTCTTAACATCTATCATTTCCCTAATATAAATGTAAAGTGCTTTTTTATTAAAAATATCTATCATATCTCTTTTCCTAAATAACTCTAAAATACAATCAGCTATTTTTTTATCTTCCATTTTGGGAAAAAGATTATCTAGATTATCAGTACAATAATTTACATAATAATCAATAAATAGAGATAATCTATCTTTTTCACTTAATCCCTCAAATGTTAAATCACCCCATTCATATTCCTCCTCATATACCATATTCTTATGATTTAAAACAGAATTACTATTACCTTCGGAATCGGATGAATTATCCTGGGTTTGGTCTATTGAAGAATTATTAATTAATTTTTTATAATTTTTCTCATTATAAACTATAAGGTATCTTTTTACAATAGTGCCAAAGTAAGAATATGCCTTAGCTCCCTTAGAAGGATCGAAAAGGTGGATTTTAGAAAGAAGAAAAGTTATAATCTCATGTTGTAAATCTTCTAAATCCTCTACATCAGTATTGTAGAATTTAAAAGTATGGATTATATTTTCTGTAAGTTTATAAAAAGGCCAGTGAATATAAGTTTGATATAAATCACTTCGTTCTTTGCTACATGTAGAATTATTATATTTTACAATTGCGTTTTCTGTATCTTTAGTAAAATATCTTCTTTTTTGTTTTTGGGCTTTATGTTTTGCTATTATATGATCCATCTTCGTCCAGGTTTTTAACGTTGAATTCGTTTAGAATTTTTTGTAATTCCATAACCTGATTGAAGAAAAAACCTATTTCATCATCGGACTTAAAGGTGCCCTTTTGATCTATTTTTTGAAGTCTCTCATCTGTCAATTGAATGATTTGAGAGAATTTTTCTATATAATTAAGATATCCTATAATTAAATCTTCTGCAGTTTCATTTTTTCTAAGAAGATTATAAGTGGTATATCCTAATGCTCCTACTAAAATAGTTAGTAGTGATATTATAATCCAAAGTATCATAAATTATCTAACATGTTTTTTAACCCCGGACTACTAACTGAAGATAATGCTTTTCTTTTAGCTGATGGTTTCTTTTTAGTAGCGTTTGGGGTTGAGGGTGAAGTTTCTACGTTGAATTTAGGTAACCATTCTCTTTCAAATTCAATTCTTGTAGCCATCATATCAGCATGATGAATAATAAAAGGAAGAGACGTACGTGGTTTTGTTTCTGGGAGATATGTCTTGTAATATGGTTCGTTTGCGGGATCATATAACCCATCATGCAATTTAATACCTAACCACTCATTTGGAGATATCTCGATGTTATTTGAGGTAAGTAAATAAATTGATCGATCTGGGACAGACATATAGGATATTTTAGTATTAAAAGTATACATTTCTCCTAAGTTTTTCTTTCTCCATTGGTCTGTAGAAGGTATATGTGCGTACTCTTCTCCATCACCCATTTTACCTAAATCATGATTAATAGCTGAAAATACTATTTCTTCTAAGGTAAAAGTATCTTTATTAATACCCATATCACTCCATACTGAAGTTAATTTAAGAGCACATTCAACTACACGATTAACATGGTCAATATATCCACCTGGAAAGCAATTATGATATGCTTTTTTATGTGAAGCAGGCATTAACATAATTTCCTCTTTATGTTTTTCATAAAAAGAAATTAGTTTTTCTGCTCTATTGGGGGAAATATATTCGTTAATATAACCTATAAATCTATCCCACTGGGATTGGATTTGTTCTGCTTTTAATTCCATTTATCGAGTTCGATTTAATTCATTACCCGCAATAGGTTCACGTTCTATCTGGGTGCGGATATCATCCACTAAATCATTAATGCTGTTTACCATTTTTTTTATTTCTCGTGGATGTTGATTTGTAGAAACCATATGACTAACCTGTCTAGTTCTATCCTCGATACGTTCTAATCTATTGAACAAGTATTCTCTATTTCTCATAATTTAAATATTTAAGTACCTTAAAAACCTTTGTTTTTTTATTATTGTTTCAATACTATTGTTTGAAGTTACGAAAAATTTCTTGGGGAATCAAGTCTTTTCGCAGAAATCTTTAGAAAAATCCAAAATTTCTTTAATAAAGGAACATTTTTCATATTCTTCCTGCTCTTCATAATAAGAAATACATGTGTTAAGAGCAAATAATAATATTTTATCCGAATTATTTTTTAAAACCTCCAAATCTTCATCATTACTAATATCCAAACAACTTAAATAAAAATAAGACCTTTCATATAACATAAATTCATAAGCTTCCTGAACATCATCATAATCCATTCCTATATCAAACCCCTCTATCTGCATTAACATTTTATTACCATGGGATTTATAATTATAGATTAATTTTTTAAACATCCCAATCCAGTATACAGGAGTATTCATCAACTCAGCTAAGGTAGTGGGTTGAATAGTATCTTCTTCTTGTTGATTCTTATCCTTATTGTTATTAGAAAATAATGAAAAAAAATTAGAAAGATTCATATTTTATTGATGTAAAGTAGCTAATGTTCCTTCAAGTGCTTCTATCTCAACACAAAGTTTAGCGTATTCTTGTACTACATTTTTCTTTTTTGGGTTATCAGGATGATACCCCCATAATTCATCTTTTATAAGAGCTAATTCAGCTAATTTATTTAATAAATCAATATGTTCTTTTACTTCAGTAGGCATAAGTTATTAATTATTGTGAAAAAATCTGTAAATTAAAATCACTAGTACCTCTTAATCTTACAGCTCCACTTCCATCTCCAATATCACCCTCAAATATCATTGAACTTGTACCAGGGGGTACTGCAACGCTAAATTTAAATTTATTTACTATTATATTATTTTCGGATAATCCAGTTAAACTAGAAAAACTTCCAGCAGCATAATCATTAGTCCCATAAGGAATAGCACCATTAACCCTTCCAGTATCTTGTTCCATGGTAAAATATCCTGGTGTATCTCCATTATTAAATTGCATAATAAGGGCTCCTAAAGCATCAGTAGGAACAGAAGTAGTTGCTTTACCAGCTCCTTTCATTTCACCCGATGTATGTGTTGCACGTAATGTAGGCATGGTTTTTTTTATAAATATAGAAAAATACCCCCAATATAGGGGGTATTAATCTAATTAAATAATTAACTTACGTACTCAAGTGCCATATTGAATAACTCTTGATTAACTTTTTGATTTTGAGCGAAGTTCTTAATCTTACGAACCTTACGGGTTTTAACTCCGTAATTATACTCAAACATTCCATGAATTA